>Ga0194130_10000939_pt1 | contig 50510 bp, 58 predicted proteins | sample TA2KigsurfametaG_FD_160084 | JGI IMG/M metagenome (GOLD analysis project Ga0194130, IMG submission 160084) | Freshwater microbial communities from Lake Tanganyika, Tanzania - TA2015050 Kigoma 12 surface | ecosystem: Environmental > Aquatic > Freshwater > Lake | place: Tanzania: Lake Tanganyika...
ACGCCTCCAAGGGTGTGGTGGGAGGGGCAAAGTCACGGGTGGTGAGGGGAAGGGTGCAATCCTCAAAATGCGAACGACCGGCGGAATCGACAAAAAGACGGACATATTTTAGAGGAATCACCATAGATAAAAATTCTAACCTTTACTGGGCGGGGTCAACAGCGACACGAGCAGCGGCGGAACTGTAGCAGGAAGGTTGCCCAGGCCGCTGCCGGCGCCGTTGAAGTCGGGGGCCCCCTGGAAGCGCAGCAGGTTGAGGGCGGTCTGCACCGCCGCCAGCGGGCCGGTGAGGGTGATCGTGTTGGTGCCGTCGCCGGTGGCGGTGCTCAGGCCGGCGATGGCGCCCAGCAGCAGCCGGCCTTCGGTGGTGGCAACGGCCAGGACCGTTCGCGCGGCATTGCGGAACAGCTGCACCTGCACGCTGACGTTGCGGCCGAAGCTGTCGACGTCGGCCAGCACGAAGCCGCCCAGGCTGACGCTGGCGTCTTCGTTGACGCTGAACAGCGTGGGGTTGCTGATCGTGGTGAGGTCGTTGAGATTGGAGGCCGTGAGCGCGATCTCGCGGGTGATCCGGTTGTTGGCGGCACCGATGGGCACCGCATTGCCGGCCCCATCGTTCTGGTTCACAGGACCGCCGTTGGCCCCGCCGCTGAGCACGCCGGTGGCGTCGTAGAGGCGGTCATCGACGCTGATCCGCAGCTTGAGGTTGCTGGAGTCCAGATCGGCGCTGAAGGCCACCGTGAGGCTGGCGAGCACCGCATTGATCTCGCTGCGGGTGCCCTGCACCACCAGGCTGTTGCTGCCCTTGCCGCTCAGGAAGGCTCTCGGCGATGCGGGGTTGGCGGAGGTGAAGGAGATCACTCCTGAGGGAATCGCCCCATTGGCACCATCCAGCAGCTGGGCCTCGATCCGCACGAAATCGGTTTCCCCGGCCCCGATCGTGTCCAGATCGGTGTCGGTGACCTGAAGCAGACCGGCCGTGGCCACGGCCACCGGCGTGGCGCCGCTGCCGAAGACCTCCAGGGACACGGGGGTGCTCGGGTTGGTCAGGTCGTTGGCCCTCGTGATCGTGATGGCATAGGTGCCGGGAACGTTGTTGGTGGCGCCGCTGATCGGGTTGTCACCACCGCCGTCGCTGACCGTGAAGGAGAAGGTGTCGGTGCTGGTCTCCGAGCCGTCGTGCAGGTAGGTGATCAGGTTGCTGTCGAGATCGACCTGGGTGAACACGCTGTCCACTCCGAGGGCGCGGCCGTTGAGGAACAGCCGACCGTGGCTGGTGGGGGACGTGATCCGGTACTGACGCTGGAGCGGACTGTTGTCGGAATCGCTGAACACCAGTCGGGGTTCGTTGCCACTGGTTCCGTTGCTTCCCTTGATCACGCCAAAGGAACCTTCCGCCACTGTCAGGGGTACGTTTTCGATCGCAGCCGGCGGGTCGTTCAGGGGCGCGATCGTCAGGGGAATCGTCACCGGGGCGCCGGGGGCGTCGAAGCGGTCGAGGGGGGTGAAGACGAAGCTGTCGGCCAGTTCCCCGGGCCCATCGTTGCCGTTGTGGCGATAGCGCAGGTGGCCCGCCGACAGCTGGCTCTGGCTGAGGCGGAGCGTGGCGCGATTGAGGCTGCCGCCGCTGCCATCGCCGATCACGGTCCAGGCGCCGCTGCCGGTGGCGTCGAACTCGAGCACGCCGTTGGCCGGCAGGGTGTCGATCCGCAGCCGTCGCTGGTCGGCTGTGTCGGCCTGGGAGAAGCTGCCCGGATCCCAGAGGGCATCGGCGCCGGGGTTGGGGTTGCCGGGAGCTCCGGCGAACACCTGCTGTCCCGAACCATCAACGTCGGCGATGGTGATGTCGCGGCGCTCCGCCGCCCCCAGCAGCGGTCCGGGGCTGGAACTGTTGAAGGTCAAGGTGCCCCCTTCCACCAGCAGGCTGGTGCTGCCACTGACGCTGGCGCTGGGGGCATCGTTAATCGGCGTGACCCGGATCGCGAAGCGGAAATCGCTGGCCCCGTTGCTCACGACGCTGCGGCCATCGCTGATGTTGAAGCGGAAGCCGGAATCGAAGACTTCCCCTCCACCGTGCACGAAGGTGAGCCTCCCGTTGTTGATGTCGTCCTGGGTGAAGACGTCCAGGTTGTTGAGGACCACGCCGTTGCGCTGCAGGCTGCCTCCTGCGGGCGCGGCGGTGAGCCGGTAGACCCGCTCGGCCGGGTTGCTGTCGCTGTCGCTGATCGCCAGATCCGTCGCCCGGATCGTCACCGTGGCACCTTCACTGGTGCGCAGCAGGTTGTTGGTGGCCAGGCTGGGGGCGGCATTGGCTGGCAGGGTGGTGGGCGCGTTGCCGCCGCCGCCGCTGCTGGGGGTGCCGAGGGATGCGGTAGGTGAGGCTGAAGCTGATCGGCGTCAGCGGATCCCCCGGCAGGGGCTGGGGCGTGCTGTTGGTGTGGATGCCGCCGTCGCGGGTCTGGGTGAAGCCGGTGGGCAGCAGGCCGATGGCGCCGTCCTCCACCGTGAATGTGAAGGCCGCCGTGCTGCCCGATGGGGTGCCGTTGACGAAGTTGAACCGCAGCCGCCCGGTGTCGATGTCGTCCTGGCTGAAGCTGCCGCCGCTGAGCAGGCCCACCCAGGTGCCGCCACGGAACACCTGCAGCTGCCCCCGGGCCGGATCCGCTGCCGCCGTGAGGGTGTAGGTCAGGTTGGAGGACGGCGAATCCGCATCGCTGACCCTCAGGGCGGCGGCCGTGATGGCCGTGCTGCCGGTGGCTGTGACGATCGGGTTGTTGACGGCGAGGGTGGGGTCATCGTTGACCCGCTGCACCGCCAGGGTGATGACGGCGTTGGTGCTGAGCACCCCGCCGGTTCCCTGGCCGCCGCCGTCGTCGCTGACGCGGACGCCGAAGCTCTCGTTCGGGGGGAAGCCGCCGTTGAGGTCGTTGCCGTCGTGGTCGTAGGTGAGGCCCGACAGCGAAGGAAGGGTGAACGGTGCCGTGATCGGGGTGCCGTTGTAGCGGAGCGTGCCGCGCAGGGGCAGGGAGGTGATCACGACCGTGTGGGCCACGCCCGCGGACTGGTCGGCATCACTGATGCTGAGGGTGACCGGCACCCCCCGCTGGCCCTCGAAGACGGAAACCGAGCCACTCACGGCCGGCGCCTGGTTGACGGGGGTGAGGCTGATGGGGCCGTCGCCGTTGGTGAGATCGGTGGCCGTCAAGGTGAGGCTGGGCGCCAGCGGCGTGTTGACGCTGTTGGCGTTGGCCGCCGGCGTGAACAGGAGGCTGGCGATCGCCGCATTGATGGCGGCCAGGCTGCCTTCCAGGGTGAGATCGGCGCTGCCGTTGCTGCCGCTGGTGATCAGGGCGGAGCTGGCCAGGGTGGCGGTGCCCCCCGTGGTGGTGATCCGCAGCCGCAGCGTGATGGGGGCCCCACCGTTGTCGCTGTCGGCCACGCTCAGGCCGGTGATGGCCAGGGGGGTGTCCTCGGCGGTGATGCGGGTGCCGACGAAGCTGTCGTTCAGCACCGGTGCGGCGGCGAATTCCGCGGCCAGCCAGCGGCCATCGATCAGGAGCTGGTGCTGGTCGTTGTCGGCCAGGATCGCCGCCAGCTGCGCCTCATCCAGGGGAGCACCGGTGACCAGGGCGGCGAACAGGGCGCCCTCATCCCCCCGGGCATCGAGGGGGCCGTTCAGCCACTGATCGATGGCGTGACCCACTTCCTCCAGCAGGACGCGCTGGATGGCCTCCACGGAGGTGGCCAGGGACAGCCAGTTGGCATTGATGTAGATCCTCTGCCGCCCATCGGGATCACGGGGTGTGTAAGCACCGCTGGCACCTGAGAGTTCATCTCCGCTGCGCCGTTTGATCGCCAGCTGAAGGCCTGGCCCCCGCAATACCTGAGCGAGGGAAATCACCCGGGACTGGAACTGATCGGAATCGCTGCCGGCGGTGGCGAAAGATTCATTCAGCAGATCCTTATAGTCATCCCGGAGGGGTAGGTCTTCGAGGATTCTGTTGACGCTCAGCAGGGCCGTCGACCAGCGCTGTTCGGCGTCGTCTGACAGGGCCAGATCGATTGTTTCCCCAGGGATGACCTGTCGATACAGGCTCTCGCTCCTGGGTGCAGACGTAAGGCTGGCCTGGCCCAGAAGTCCGGCCAGGAGATCAAGCCTGAGGAATTGCATGCCCGGATCTGGTCGTCAGTTCGCGTCGCGCAGATCCTATTGCAACGACCTCTCTTGCCAGGCATGCGAACAGGAGATGGCCAGCTTCGATGTCACCGAGCTTACCTAAAAGAAACGCATTAAGAACATTAATGTTGCTCCAAAGGAACTGTATAAAGCCCCAAGAATCCATGATTTCAGTCACGGCGGCCAGCGGTTATCGCTAGGAAATCAAAAAGAAAAGTGTGAACACTAATTTGCTGCTGTTTCGTCCTGACCCGGAACTTCCGGCTTCGCGTGCGCCAGCCCCTTTCGCTTCACACGGCCCGTGGGTGTCCCCCTCGCCCTGCTCCCCACGTTCGTTCTCGGAGCCGTGGTTGCGATCGGCCCGGCCCGGGCGGCGATCTGCCCCGATGGAACGGAGGCCGAGTTCTGCCTGCCTCCCGTCGTCACCCCGCTGACCCCGGCGCCTTCGCTCCACCCCCGTGGCGCCTTCGGCGTCACCTTCGCCGGCCGCCACGGCGACGCCGGCCTCCGTCGTGCCGATCCGCCCCGTGCAGGTCGATGTCTACCGACTCGACGCCCGGTTGCTTCCCCTTGGCGCCGGGATGGGCTGGCGGAGCTTCAGCCGTGATCTGCTGGAGCCCCTGCCCCAGAAGGTGCGCGAGTCCTCTCCCCTCGCCGACCCAGAGCCGGAGGGGCCGTCCACCTCGGCCTTCCGCTTCAGTGTTCAGCCCGGGGGTTACTTCAGTGACCGGGACGGCTGGCGGCTTCGGGTGTTCGGCAATGGTTTCGGCGGTCCCCTGATCAGCGGTGTCGCCGGAGGTCCCTCCTCGGTAAGCGGCGCCCAGATGGGTCTGCGCCTCGACTACGCCCTCGGCGATCTGGTGATCGGCGCCTTCGGCCGCTTCGGATCACTCCAGGCCCAGGGAGGCTCCGTCAATGATTTCGGGGTGGCCTTCAACGGCCAATCCGCCAACGGCAGCCTGGGTGGTGGCGGGGTGCTGGTGCAGTTCGCCAGGCCCGGTTGGTTCATCGGGGCGGCGCTGGGAGGCGATGCGCTGACGACCGATCAACCGTTCGGCATCAGCAGCTCCAACGCCCTCGGTGCCCGCTACAGCAAGTCCTCGGTCGGCGGCAGCGCTCTCCATCTGGCCACCCATGTCGGTGGCAGGATCCGGCTGTCCGATCGTCAGGTTCTCGAACCCAGCGCTCTGCTCACCCTGACCAGCCTCTCGCTGGGCGGTGCGACGGTCTTCGATGGGTTCACGAACCGGTTCTGGAACGTGCCGGCCTCCAGCAGCACCGTCGGCACCGCCGACATCGGCATCACCTGGAGGGCTCCCCTGCCCCAGGGCAGGAATCTGCTCACGCCCTCGGTGCGCCTCAGCTGGCTGGGGGCCGGCTTCCTCGGCCAGGCCCCGGCCAATGCGGTCACCGAAGGCATCGCCCTGGCCACCACCCTGCCGGCGGGCTCCCTGACCCAGAGCAGTGGGCTGGGGCTGCAGGGAGGCCTGGCCTACACCCTGAGGGACAACACCACGTTCTTCATCCGTGGCGGGGCTGGGTTCTATGGCGCCGGCACCGCCTGGGATGTCGGTGGCGGGGTGCAGTTCCGCTGGGGGGGAGCCCCACGGGTCCCCGCAGCCAAGGCGACGGGCGCGGTTCCTTCCACCCCGATGCCCTGAAGGGCTGCCTGGGTCCTGTTCTGGAGCCGGTCAGGAAGGACGCTGGAGGGCCCTCAGGCGCCTTCCCCCATCAGTCCAAAGGCGGACGTTTCTGGCTTGCGGAAACGGCCGGCGTCCCGGGATTCGCTGGTGTCCTTCAGCAGGCCAGCGACGATGCCGGCATCGAACGAGTAGCGGCCCGGGCCGACCAGGAGCAGGGCCAGGCTGCCGCCCAGGTAGAGCACCACCAGCTCCAGCACATAGATGTTGAAGCCGCTAGTGAGGATGTGGTGGTAGGCGGCCACGGCCATGGTGCCGGTGAGGGCCAGGGCCCCCAGGGGCGAGAGCAGGCCGAGGATCAGCAGCCAGCTGCCCAGGATTTCCGAGTAGCCCGCCACGTGGGCGAAGAACAGGGGGAACGGCAGGTGCAGGGGGACCACATAGTTGGTTGCGAACGCCTGCGGGTCGGCCAGCTTGTCCTGGCCGTGGTGGATCATCATCGCCCCGATCGCCAGCCGCAGGATCAGCAATCCGACGTTGGCCAGGCGCCCTTCCCGCAGGAGGTAGGACCTCAGGATCTGGCGGACGGTTGCTGCCAAGGCGGTGGCGGAGGCAGGGGTCGACGAGGGATCGTCCACGCCCGCGGCGACCGGTGGACGGTTGAGCGCCAGCATCCACAGGGCGATGAAGGCGGTGAAGAAGCCCGCAAAGATCTCAAGCAGGACAGTGGTGGTCATGGTCGGAGAAGAATTATGAAGATTCTGGCAATTCAGGTAACGGAACGTGAAGCGCTCTCCGGACCCAGCCCCAGGTCCAGGCAGAGCTGGCCCTCGGCCAGCCGCGACGACCGGCGACGGCCGCCGCCGCTCTTCCTGCCGGAGGGGGGAAGGCCTGAGCGGCGCGAGCCGTGCCGTTCCTGGATCGCGTCGGCGGCGGCCCTGAAGCCGCTCTGGCGCCGCAGGCCCCAGAGCCGTTCCCGGGCCTGGCGGGCGGCGGCGGCCACCTCCACGATCGGGGCCGGGTAGTCGAGGTCGATGCGACAGCCGCTGGCGGCCTGGGTGGCCGGATCCATCCGCCACGGCTCGTGGCGCCACATCGCCGGCACCCTGGCCAGCTCCGGCAGCCAGCGTGCCAGAAACAACCCCTCCGGATCGTGGTCGAGGCCCTGCTTGATCGGGTTGTAGATCCGGATCGTGTTGATGCCCGTGGTGCCGCTCTGCATCTGGCACTGGCTCCAGTGGATGCCGGGCTCGTAGTCGACGAACTGGCGGGCCAGATGCAGGCCGCTGTCGCGCCAGTCGATCCAGAGGTGATGGCTGGCGAACGACAGCAGCATCGCCCGCATGCGGAAGTTGATCCAGCCGCTGGCCCGCAGGGCGCGCATGCAGGCATCCACGAACGGCACCCCGGTGCGCCCTTCGCTCCAGGCCGCCAGCCGTTCGGGATCGGTGACGCGCAGGTGGCGGGTGGCGGGGTGGAGCTCGAGGATCTCGATCGAGGGCTCGCTCTCCAGCTTCTGGATGAAGTGGCAGTGCCAGTGCAGGCGTGACAGGAAGGCGTCGAGGGCCCGGGGCCAGCCAGCGGCCACCTCGGTGGGCAGAGTCGCCAGGGCCGCCCGCCGGGCCCGGGCGGCCTGGGCCACCTCCCCCACCGACAGGGTGCCCCAGCTCAGGTGGGGCGAGAGCCGCGAGCAGCCCTCGAAGGCCGTCAGGGGGCTGGAGAGCCGGCGGTGGTAGCTCCGGCCCCGCTGGTGCAGGAAGCCGTCCAGCAGCTCCAGGCCGGCCCGCCGACCACCCCGCTGCCGCGCCGGGCAGGGGTCCGCCGCCAGGCCCAGATCGGCGGCGGTAGGCAGGCCACGGGGGACGATGCCCTCCAGGGGGGGCAGGGCGACGGGCGCCTCCTGCAACGGTTCGGCCATGCGCCGCTCCCAGTCCCTGGCCCAGCCGCGGCGATCCCGGCGTGCGCGGGTCACCCCGAAGCTGGCCACCTCCTGCCAGGGGATCCCCCGTTCGCGAGCCCAGGCGGCCACCCGCCGGTCCCGGGCGTAGGTCCAGAGGTTGCCGGTCTCCTGGTGGCTCCAGAGGCCGGCGATGCCAAGGCGTCGGTGGGCGGCCTCCAGCACGGCCACCACCTCACCGACCCGCACCACCAGCGGCTGCCCCCGCTCGGCCAGCGCCTGCCGCAGCTCCTCCAGCGCCTCCCGGCAGAAGCTCCATTGGCGGCCCGAGCTGTCCGGTTGGCGCCACAGCTCCGGCTCGACCACGTAGAGGGGCAGCACCGGTCCGCGCCGGGCCGCTTCCACCAGGGGGCGGTGGTCGGCGAGGCGCAGATCTCGCTTGAACCAGACCACCTGAAGCGCCATCACCACAGCCCAGGACTCGACTTCAGCGCTTCGGCAGGTCGCTGGGCCGCAGCACCACGACCACCACTCCCACCACCACCATCACGATCAGCACCGCCGCCCCGGCCAGGGGCAGCACCGTTTCCGTCTCCATCCGCCCGCCCGTCGACTGCCTCCCCATCCTGGTGCGGCCGCCAGGGCAGCGCGCAAAAAAAAGGACGGGTCAGCAGACCCGCCCCCGAAGAACGTCTTAAGAAATGTAAACGCGGCGATGGTCTAACCGCGAGAGCCCCCTCCGGATTCGCCCTCTGATGCGGTCGGAGGCCGCCCGCGGTCCGCGGGGACGCGCGCCATAGTCTTCATGTCCCGTTACATCAGCCATGACGGTCGGCGAGCTTTACCTCGAATCCCTGTCCACCGGCGTCATCACCCCCGCCGAGCTTTCCTGGCTCACCCACGGCCAAGACCGCTTCTCCCGGCTGGAGGAGGCCACCGCCCTGCGGCTCGGCCGCCTGCTTGACCAGGGGGACATCCAGCTGGGTTGCCGGCTGGCCCCCACCGTCGACCCCTCGTTCGTCCCCGCTTCACCGGCCCCGGCGCAGGCCGCTGGGGTGCTGGAGGAGTGGATCGAACCCCTGGGGCGCCGACGGCATCGTTGACGACAGTCACAACGCTTCACGATCGTTTACACTCCCTTCAAGTCTTGCAATGAATCCACCCATGTCTGACTCCACCACCCGCTTCGGCTTCGTCGCCTTCGCCGAAACCTGGAACGGCCGCCTGGCCATGCTCGGTTTCGTCATCGGCCTCGGCACCGAGATCCTGACCGGCCAGGGCATCCTTGCCCAGATCGGCCTCGGCTGATTCCGGCTCCTGCTTTCGCAGCATCAGCCCGGGTGGTTCTGCCATCCGGGCTTTGATGTCTGCGGCGTTCCCTCCGCTCCCCCATGGCGCACGCTCTCGTCTTCGTACTGGCTCCCGAAGGAGGCCTTCCCGGCGACGGCGCGTCCTGGGAGGACATCCAGGCGGCCCAGCGCATGGGCGTCCGCAGCGGCGTCGCCCTGCGCATGTTCCGGGTGCCCGCCGAGGGTCCCCCGAACCTGGACGACCTGGTCAGTTCCGGGCAGGCCAATGTCAGCGGGGCCGACCCCTTCGAACCGCTGCGCAACAACCCCTGTCCGGAGGAGGCGCCCGCCGCTGCCCCGGTTGATTCCTCTCCGCTGCGGCGGCTGATCTGTGATGCGGTGGTGCCCCATCTCGAGCCCCGGGCCCTCTGGCTCGGTGCCTACGAGCTCAGCGGCCCGGAACGGCAGCCGAGTGCCGGCCACCCGTCCGAGCGCCTGGGGATCGAGACGGTCCGTTGCCTTGACCAGTTCTCCCTGCGGGAGGCGGATAACGAGACCTGCTGGTTCTATCCCACCGAGAACGGTGACTATCTCTGCTGGGAGAACAAGCGCAGCCTCGCCCTCTCCCCCGGCTACCCCGCCGATTCCTGCCTGCAGGAGGGGCCTGTCTCCTATCAGCGCAGCGACCTGCAGCTGCTCTGGTCGCTGATGGCCGACGACCAGGCCCTGACCTGCGTCGGGCTCACCTACCAGAAACGACGCATCGAATGGCCGGTCGCCGCCAGCGACCCGGAACCCTTCGCCACCTGGACCGCGTTCCGGGTCGATGCCATGGCCGATGACACCTACCAGGAACTGGCGAACATCACCGTTTTCCCGAGCTGAACGGGGGCCTCAGCCGGCCTGCTCGTAGAGCTTCTCCAGCCGCTCGCGGCTGAGGTCGACGTAGAGAACTTCCTCACCATGGGCCGGAGCTTCCGGGTGGCGCTGGCGCGGCGAGGGGGTTGAGGCGGCGCTGCGCAGGTTCTGAGTCATCAGGGCAAAGGCGCCGCCTGCGATCACCGCGAAGCTCACCCCGTAAACGATGGGGAACAGGACGTCCAGCATGAGTCGCTCACTTTTCCCCACAATAATGTAAAGATCTGTTAACCGTGGCTGTCGCGCGCCCGAACGGGCTCAGGGATTGAGCCATTCCTCCTGCCAGCCGTTGTCGGCCCGCCAGCGGCGTCGCCGGTGGGGGTGACCGGCCAGCTCCAGCAGTTCCACCTGCTGCAACCGCACCCTCAGCAGCTCGAAGTGCTCCGGTCGTGGGGCCTCCTCCCCCAGTTCCCTGGGGAACAGTCCCTCGCTCTGGAGGGGTTCCCCCGGCGCCGGCCAGCCCCACAGGGCCCGGCCCCGGGGGGTGAGGGCCTGCCAGTGGAACGTCAGGGCCCGTTGCTCCTCCTCGCCATCAAGCAGGAGCCGCTGGCCCCGCAGCCGGAACTGGCTGCGCGCTCTGGGCAGCAGCCAGCAGAGTTCCACAGGGGCGGTGCCGGCGAGTTCGGCGCTCTTGGCGCTTCGCCGGTCGGTGAGCAGATCGAGGCTGGCCGCTCCGGCCCAGCAGCGGAACACCAGGGTGCGCACCCGCGGGGTGCCGTCCGCCGCCACACTGGCCAGCTGCAGCCAGCGGGCCTGGGGGGAGCGGCCCTGCCGCTCCAGAGCGCCGCGCAGCAGCGGCCGCCACGGGGGCAGGGGCTCCCCAGGCGGCGGCGACGGACGGGACTCGGACATCGGCAGCACCTACGGCGTCGGTTTTTCAGCCACCACAGCGAAGAAGGGATCCCCCTGCCCCCCCAGCCAGCCCATGGGACCCTCGGCCCGGGTCGGCTCGGCGATCAGCTGCGGCGCCGGCCAGCCCTGGGCCTGCAGCACCCGGCTCACGTAGGCCAGGTGATCCCGGTCGCTGCCGTCGGTCCAGACCTGGGGGGCCTTCTGGAAGAACATCCGGTTCGAGAAGGCCACGATCACCTGGCCGCCGGGGCGCACCACCCGCAGCAGCTCGGCCGCCACCGGCTCAGGCCGCTGCAGGTACTGCCAGCCCGCCACCATCAGCACCGCATCGACGATGGCGTCGGCCAGGGGCAGGTGCTGGTCCTGGTTGAGGTTCTGCAACCAGTGGCGATCGAGGCGGGGATTGGCGGCCAGCTCGGCCCCGTTGAGGCCATGGCCGATCACCTCCTCGTAGGTGATGTCCTCCGGCAGGTGGCTCACCCAGCTGCTCATCAGATCCAGCACCACCGCGCAGGGGGGGATCCGCTCCCGGTAAAGCGCCGTCAGCCGGCGGCGGAAGGCCCCGTCGAGGTGCTGCACGAAGCGGGGTTCGGCATAGAAGAGGGTGTCATCGGAGCTGTCCAGCTTGCGCCGCTCCGCCTCGTTCAGCACCAACACCGCCATGGCCACCGCGAATCCGTTCTGCTGCCATGGTGGCGAGCCGCGGCTCCCTCCGTCATGACGCCCCCCGCCCCGGCGCCTCCCGTCCCGTCGTCCTTCCTGGTGCTGGCCGCCGATGACCCCGAGCGGCTGGCCGCCTTCTACGGCGCCCTGCTGGGGACGGACCCGCTGCAGGGATTCAGCCCCAGCCATTGGCGCCTGCTGGGCCCGGGGGACCGCCGGCTGGAGATCTACGCCCCCTCCCGGCGGCGTCCCCGCCCCCGGGGCGAGGGCCGGCTGGCCCTCTGTTTCTCCCGCACGGCGGGCGAGGCCCCGCCCCTGCAGGTGCTCCACGACTGGCTGGCCGTGGTTCTGGCCCTGGGGGCGGTGGCGGTGGAGCCGCCGCGGCAGGAACCCTTCGGGGCCGAGGCCTGGCTGGCCGATCCGGAGGACAACCGTCTGCTGCTGCTGGTCAGCGGCGGCTGAGCCGCAGCTGACAGGCGTAGGGCCCGCGGCCATCGAGGCAGGCCGAGCCGCAGTGGGCGCCCAGGCTGATCGCCTGCCGCAGATCCCAGCCGGCGGCCAGGGCGGTGGTGATGCCGGCGGCGAAGCTGTCGCCGGCGCCGTAGGCATCCCGGACCGGCCCCGTGCGGTGAACAGCGGCATAGCGGCCGCCGGGAACCAGCACCCCGCCCCGCTCGGCCTCGGTGCCGATGGTGAGGGAGGGCGCCGGCTCCAGATCCGCCGGCCGGTAGGCCTCGCCGGGGTCGTTGGCGCTGCCGATCAGGGCGTCGAGGGTCACGCCCGCCTCCCGCAGGGCCGCCAGCCGGACCCTCGGCGTGGCGGCCAGCACCCGGGCCCGCCGCGCCTGCTGCAGGCCGGCGGCATCGGTGGCGGTGACGAACACGCCGTCGGTCTGGGCGAGCCGCTCCCACGGCAACCCGTCGGCGGCGGTGGGCATCAGCCGTTCGCCGATCACCGTGATCGTGCGCTCGCCGCCGGCGTCGATGAAGGTGATCCCGCGCCGGGTCGGGGCTGCCCGCCAGGCGATGTGCAGCTCCAGCCCCAGGTCCTCGAGCTCTTCGGCGGCTTGGCGCCCGAGGGCGTCATCGCCCAGGGCCGTGAAGAAGGGAACCCGCTCTCCCGTCAGACGGGCCATCTGCACGGCCACCACGGCGCCGCCGCCGGCGGGAAGCTCACAGAAGTCGTCGGCGTGGAGGATCTCGCCGGCCGCCGGCAGATGGTCCACGCCGACGAAGCTCACCATCTCCACGTGGCCCACCACCGCCAGGGCCAGCGGGGGCAGCTCCGGCAGTGCCTCCAGGGGCAGGGGGACGAGGGGCTCCATTCAGCTGGAGGCGGAGGTGTAGAAGCGCAGGGCGAAGTTCCAGAACCAGCGGCTCGCCACCACCGAGGCGATGGCCACCGCGCCACCGGCCAGCAGCCAGGGGCCGGAGGCCCGCCCCAGGATCGCTTCGGCCGGCACCGTGGTGAGGAAGGCCACCGGCACGATGAAGGTGAAGAAGGCCCGCAGGCCGGCCGGGAAGGCGCTCACGGGGAAGCGGCCCGCCACCAGCACGCTGCGCAGCACCTCGGTGGCGTTCCAGATCTTCACGAACCAGATGCTGCTGGCCGCCAGCACGAACCAGAGGCTGTACAGGATCATCAGGCTGGCCACCAGCATCAGGGCCGCCCCCAGCAAGGTGAGGGGCGCCGGGGTGGCGCCGGCCTTCCAGGCGGCGTAGCCGATCAGGCCGGCCCCCAGGGCGATGCCGGGCAGACCCCAGGGGGAGAAGGTGCGGGCCGAGAGCCAGAACTGGCTGTCGATCGGTTTGAGCAGGACGAAATCGAGGCTGCCCGTGCGCACGTGGGCCACGATCGTGCTGAGGTTGGGCTGCAGCAGGGTGCTGGTGATCCCCTCCAGCAGGGTGTAGACCCCCAGCACCACCAGGGCCCCTTCCCAGCTCCAGCCCCCCAGGGACTGGCCGCGCCCGTAGAACAGCGACAGCACGAAGATGCTGCCCACCAGATTGCCGGCCGTGGCCACCAGCTCGATCAGGAAATTGGCCTGGTACTCCAGTTCGGCCGTCAGCGAGGCGATCCAGAACACCTTGAGGGTGGTGAGGTAACGGCCCATCACGCCCCCATGGCCGAATAGTGGCTTAGCCCCCGTCGCCACAGCAGCAGGTTGATCGGCAGCAGCAGGGCGGCCCAGGCGGCCATGGCCGCGAAGCTCTGGAGCACCGGCACGGTCTCCCCGGCCAGGATCCTGGCGGGCACATCGACCATGTAGGGGAAGGGGGTCCAGAAGGCGAAGGCCCGGACCCCCACGGGATAGAGGGCCAGGGGGGCCACGAGGCCGGAGAGATAGAGATAGGGCAGATAGAGGAGGCGCTCCAGGGCGCTGGCCTTCTCGCTCCAGAAGCAGACCATCGTCAGGGTGAACTGCATCAGGAAGCGCAGGGCGAAGGCGGCCAGGGTGGCCAGCACCGCCAGCAGCACCGATGGCAGCGAGGGCCACCAGAAGGCGGCGGGATAGAGAAGGAAGAACAGCCCCACCAGCATCGCCACGAAGGGCAGCCGGGTGGCCTGCTCTGAAAGGTGGGCGGCCACGTAGCGCCACACCAGCGGCAGGGGCTGGAGCAGGTAGGGCGACAGGCGGCCGTTGAGGTTGTCCTCCTCGAAGGTGTACATCACCCAGACGATCGTGAACTGGCGCACCACGAAGGCCGACAGGAAGTAGCGGGCCAGCTGCAGGGAGCTCATCCCCAGGCCGCCGCCGGCATCGACGGCGCTCCACAGGCCCAGCATGATGAAGGGCAGCACCCCCGAGAGCGCCCAGAGCACGATCTCGGCCCGGTACTCGAGCATGTAGGCGTACTGGCTGGAGAGCAGCACGGCGGCGATGCGGCGGGCGTGGCCCAGCCGCTGGCGCAGGCCTCCCCTCATGCCAGGGCCCCCTGGTGGAACAGCCGGCCGATGATGTCCTCGATGGGCGGGTCGGACACCGACAGATCGACCACGGCCAGGTCGGCCAGCAGGCGTCCCACCTGCTCGGTGAGCCGCTCCCGCGGGATCAGCAGCCGCACCTCCCGGCCCTCGATGGCCTCCACCTCGCCGTAGCTGGCGAAGGCCTCGGCCCCCATGGGCGCATGCAGCTCCAGGCGCACCTCCCGGCAGGGCGCCAGCCGTTGGGTGAGCGTCTCCAGGCTGCCGTCGTAGAAGAGGCGGCCCTCGTGAATCAGCAGCACCCGCGGGCAGAGGGCGGTGATGTCGGCCATGTAATGGCTGGTGAGCAGCACGGTGGCGCCGAAGCGGCGGTTGTAGTCGGCCAGGAAACTGCGCACCCGGGCCTGGGCGTTCACATCCAGCCCCAGGGTCGGTTCATCGAGGAACAGCACCGCCGGACGGTGCAGCAGGGCCGCCAGCAGTTCCGCCTTCATCCGCTGGCCGAGGGAGAGCTTGCGCACCGGCCGGCGCAGTTCGTCCCCCAGTTCGAGCATCTCCGCCAGCTCGGCGATGCGGCGCCGGCTCTCCTCAGGGGGGATGCCGTAGACGGCAGCGTTGACCCGCAGGGAATCCAGCGGCGGCAGATCCCAGATCAGCTGCTGCTTCTGGCCCATCACCAGGGTGATCTGGCCGAGGAAATTCGCCTCCCGGCGCTGGGGCTGGCAGCCGGCCACCTCCACCGTGCCGCTGGTGGGGTGGATCAACCCCGTGAGCATCTTGAGGGTGGTGGTCTTGCCGGCACCGTTGGCCCCCAGGAAGCCGACGAACTCGCCCGGCTCGATCGAGAAGCTCACGTCCTGCACCGCCGCGATCAGGCGCTCGCGGCGGTTGACGAAGTGACGCAGGGTGCCGGCCAGTCCGGGTTGCTTGTCGGCCACCCGGTAGGTCTTGCCGAGGCCCTGCGCGCGGACGATGGCCATGCGGTCGGGGGCCATGCGGATGGGGGCGGGCAGGCCCACCCTATCGACGGCCCTGCCCCGACCGGAGCCGCACCTCAGGCGGCCTCCGGGCACCAGCCGGAGCTCCGCTGCAGCGGCTCCAGCCAGCTCGGACAGCGCTGGGTGAGATGGTCCCCGTGGCAGATCAGGGCCTGATGCCACTGGCAGCTCAGCAGGGGGATGCTGTCGGCGTCGGCATGGTGACGGAACCACTGGCAGGTGAGGCAGACGTGCCGGCTGCGGCTGGGGAGCAGCTGCTCCGGCCCCAGATACGGCCAGGCGTCGCGCTCTTGAGCGGGGTGCGGAGCTGGGCGCGGAGCGGGCTCTGGGGCGGGGCCTGAGGCGGAGGACATGGCCAGGGGAAACGGTACACATGTACTAGCAGGAATCGGCCCTGCCGGCCAGCGCCGCCCAGCTGCAGCGGTACCGCTGTTCAGCCACAGCAGGACAGCAGCGGGTCCTCGGTGCGGCGGCCACGCCACCGAACCGGTTCAAGAATTCAGGTTCCAGATCCCCGTCACGGAACCCCGCCCGGGGGGCCACAATCGACGATCGGGGTCGCGCCGTTCGCCATGCCTTCGCCATGCTGATCCGGCTCGGTTGCGAACTGACCCTCTCCTGCTGGGCGCCGACCCCGGTGCTGGCCCTGGTCCATCCCCATGGCAGCCGCCTGGAGGACCGCCGCGGTCCCGAGCGACTGCGGTTGAGCCCGGACCGGATCGCCGAGGTGCTCACCGATGCCGACGGCAACCGTGCCTGCCGCTTCGTGGCCTCCACCGGCAGCACCACCCTGGGATTCGAGGTGGTGGTGGCCGACCCGGGCCTTCCCGATCCAGTGGCGCCGGAGGTGGGGGAGTGTCCGGTGGGGTCGTTGCCGATCGTCACCTACCCCTACCTCAACCCCAGCCGCTACTGCGACACCGATCGCCTCGCCCAGGTCGCCTGGGGGCGCTTCGGCGGCGTCCGGCCCGGCTGGTCAAGGGTGCAGGCCATCTGCGACTGGGTGCACGAGCAGCTCCGCTTCGACTACGGCGCCGCCCGCAGCGACAAGACCGCCCACGACGCCCTGCGCGAGGGGCGCGGCGTCTGCCGCGACTTCGCCCACCTGGCCATCAGCCTCTGCCGCTGCCTCAACATCCCCGCCCGCTACTGCACCGGCTACCTGGGGTACACGGGCACCACGCCCCTGCCCGAACCGATCGACTACTCGGCCTGGTTCGAGGCGTTTCTCGAGGATCGCTGGCACGTTTTCGACCCCCGTCACAATCGCCCCCGCATCGGCCGGGTGCTGATCGCCCGGGGGCGGGATGCGGCCGATGTGCCCTTCCTGCGCTCCTTCGGCGACCACCAGCTCACCGGCTTCCGCGTCATCACCGAAGAGCTGGCCACCCCCGGGTCTCCCTGCCCCTGACCGTGCTGAAGTGTGGAGAATTCATGCGTTGGGCCAGCCTGCGGGGCATCGGCGGCAGAATCCCCCTGAGTTCAGGCGCCCTCGAGCCCGTCGAACGGTTCCTGACAACAGTCGCCGACAAGAGCCCCGGATAACAGCCCCAGTCAACCGTTGGCTGGGGCGGCAGCCTGCCCCCGGAGCCCATCGGCCCCGTCCACGGGACCGGGGTTCGCAGGGCCGTCAACCTGACGCCTTTGATCTGGTTTTTTCTCCCCGACTCACGCGGATCGACCCATGGGCTTACGGATCGATGAAGCCACGTTTCTGGAGCGAGCCCTGTCCCGATTCGGCGGCCGATACGATTATTCGCAGATCAACTACAAGAGTTACCGCAGTCCGGTCAAGATCCGCTGCCTGGAACATCCTGTCCGGGAGATCGTGATCACCCCGGAGCGTCATCTTCAGACGACCGGTGGCTGCAAGTACTGCCTCAGAAACTATCGCAATCAGACCCTCGAGCGGGTCCTGAGGTTGGACTGCGAGCCCAGCGAGCGCCCCGGACCCCTGCCGGCACCACCCGTGGTGGCACCGAAAAGTAAAGCTGTGTGAGGGATCCGGCCGGTTGCCCAAGATCAGTTTTCTTGACGGTTATCTTTCCGTGTCATTCACCTTGAATCCCTCCATGGCCCTGCCTCTGCTCGCCGCCCGACCCGCGAGCCTCAATGCCAGGGTGCCGAGTTTCGCGATCGCCAGTGAGGAATCCCCCCGCCAGGCCGTCGCCACCCTGGAGACCCGCAAGGCCTCCGGAGACCGCCTGAGCCTCGACATCCAGATCGAGCAGGCCTACCGCCAGATCTTCTTCCACGCCTTCAAGGTGGACCGTGAAGCGGTGCTGGAATCCCAGCTGCGCAGCGGACAGATCACCATGAGGGATTTCATCCGTGGGCTGCTGCTTTCCAGGCGATTCCGTGAAGGTTTCTATGATTGCAACAGCAATTACCGCCTGGTTGAACAACTGGTCGGCAGGGTTCTGGGGCGGCCGGTGTACGGGGAACAGGAGCGGATCCGCTATTCGATCCTGATCGCCCAGCACGGTCTCGTGGCTCTGGTGGACACCCTGCTCGACTCGGCTGAGTATCTCGAGGCGTTCGGCTACGACACGGTGCCCTTCCAGCGTTCGCGGGTGCTGCCGGGACGGGCCCAGGGAGAGCGCCCCTTCAACCAGCAGGCGCCCCGCTACGACGGCCGCTGGCGTGGCGTGATCGCCAGCCGGGCGCCCCGCGGTGCCAACCCCTGGTCCCCCGGCACCCCGCGTCCCGCCTGGCTCGGGGAGCAGCCCTCGCCCCTGGCCCGCCAGATCTGGCAGGGGCTGGTCACCGCCGGTGGCTTCGCCATCACCGGCCTGGTCCTGTGGACCGCGGCCGCCATGCTCAGCACGGGAACGCCCTGAGCGCCTCCCGCCGGCAGGGATCGCCGGGAGGTCGTGATCCGCAGCACTGCGAGATGGATCTGAGTCCTACTTGCTGTGCTGACGGTCACGAAATCGTGCTTTCCTTGGTCTCAGGTGGTCGCAACGCCGTCGCCACCACCGCCATGCATTAGGATTTGTAAAGATTTCTTGACCTTCCGGAGGTGCCTGTCATGTTCACGCTCGAAAAAGCGACCCAGATCTTCCCGGATACCCTCTCGGCCGACGTGGTGCCGGCCCTGACGGCCCGCTTCAGTCTCCTGAGCGCCGAGGACCAGCTGGCCCTGATCTGGTTCGCCTATCTCGAGATGGGCAAGACCATCACCATCGCCGCCCCCGGTGCGGCCCGCATGCAGTTCGCCGAGCCGGTGCTCAACCGGATCAAGGCGATGACCTTCGCCGAGCAGAGCCAGGTGATGGTGGATCTGGCCAACCGGTCGGATACCGACATCTGCCGCACCTATGCGATCTGGTCGGTCAACATCAAGCTCGGCTTCTGGTACCGCCTGGGTGAGTGGATGGAGGAGGGCATCGTCGCCCCCATCCCCGAGGGCTACCAGCTCTCCGCCAACGCCGCCTCCGTGCTCTCCTCGCTGAAGGGCATCGATGCGGGCCAGCAGATCACCGTGCTGCGCAACTTCGTCGTCGACATGGGCTTCGACCCCAGCAAGGTGGACGGCAGCGAGCGCATCGCCGAGCCGATCGTGCTGCCGACGGCCCCCGAGCAGCGCACCAAGGTCTCGATCGCCGGCGTCGACAACACCACGATCCTTTCCTATATGGATCTGCTCAATGCCAACGACTTCGACCAGCTGATCCAGCTGTTCCTGCCCGACGGCGCCCTGCAGCCCCCCTTCCAGCGGCCCATCGTCGGCACCGACGCCATCCTGCGCTTCTTCCGCGAGGACTGCCAGAACCTCAAGCTGCTGCCCGAAACCGGCGTCAGCGAGCCCTCCGATGGCGGTTTCACCCAGATCAAGGTGACCGGCAAGGTCCAGACCCCGTGGTTCGGCGCCGGTGTCGGCATGAATGTGGCCTGGCGTTTCCTGCTCGATCCCGACAACATGATCTACTTCGTGGCGATCGATCTGCTGGCCTCCCCCGCCGAACTGCTCAAGTTCGCCCGCTGAGGAGTCCGTTCACCCTCCCCGCGCCCGCGGGCCCCGTGACCGGGGAGGCCTCGGCCTCTCCGGTCACACTGGCTTGGGAAGGCGCCGGTCTCCTTCTGAGCACAGGGATCTTCGGGGGCTGGCTGGTCACCCTCGTGGTGGCGCTGCTGGCCGATCCCGCCGGCTGGACACCGGCGGCCCTGGGGATGGTCATTGCCCTGCGCACGTTCCTGCAGACGGGCCTGTTCATCCTCGGCCACGATGCGATGCACCGCACCCTGGTGCCGGGGCAGCAGCGGCTCAACGACGGCCTGGGACGGCTGGCCCTGCTCCTCTACGCCGGCCTTCCCTACGCCCGCTGCCGCCGCCACCATCTGCGCCATCACCGTTTCCCCGGCAGCCGCCGTGATCCGGACTTCCGTCGGGCCAGTGGTGACGGGGTCCTGCGCTGGTATGCCCGGTTCATGGCCAACTACCTCTCCCTGGGCCAGCTGCTCCTGCTCCTGGCCAGCTGGCTGGCCGTGGCCGGAAGCCTGATGCTGCTGGAGCCCCGACGGGCCCTGGCCGTCCCCATCTTCTGGGTGCTGCCGCTGGTTCTCAGCTCGTTCCAGCTGTTCCTGTTCGGCACTTACCTTCCCCATCGCGGCGACGGATCCGGCCCCGCCGGCCCCCATGCCGTCCGAAGCCTGGGGTTGCCCCACCTTCTCTCCCTGCTGGCCTGTTATCACTTCGGGTACCACCGGGAGCACCATGCCCACCCGGGGGTGCCCTGGTTCCGGCTGCCGCAGTTGCGGCGGTGCGTTTCCGATCGTCATGGCCATGGTCCCGGCCATGGTTACGGCCCCGCCGATGACTCGCGTCCGCTCAGGCCCGGGCGTTAACGTCCAAGTTCAGCTGTGGAGACCCATGGTGAGCGCGGTATTGGAGTGGACGGATCAGGAGCAGCAGGTGGCACGCCGCGCCTTCGACAAGGCCCACTCCAGAGCCGCGATCGGCATCATCCGGGCGGTTCAGGCCCATGCCAGCCGCATGGACTCCGTGGAGGAGTGCTGGAAACTGCATGACTTTCTCAGCATCCAACGCCATGAAATCGAAGGACGTTTCGATTTCCGCCTTCCCGGTCTGCTGTTTGTCTTCGCCAGCCTGGTGAAGGATGGCCTGCTGCAGGTCGAGGAACTTGAAGGACTCGAACGGGACAAGCTCAACAAGATCACGGCGATGTCGCGCATGTGAGAGGGACGCTGCAGATCTGCTGCACCGCTCCGCCCGGATCGCCTTTCACGCCTGCCTTTGGCCGCCGCCGCCGCGGGCCGGCCTGTCCACCCGACGCGCTACGCCTGGGGTCCAGGCCCATGGGGGCTGTAGGGTAGGGAAGATTCCAAGATTTCTCTCCAGCGAGCTCATCACTTTCTAAAAGGGCTGTCGAAGGATCGGTTCATAGTTTTTTTCAGGTTCATGACCATTTACATCGGAAATCTTTCCTTCGACGCCGAAGTGGAAGACGTGAAGAACCTTTTCGCCCAGTACGGCGAACTGCGCCAGTGCACCCTGCCCCTCGATCGCGACACGGGTCGCAAGCGCGGTTTCGCGTTCGTCGAGATGACCAACGACGCCGACGAGACCAAGGCCATCGATGATCTTCAGGACGTCGAGTGGATGGGCCGCAGCATCCGTGTGAACAAGGCCCAGCCCCGCACCGGCGGTGGCGGTGGTCGCTCCGGTGGCGGCGGCGGCTACGGCGGTGGTGGTGGCGGTGGCTACGGCGGCGGCGGTGGCCGCAGCCGCTACTGAGTCATTGCCGGATCACCGGGCGCCCCTGGGCACCGGTTTCCCTTCCCCCGCCCCTGGGTTTCCAGGGGCGGTTTTTTTGTCGGTTCGCTTCCGTGCCGTCAGCGCCACCGCATGTGGGGAGTCCGGCACGGATCGAAAGACACTCTGCTGCTGCGGCCCGTTGGCCTGGCCGGGGGGCAGATTGGGCCCATGAGTGATCCCAGCCCTCGCGGCCGGTACCGGGTCCGACCCGCCGACCAGAACGAGACCACCGTGCCCAACGAGGTGATCGGCCCGACCTTCGACCACCGCGACGAGGCGGAGCGGTATGCCCACAGCCTGGTGCTCGCCCACCAGGCCCCTGTGGTGGTCGAGAAGCTGGCGCCCGCTGGCTGCTGGCTTCAGCTTGGGATCATCGGCTGAGGCGACGCCTCCAGCTCCCCGAGGTCGTCGGCGGCCTGCAGACGGATCAGGTAGGTGAGGCTGGAGCCCACGCCGGTGCCGCGGTAACGGCCGCTGACCGGCGCCGCCAGATGGTGGTCAGGAGCGGCCGCCAGGACCAGGTGGCCATCGGCCACCGCCAGGCCCAGGCTGGGGTCGAATCCCCGCCAGCCGCCTCCGGGCAGATACACCTCGGCCCAGGCGTGCAGCTCGTGCTCGCTCACCTCGGGGGGATGGTGCATCGAGTAGCCGCTCACGAAGCGGGCCGCCAGTCCCTGGCTGCGGCAGGCCACCACATAGAGCATGGCGGTGTCCCGGCAGGCCCCGGTGAGCGTGCGCAGCGTTTCGGCCGCATCGGTGGGCTCCCCCTCCAGCCGGCCGACATGGTGAAAGCCGTGGTGGATCTCATCGGCGAGGGCGCTGAGGAAGGCGGTGGCCGATCCGTCGACCCGGTCGGCGATGGCCTGGGCCCAGGCCCGCACCTCCGGATCGGCCCGATCCTTCTGACAGCCCGCCAGGGAGCGGGCCTCCGCCTCCGGGTAGGTCACTGGCAGGTGCTGGGCCTCCCGGTGGGTGACGATCCAGTCGTAGGGGTTGCTGCGCAGGGTTTCCACCAGCATGTCCACCGTGATCGTGAGCTGGTCCCGCTCCTGCTGGAACCAGGCCACCATGGCGTCGGTGCCATCGGGCTCCAGCACCCGGCTCAGGCCCGCCGGAGGCTCCTCAAGCCGCAGGTGGTGCTCGAGGATCCTCTGGCTGCCGTCCTGGCGGGGGGTGAGCCGCAGGGCCATGGGCTCCAGGAAGACGGGCCGGTCGTAGGTGTAGCTGAGGCGATGGTGGATGCGGAAGAACATCGCTCAGCCCATGGCCTCGCGCAGGACGTCCTGGAGGTCGTCATCGATGACGTAGGTGTGCAGCGGTGCCGTGTCCAGGTCTTCGACGAGGGGGAAGAAGCGGACGGAGAACCAGGCCTCGAAGAGCTCAAGGCTGCGGGGATGGGGCCAGCGGCTGCGGTCCCGGCACCAGAGGTCGAGCTCGGCGGTGAAGATCTGGCCGTAGCTGTCCAGCAGCCGGTCCTGGGCTTCCAGCTCGCTGTCGTAGGTGGGGATCAGGTAGAGGCTGTGGTCCTCCCCCAGCCCTTCCATGTCCTCGCGGGTCCAGAACGGCCGGGTCCAGTCCACCATCGGCTGCCGGGGCGCCACCGCGATCGCGCAGCGGTTGAGAACGGCCATCGATGGGTTGTCTGTGGCTCCTTCAACGCTAGCGAGGTCGGGCCTGGGGAGCAGCGACCCTCGATCCGCCATCGGTTGTTGCCACCCCAGACCCGCCATGGCCACGATGTGTTCATCGCTACCTACCCATCGGCGCTCGCCGCCCCCCGTCGTCCCATGTTTCTACGCCGGAACCCCGTTCTCCCCAACAATCACCCGAGGGGCCTTCGGCTCCGGTGCCCGATCCCGGTGGCGGCCAGCCCCATGGCTGCTCTGTTGGCCGGCATGCTGCTGGCCGTTCCTCCGGCGAGCCTGGCCCAACAGGATTCCTCCGCCAAGGTGCTCTATAGGCTGGCGACCCAGTGTGCGCTGAAGGGCGCCGCTCCTGTGCCCTGCACCGTGGAGGCCGTGGACAGCGGCGGGGCCACCCTCTACCGCCACCGCATCGGCGACAGCGTCGAAACCGTTCGCATCACTTCGGAGCCGGTGAACATGGCGATCTGGGCCCACGACTCCCGCAACTGGCGCCCCCTGCGCGGGGCCTCGGCCCGGTTCTCCACCAACACGGTCTGCTTCAACGGCAAGGACCTCTGCGTGGTCAACCCCAACTACCTCAACAGCGTCCGTGAGGATCGCGCCAACACGCGCCTCCAGGGCCGTGATCTGGTGATGGTGCACTTCGGCTCCGACGGCCGGGTGGACGCCAGCTGTTACGACGACGCCTGCGCCCTGTTGCTGAAATGAAGAATCTCAGCGGACTCGCCCTGTTGTTGGCCGGTGTGATCGCCTCGCCGGTCGGGGCTGGCCTGGCCCTGGAGCTCTCCTCCCCTTACGGCCCGGAGCTGATCGCCCGTGGCGGCGGCGGCGGCGGGGCACGGATGGGTGGCGGCGGCGGTGCCCGGATGGGCGGCGGTGGCGGCGCCAGAGTCGGGGGCGGCAGCGGTGGTCTTGGCCGCGCCGGTGGTGGCGGCTCGCTGGGCCGCAGCGGCTTCCAGGGATCCGGCGGGGCCGGCGGTCTCAACCGGGGTGTCACCCGGCCCGCCGGGGGCTGGAGCAGCGGGGTCGCCGGTGGTGGCCTCGGCGGCCCTTCCCTGAATCGACCTGCGGCGCGTCCCGGTGGGGTGGTCGGGACCCCGGGCCTCAACAGGCCCGCCGGAACCGGAACCCTCAACCGCAACGTCAACGCCAATCTGAACCGGAACGTCAACGTCAGCCGCAACCTCAACCGCAGCGTCAACGTCAACCGCAACTGGTACCGCGCCGTCAACGTCAACGCCATCGGCGTGCGGCCCGGCTGGGCCCGTCCGGGCTGGGGCGTGGCCCGACCCTGGAACCACGGCTGGTACGGCGGCTGGGCCACCCCGTCCTGGGGCTGGTGGGGGGCCCGGGCCGCCACCTGGGGTGTGGCCACGCTGGCCACGGCCTCCATCATCAACAGTGCCGTCGACGCCGCCGTGGCCAGCAACCAGACCGTGATCGTGGTGCCCAACACCGAGTACCAGCTGCTGTTCGGCACGGTCCAGCCGACCGGAACCAGCACCGTGGCCTTTGACGTCAGTGCCAACGGCACGGTGTATCAGCTCTCGGCCGACTGTCAGTCGGGGCTGCTGAACGGCCAGGAGCCGGGCAGTGCCCAGGAAGCGGAGCTCCTCAATGCCGCCTGTCAGGTGGCCTTCGGGACCGCTTCCTGAGCCGGGGGCTCACCAGGGCAGGGGAGCCCGCTGGGCGCCGATGCTGCAGCCCATCTGCTGACCCAGCAGGGCCCCGAGAGGCACGGCCCAGGTGCGGCCGTCCTGGCGGGAGGCGGCGTAGCCCAGGCCACCGCCGATGATGCCCCCCACCAGTCGACCCACATTGCAGCGCTGGGCCGTCTGGGCCTGGATGTAGTCGGGGGCCACCGGCAGGTTGGCCCGGTAGCGGTCGACGTCGTAGTCGGCCCGGTAGCCGCCGCCGTAGCCGTCGCCATAGGACGAGGGGCTGGGCAGGGTCTGCACGGGGTAGGGAACACGGCGGCTGTCGACCTGGCGGGGGGCGCCGGACGGGCCCCAGGGACCGGCCAAGGCCACCAGGGGAGCGGCGACCAGGGCCAGGACGCCGGTGGTGCCCAGCAGGCCCACGAGGCGGCGGGACCCCTGACGAAGGAAGGTGTTCATGGTGTTCGCGTTGTGAGGAGCGACCCCTGAGGTGGGGTTGACATCAATCAAGCGAAGCCATGTGACCGATCCATGAACGGCTCCCGGCCGATGTCCGACAGGATGCGACTCCAGCCAACGGCGCGCCCTGCCCATCGCCTGCGTTGCCCTGCCCATCGCCTGCGTTGCCCTGTGCATCGCTTGCTGTCCGACCCCTGGTCGGATCGCCCCGCCGTTGCCAGCTTGAACGGGAGGGTGGGAGAACCCGATGAGCTGGAGTGAACTGGAGCGCCTCGTCGATGAGGCCGAGACGGATGAGGTGATCCGCCGCGGGCTGCGCCATTGCCGCTCCAGCCCGGAGCTGGTCCTGGCCGCCCGTCGGTTCGGCTACCACGTCACGCGGGTGGATCTGCAGCGGGCCTGGCAGCTGCACCGGCAGGCGATGGAATCCCGGCCCGTTCCGGCAGGGCTGCGGCCGGCTCCAGGAGGCTGATCTCGGCGTGCACGCACTCGGCCGTGGGCCGGAGCCGGAAGCCCAGCTTCCGGCAGACGTGCTGCATGCCCCGGTTCTCGTGCAGGATCTCGGCGCAGATCCGCTCCAGTCCCTCCTGGCGGCCGATCTCCAGCAGCAGACCCAGCAGGGCGGTGCCCAGCCCCTGCCGCTGCCAGGGATCGGCGATCAGCATGGCGAACTCGGCCGCGTTCTCGTCGTGGATCCGGCTGAGCCGCCCCACCCCCAGCACTTCGGCGGGGGCACCGTTCTCCCCCGCCCGCTCCGACACCAGGGCCATCTCCCGGTCGTAGTCGGTGAAGCAGATCCGGGTGAGCCGCTCGTGGGCGATCCGGTGGCCCAGGGTCATCAGATGGAAGTAGCGGAAGTAGACGCTCTGCTCCGAGAGGGTGCGGTGGAACGCCACCACCAGGGGTTCGTCCTCCGGCCGGATCGGCCGCAGGGTCACCGCTGAGCCGTCGGGCAGCCGCCAGTCGCGGACGTACTCGCTGGGGTAGGGCCGGATCGCCGGCCTGGGGGTGAAGCAGGTGGCCCCGGAGGAGGCCTGCAGCAGCACCCGGGCGTCCAGGGCCACCAGGGAGCCCTCCCCGTCCCCCGGCGCCACCCGCAGCGGGTTGATGTCGAGTTCGAGGATCGCCGGGTGCTCCAGCACCAGCCGGCTCAGGCGCACCAGCAGCCGTTCGAGGGCCGCCAGATCCACCGACGGCCGGCCCCGCACCCCCTGCAGCGCCGTGTAGATGCGGGTGCGTTCCATCAGCCGCCGGGCCAGGGTGGTGTTCAGCGGCGGCAGGGCGACGGCACTGTCCCGGAACACCTCCACCAGCAGGCCGCCGGTGCCGAACAGGATCACGGGTCCGAACTGGGGGTCGATGCTGCTGCCGACGATCAGTTCGTAGGTGCCGGTCAGATCCAGCATCGGCTGGACCGTCACCCCACCGAAGGCGCTCGCCCCATGCCGGGCGACGATCGCGCTCTCCATGCTCCGGTAGGCCTGGGCCACCGCCTCCCCGTTGCGCAGGTTCAGCTGCACTCCGCCGACGTCTGTTTTGTGGGTGAGTTCGGCGGAGAGCAGCTTCACCACCACCGGGTAGCCCATGGCCTCGGCGGCGGCCGTGGCCGCCTCGGCGCTGACGGCCATGTGGGTGGGGACCGTGGGAATGCCGTAGGCCGCCAGCACCTGCTTGGCTTCCCATTCGTTCAGGGTGGTGCGACCCTCCGCCCGGACGGCGCCCAGCAGCTCCTCTACCCGCCGGTGGTCGGCGTGGGGCTCGTCGGCACCGGCCGCCAGCGCGGCCTCCGTTTCCGGCACCAGGGCCGGCGTTTCGTACAGGGCGCGCAGGTTGTCGCTGTAGCGCCACATGGCATCGAACAGCTGCACGGCCGCGTCCGGGTAGCGGTAGGTGGCGATGCCGGCGGCATTGAGCCGTCGCACCCCCGCCTCCACGTCCCGGCCCCCCATCCAGCTGGCCAGCAGGGGCTTGGTGGTGGTGGCCGCCAGGGCCACCAGCCGTTCGGCGGTGCCGGCCGGGTCGGTCATGGCCTGGGGGGTGAGCACCACCAGCAGCCCGTCGCTGTCGGGGTTCTCCAGGGCCAGGCGGATGGCCTGCTCGTAACGCTCCGGATCGGCGTCCCCGAGGATGTCGATCGGGTTGGCCCGGCTCCAGTGCTGCGGCAGCACGGCATCGAGGGCCGTCAGGGTCGCTTCCGGGAGCGTGGCCAGGGCGCCGCCGTGGCGCACCAGGGCGTCGGTGGCGATCACGCCCGGCCCGCCGGCGTTGGTGAGGATCGTCAGCCGCGGGCCGAGGGGCCGCCGGCGTTGCTTGGAGAGCACCTCGGCCAGGTCGAAGAGGTCGGCGATGCTGTCCACCCGCAGCACGCCGCAGCGCCGGAAGGCGGCATCGAGCACGGCGTCACTTCCTGTCAGGGCCCCGGTGTGGGAGGCCGCCGCCTGGGCCGCCTCCGCCGTGCGCCCGGCCTTGATCACCACGATCGGCTTGGTGAGGGCCACCTCCCGCGCCGCCGAGAGGAACGAACGGGGATCCCCGATCGACTCCATGTAGATGACGATGCTGTGAGTCTCCGGGTCGTCCCCCAGGTAGGTGATCAGATCGCCCCAGTCGACATCGAGCATCGAGCCCATCGAGACGAAGGCGCTGAAGCCCACGTTCTCCTGCAGGCTCCAGTCGAGGACGGCGGTGCAGATGGCCCCCGACTGGCTCAGGAAGCCCACGTGGCCGGGTCGGGCGAAGGCGCCGGCGAAGGTGGCGTTCAGGCCGGTGCGGGGATTCATCAGCCCCAGGCAGTTGGGGCCGACCAGCCGCATGCCGGAGCGGCGCAGGCCATCGCGGATCCTGGCCTCCAGGGCGATGCCGGCGGCGCCGATCTCCCTGAAGCCTGCAGACAGCACGATCACCCCCTTCACCCCCGCCGCCGCGCAGGCCTCGATCAGCCCCGGCACCGTGGCGGCCGGGGTGGCGATCACCGCCAGATCCACCGGCTCGGGCACCTCCGCCACCGTGGCGTAGGCCCGGATCCCCAGCACGCTGGCGCGCTTCGGATTGACGGGATAGACGGTGCCGCCGAAGGGATGGCTGATCAGGTTCCAGAGCACCCCCCGGCCGACGCTGCCCGGCCGGTCGGAGGCCCCGATCACCGCGACGCTGCGGGGGGTGAAGAGGGCCGCCAGCGGCTGGTGCTGGGAGCGCAGGATGTCGTAGGCCCGGTCGGAGGCGCCGTCGCCCCCACCGGAGGCGAGGGCACTCATCGGTAGACCAGGACCGGACAGGGGGACTGGACCAGCACCCGCTGGGTCTCGCTGCCGATCAGCATCCCCACCAGGCCGCGGCGGCCGTGGGAGGCCATCAGGATCAGATCGCACCCCAATCGGGTGGCGGCCTCGACGATGGCCTGGTGGGGCAGGTCGCTCATCACCTTCTCGCCATCGGCGCTGACGCCGGCCTGGCGGGCCACTGCCAGGGACTCCTCCAGGATGCGCTCCACGTCCTTACGGCTGGCGCTCATCAGCGCCTCCATGGTGGTGGCATCGAGCATTTCGCCGAGCCCCACCACCTGCACCGGCACGCTGGCCTGGGCATGGAAGAAGGTGATGCGGGCCCCGAGGGCCGCGGCCAGGGCCACGGCATGGCGCACGGCCTGCATCGAGAGGTCGGAGCCGTCGCTGGGCACCAGAAGGTGGCTGTAGGGCATGGGAGCTGGGGGTCTCCCCTCTGTCTACTCATGGCCCCTGATCAGTGCCGGGGTCAGTGGAGTGGATCGCTGATCACCAGGACCGAGCAGCCCAGCCGCCGCAGCAGCCCGGTGGCCTGGTCGCTGGCGGGAATCGGCATCCCCTCCACCAGGCGCTGCAGGGAGCGCAGGATCACCAGGTCATGGCTCTCGCTGCTGCGCTCGATCGCGTCGGCCACGTTCGGGTCGGCCTGGAGCTCCACCGTCACCGACACGGCCCCGCCGGCCCTGGCGGGGGACGGGACCCAGGCCTGGAGCCGGCGGGTCAGCCGCTCCCGCTCCGACTGGGCCAGCCAGGGTTCGTGCACGTGCAGCAGGGTGATGGCGGCCCCCTCCTCGGGCGGGCAGGCGCGCAGCAGCCGCTCCGCCAGCTGGAACTGTTCCAGGGCGCCGGCGGAGAGGTCCTTCACCGGCACGAGCAGCCGGCGGAAGCCTGCCGGATCCTCCCGCAGCCGGGCCATCACCACCGGGCAGTGGGCCTGACGGCAGATGGCGGCCACCAGATCGCCGAACAGCCAGCGCCCCAGCCGGGCGCCGGGCGCCACCCCGACCAGTACCAGGTCGGCCCCCTGCTCCAGGGCCGTGCGGGCGATGCCGCCGGGGATGTCGTTGTCGACCCGCAGCAGCGAGCGGCTGGGCACCCCCGCCGCCGCGGTGCGGACATCGGCCCGCTCCAGCAGCTGGCGCCCCGCGGCCAGGGCCCGGTGCACGACGGGATGGGGACCGCGGCTCGCACCGGCCTGGCGGGGCGAAACCACCGCCAGGGGCAGCACCGAGCCCTGGTGACCCGCCTCGCCGTCGATCAAGCGCCCGGCCAGGGCCAGCAGGAATTCCTCGCTGCCGGCGTCCCTGATCGGCACCAGCACCCGCAGGGCCCGCCGCACCAGGGCCAGCTGGCTGCTCTCCTGCAGGCTCAGGTCCCGGGAGCGGCGGCTGGCCATCCGGGTCATCGCCACCGTGGTCAGGATCGGACCCAGGGTCGCCGTCACCACCATCATGGCCAGGACGCTGTTGAGCATCCGCTCATCCAGCAGGCCCTGGCGGAAGCCCACGTAGGTGGCGGCCAGGGTCGCCGCCACCTGGGGCAGCGACAGCGACCAGAGGGTGAGCATCTGGGGCCCGTCGTAGCGATACAGCAGACCCGACCACCAGGAGGCCAGCCCCTTGCTGGCGATCAGGCTCAGGATCAGGGCGATGGCGAAGGCGGAGCCCGTCATGGTGCTCAGGAACACCGGCACATCGAGCAGCAGGCCCAGATCGATGAAGAACAGGGGGATGAACAGGCTCGCTCCCACCACCACCACCTGCTCCTTGACACGGCCGTCCGGCAGCACGCCGTTCACGGCCAGGCCGGCGAGGAAGGCGCCGACGATCTTCTCCACCCCGGCCAGTTCCGCCCCCACCGCCGCCAGGAACAGGGCCAGCAGCACCGCCACGAACAGGCGGCTGTCGCCGTCGACGCTGCGGCGGACGAGCCCCCGGCCCAGCCAGCGGATCAGCAGCAGCACGGCGGCGGCATAGACGGCCACCTTGAGCAGCAGCCCCACCACCCCCTCGGCGCTCAGCTGGCCCCGCCCCAGGCTGACGCAGAGGGCGAGCACCACCAGGGCGGCGATGTCGGTGAAGATCGTGCCGCCGATCGCCACCGTGACGCACTCCTCCCGCATGGCGCCGAAGCTGCGCACGATCGGATAGCCCAGGGGGGTGTGGGAGGCCAGGATCGAGCCGATCAGCACGGCGCTCACCGCGGGGTAGCCATAGGCGAACCCGAGCACGGTGCCGGCCAGCATCGGCAGGGTGAAGGTGAGCAGGCCGAAGCGGAAGGACCGGGCCCGGATCCGCCGGAACTCCCCCAGGTCGATCTCCAACCCGGCGATGAACAGCAGGTAGATCACCCCCACATCCGAGAGCAGCCGCACGGTCTCGTTGCCGGAGGCGAGCCAGGCGAGGCCGTGGGGGCCGATCACCACCCCCGCCGCCAGCAGCCCCACCAGATCCGGCAGCCGCAGCGGGCGCACCAGCGGCGGCACCACCACGCTCAGCACCAGCAGCAGGGCGAAGATCGCCAGGGGGTTACCGCTCAGGAAGGTGCCCACGGAAATCGGGAGGGATGGCAGGGGTGTCCTCCAGGCCGTCCTAGGAACACCGCCACCGGCGATCGCCCTCCCCGCGGCTTCTCGTAACGGGCCCGCATCCGGCCGCCTGCGCCAGCAGAATCGGCTGCATGACGAGTTCCGCCTGGCGCCAGCACTGGTATCCGGTGGCCTATTTGCGGGACCTGGACCGCACCGGGCCCACCGCCTTCACCCTCCTCGACGAGGACCTGGTGCTCTGGTGGGACCGCACCGGCCAGGCCTGGCGGGCCTTCGCCGATGTCTGCCCGCACCGCCTGGTGCCCCTGAGCCAGGGGCGGATCAACGCCGGCGGTGAGCTGGAATGCCCGTACCACGGCTGGAGTTTCGCCGGAGACGGCCACTGCACCGCCATTCCCCAGGCCGAGCCGGGGGCCAGCCCCAGCGCCGTGCGATCCCGCTGCCGGGCCTACGCCACCGCCGAAGCCCAGGACCTGCTGTTCGTGTTCGCCGGAGAGGCGGACGCCGCCGCGGCGGTGCCCCTGCCGCTGGTGCCGGTGCTGGAGGAGCCGGGCTGGTTCGTGCAGGACACCTTCCGGGACCTGCCCATGGATGCCCTCACCCTGCTGGAGAACGTGCTCGATGTGAGCCACGTGCCCTTCACCCACCACCGCACGGTGGGCAAGCGGGAGAACGCCGCCCCGGTGGCGGCGACGATCACCAGCTCCGGTCCGGAGGGCTTCACGGCCCTGTGGGAGGAGGGCCCCCGCCGGGGCAAGCTCGGCAGCCAGCACACCACCTACGCCGCCCCCGGCCTGATGTGGCACGACCTCACGGCGCCGGGCTTCGCCCGCATCCTCACGGTGGTCTACGCAACCCCGATCCGCCGCGGTGAGTGCCGCCTGTTCGCCCGTTTCCCCTTCCAGTTCAGGTCCCGGCTGCCTCCCCTGCTGCTGGGCCTGCGGCCCCGGTGGCTGCAGCACATCGCCAACCACACGGTGCTCGAGGACGATCAGGTGTTCCTGCACTGGCAGGAGCGGGTGCTGGAGCAGCGGGGCCGCAGCGGCGGGGCCGAGCGGGCGTTCTTCCTTGCCACCGGCGCCGATGTCTACGTGAAGGCCCTGCACGACTGGGTCAACGACCACGACGGCGACCCCTTCCCCGGCCAGGCCCTGCCCCCCCGGCTCGATCGGGCGGCGCTGATGGACCGCTGGGAGAGCCATGGCCGCCACTGCGCCGCCTGCCGCGGCGCCCTGGAGGGGCTGCGGCGCTGGCGGCCGCTGGTGCAGGCCATCCCCTGGCTGGCCCTGCTGGCGATCGCCTGGTGGCAGACGCCCCCGGTGCTGGTTGCGGCCCTGCTGCTGGCGGCGGCCGCGGTGCTGCTGGGCCGACGTTTCGATCGCTGGGAGCGGCTGCTGCTGGCCGGGGATGGCGAACCACCCCGCAACCGGCCCGACTGAGCGGGCCGGGCCCGCAGGCTCAGCCCTTCCAGCCGGCCAGGTGGGAGGCGGCCCTGGAGCGCACCAGGGAACGGGCGGCCGCCAGGGCCGGTGCCAGGTTGGCGGAGCTGAAGGGGGGCAGGGGTCGGCTGCGCAGCCAGGCTCCCCAGCGGAATTCGTGGAAGGGGATCAGGGGGGCCGGATCGATCATGCTCTCCTTCTTCAGCCTCCAGACCAGGGAGCGGTAGGGGTCGTCCTGCAGGCCATCCAGGCCCTGGGGCAGGGCCGTGGGGGCCAGAGGGCCATGGCCGCGGCCGTCGTAGAGGTACAGCCAGCCCCGGGCCTGCAGTTCGGCGAGCACCGCCTGGGGCGGGTCGGCCGGCCGATCGAGCACCAGATAGCCGTAGGCCATGGCGCCGGGATCCAGCTCGATCAGCCCCCGCAAGCGGTGGTGGCGGTCGACCATCCAGAGGGCGTCACCGGCGCCGCGCACCAGCGGAACGGGTTTGCCGCGCAGGTAGCGCAGGCGCTGCTCGGCTGTCTCCTCGGAGAAGTCCTGCTGGCGGCTGCGCACCTCGGCCAGACCCACGCACATCTGGGTGGGCCGCAGGTCGGCGATGGCGACGCTGAGCAGGTCCGCCTTCGGACCCGGTGGGGGCAGGGGCCGGTATGGGGGCAGATGCAGGCTCATGGGTGCCGGTGGCTGAACCCATCCTGACCGCTCCGCGCCGAAGCCCACCGCCCTGGTTCAGCCCCGGGAATAGGGTCGAGCCAGCCACGGACGTTCATGACCATCGCCCCTGACCGAGCCATCGCTCCGGAGGGACCCCACGGCCCGATCGGGGTGCTGGTCTGTGGCCACGGCAGCCGCAACCGTCTGGCGGTGGCCGAATTCGCCTCCCTGGCCCACCAGCTCCAGCACCACCTCGCCCCGGTGCCCGTCGACCACGGCTATCTGGAGTTCGCCCGGCCGATCCTGCGTGACGGCCTTGATGCCCTGCGCCAGCGCGGGGTGCAGCACGTGCTGGCCGTGCCGGCGATGCTGTTCGCCGCCGGCCATGCCAAGAACGACATCCCCTCGGTGCTCAACACCTACGCCGCCGAGACCGGGCTGCGCATCGACTACGGCCGGGAGCTGGGGGTGGATCTCAAGATGATCCAGGCCGCGGCCGCCCGCATCCGCTCCGCCATCGACGGCGCCGATGCCGACACCCTCGCGGCCGGTCGCAGCCCCGTGCCGCTGCACGACACCCTGCTGGCGGTGGTCGGCCGCGGCTCCTCCGACCCGGATGCCAACTCCAACGTGGCCAAGGTCACCCGGATGCTGGTGGAGGGCTTCGGCTTCGGCTGGGGGGAGACTCTCTATTCCGGGGTCACCTTTCCCCTGGTGGAGCCGGGTCTGCGCCAGGCCGTCAAGCTCGGCTACCGGCGCATCGTCGTCTTCCCCTATTTCCTCTTCTCCGGGGTGCTGGTGAGCCGGATCCGCCAGCACAGCGAGCGGGTGGCCGTCGACCATCCGGAACTTGAGATGGTCCAGGCCGGCTATCTGGGTGACCATCCCCTGGTGCTGGACACCTTCCGGGAGCGGGTCGCCGAGGTGCTCGGGGGCGATGTGGCCATGAACTGCTCGCTCTGCAAGTACCGGGCCCAGGTGCTCGGCTTCGAGCGGGAGGTGGGGGCGCCCCAGCACAGCCACCACCACCATGTCGAGGGGCTGGTGGAGAGCTGCACCCTCTGCGAGCGGGAATGCACCGGGGCCTGCCAGCCCGATGGCGTGCCCGTGCCACTGGGCGGGACGGCGGCTGGCCCTGGCCACGGCCATGGGCACCATCACCACCACCCCGTCTACCCCCATGCGGACCACCCGCTGGGTCCCCTGACCCTGCGGCGGCCGAGCGACTGAGCGGGCGGGGTGTGCGCGGAATGGCCTCGCCGGTCTCATCTATGATTGCGTCCAGAGAGACTGGGTTCTGATCAATTGTTCCGATGGTTCGGGACTTTCTCCCACCGCGGCGCCGTTTTCCCCCGATTCGGGGCGCTTTTCCACAGTTCATGTCCTTCCGGCCGCCCCGGGACGTCAGGACTGGGGAAAATCATGGATGGCTTGGAACAGCCTTGACAGGGTCCGCTGGTGGCGGTCCGCTGCTCACGTGTTCTGCAACACCCTGGCCAGAACCCAGCCGGGGCCGCGAGTCTCATTCCCCGCGGCTGCCGGGTCGTGGCGGAGGCGGGATTTTGACGCCGGCCATCCCCTGTGGCGTACTTGGAACGAACTCAGCCGAATCCCACCAGCATGGCCATGGATCCTGAGCAGCCGGGGTGCGGTGGCGAAGAGGCGAGTGTGAGCCTGGAAGCCGAGGTGCCCGAGGTGCTCTACGCCGGCATGCGGGAGTTCATCGACGCCCATCCGCACTGGGACCAGTACAGCGTCATCACCTCCGCCCTGGCCGGCTTCCTGTTCCAGAACGGCTGCCAGGAGCCCGTGGTCTCCCAGCACTACCTCGACGGCCTGTTCCAGAAGCCCTGAGGCCTGGTCGGCCCAGGCCGATGGCGCCGGCGAGCCAGGCAGAGGGGCCAAAAAAAAGCGGAGGTGCCAACCCCCGCTGATGGTTTCTCCCTTGCCCGACCCTTTGGAGGTCGCCCCGTCATTGTGCGCATGGGTGGCCGGCAAGATTGTGGTGATCGACACCAGCCGTGCCCCGCTGTGACGGCTCCCTGACCGGATGGTCTGGTTCAGTGGCACCTCATGGCGGCGGCGGCGGCGGCACAGGCCCGCCAGGTGATCGCCATCTCGGTGAGGGTGGGGCTCTGCCAGCCGGCGCTGGGCCAGCAGGCCCCATCGGTGACCAGTACGTTGGCGGCCCCCCAGCAACGGTTCCAAGGGTCGACGACCCCCTCCTCGGGGCGCTCGGCCATGCGGGCCCCGCCCAGTTCGTGGATGTAGTAGCCCGGTGGCGGCGGCTCCGGACGCACCGCCAGGCTGTTGCGGATCAGGGGTTCGAGCACCGGCAGCACGAACAGCTCCTCGATCGGCCGGATGCGGCCGCCCGCCGCGGTAACCACGTCCTCCATGCGCGCCTGCATGTGGGCCACCATCGCGGCCTCGTTGGTTCCCCAGCGGCAGTCGATGTGCGGGATGGGCAGGTCCCAGGCGTCGCTGCGGGAGCCATCCAGGCTCACCCGGTTCCCGGCCCGGGGCAGCACCTCCCCATGGCCGATCAGGAAGCCCACCGCCTCCCCGGGATGGCGACGCAGCAGGGCGGGGGGATCGAAGCGCTGCAGGGCCGCCCAGATTCCGTAGCCGCGCAGAAAGGCTTCCGAACGCCCCTCGCCCAGGTTCACGGTGTTGGGGATGAAGCAACTGCCGGCCCCGGAGAGCTCGGCCGCTTCGGGGGGTTCGTCGATCGCGGGGATCGAGAAGAAGCGACTGGTGGAGATGTGGTCCATCAGGTAGCGGCCCAGGCTGCCCGAGGGGTCACTGAGGCCGCCGCTGCGCATGGCGTCGCTCGAGTGCAGCAGCAGCCGCACCGTTTCGATCGTGGAGGCACAGAGCACCACCAGGGGGGCGGCGAGGCGCTCCCGCCGGCCGCTGGCCGCATCCACCAGCACCACCGCTTCGGCCCGCCGCCCGGTCGCGTCCATCTCCAGATGGCTCACCACCGCGCCGCTGCGCAGCTGCACCCGGCCGGTGGCCAGGGCCCGGGCGAGGCTGCGGCCCTGGGCGCTGGAGGGGGGCCAGGGCGCCTCCGGGGTGGGCCGGTGCAGGCGGAAGCCGCGGGAGTGGATCAGGGGCAGCCCCAGCTCACGGCCGATCGCCGCCTGCAGGTGCTTCTCCCCCGGCGTGAACGGCAGGGGCGGCAGGTACTGCCCGTCCGGCAGCTGGGGCAGCCCGTCCCGCTGGCCATGCACCCCTAGCAGGGTCTCGAGCCGGTCGTAGAAGGGCGCCAGCTCGCTGCTGCCGATCGGCCAGGCCGGGCCATGGCCGTCCCGCCGGGCCGCCTGGAACTCCGCCTCCGACAGCCGCAGGGTGATGCCCCCCCAGGTGAGGCTCTTGCCGCCCACCTGGCGCCCCCGGGTCCACAGGAAGGGCGCGTCCGGGGGGGTGCTGTAGGGGTTCTGCCGTTCGTCGACGAACAGCTCGGGGTTGTGCTTCCAGAAGCCCGGATGGTGGCGCTGCAGGCGCTGGCGGCCACTGCTGAGGTGGGCAAGGCGCCGCAGGCTGTTGAGCGGCTCGCTGCCCAGGGCCCGCCGGGCGGAGAGATCGGGTCCCGCCTCCAGCACCAGCACCCGCAGCCCCGCCTCCGCCAGCACCATGGCGGCCACCGACCCATTCGCTCCAGCCCCCACCACCACGGCGTCCCAGGGGCGGTCGCTGCCGGCGGCGGCGGAAGGGGCCATGGACATCGGCGTTCGAACCGGTCCCGGCATCATGGTGGAGCGACCGCCGGCCGCCGCTGCAGGCCGCAACGGCGTCGCAGGGCCTCCATCAGCCGGGCGACGGCATCGGGCTGACCCTGGAGGTGGAAGGCCTCCTGTTCAGCCACGCGATGGTTGTGGTAGCGGGTGGTGAGCAGGCCGGAGATTTCCTGGCGCACCACCGGCTGCACCGGCAATCGCCAGCCGATCGGAGTCACGGTTCCGGTGGGGCAGCTCTGCACCGCATGCACCGCCTCGTGGAGAAACGTCTGCCGGGCCATGCCCAGCTCGAAGCTGATCGGAGCGATCCAGATCCTTCGCGACCCGGCCTCGAACAGTCCGTAGGCGCCACGCACCGGTGGTGCGCTGATCTGAAGCCTGAATCCGAACCGCTGCAGTTCCCGCACCAAGGGCTGCAGATCCGCCGGCAGTGCACCCAGGGGTTTCGGCGCCAGGGGGTCCTGCGCCGCCGGTGCCGGACGCGAAGCCAGCTGGATCGGGGGGACAGGGAGCATGGCGCATCGTTGCGTCCACCGCCATCAAACAACAACCCCCCAGCCGATGGCTGGAGGGTTGATGGGTGACAACCCTTGGGAGGTTGTGGATTGGTGGCGGGGAGGAGATTTGAACTCCTGACCTTCGGGTTATGAGCCCGACGAGCTACCAGACTGCTCTACCCCGCGGTACACAAGTGGCCGGCGGATGTCCGCGTCCCACCCAAAAATTGTATCAGGCGATGCCCACGCCTCAGGGGCGTGCGCCGTCGAAGCGCAGCTCGCCGATCACCTCCAGGCGCAGGTGGTCGGCCGGTGTCAGGTAGCGCTGGCGCAGCTCCACCAGGGTGGTGGGGGTGAGCCACTCGAGCTGCTCCAGCAGGTGCAGGGCCACGGCCTGCTTGGCCCGCCGGGCCCCGTCGTCCACCTTGATGGCCACCCCCATGCCCTCGCCCACCCGGCTGAGGCACTGGATGCCTTCCGCCCCTCCCTTGCTCAGCACCTGGCCGTGGGCGAGGCGCATCAGCTCGGTGTCGAAGGCCCCCTCCCCGGCGATCAGATCGGGGTGGGCGAGCATCGCCCGGCTGAGCCGCTCCAGGTCGGCCTGCTCGCCGCCGCCGAGGTGGGCGAACAGCAGGGCCATCTGGGCCAGCTGCAGCTGCAGGGTGGGGGCACCGCAGTCATCCCGCGCGCTGATCAGTTCGGCACCCGGCAGCCCCAGCAGCTCGCCGACCCGCTTGACCACCGCCTGCTGCAGGGGATGGTCGGCCTGGAGATAGCTCTCCAGGGGCCAGTGCATCTGGCGGCAGGCGGCCAGGAAGGCCGCGTGCTTGCCCGAGCAGTTGTGCTCCAGCGGACTGCTGGCTCCGGCGGGGGTGGGGCACTGGAGGTCCTCGGTGTCGAGCTCCGCCCCCCAGAGCAGCTTGAACGCCTCCCTGGCATGCAGGGCGGTGCCGGCATGGGAGGCGCAGGCGATCGCCAGGCCCCGCTCCCCGGCCCCCATCCGATCGGCGGCGCCGCTGCCCACGAAGACGGTGGCCTGGAAGGGCTTGAGGGCCGAGCGCACGAAGCTCAGCTGCTGGGGGTCGCCGGCGCGCATCAGCACCCGGCCCCGCTGGTCGCAGACCACCGCATGCACCCGGTGCCGGGATTCGACGATGCCGTTGCGCAGCAGGCGGACCTCCAGGGGGGGAATGCCGGGGCGGCCCGGGCCGGCGAAGCTGGAGGACAGGGTCATGGGGGTGGGGGAAGGTCCGTGGAGGCCGACCTCAGAGAGCCTGGCAGAGCCCCGACCCGAGCAGCATCAGGGTGATGGCGACGGCGACCGCCTGGCGCAGGCGGGTCAGCACCGGTTGCACCTGGTGGCGGGCCACCAGCAGATCCTGCTGGCGCCAGGTGATCGGCTTCTCCCACACCTGCCCGTCGTACCAGCCCGACTCCTCGTACTCCACCCGCTCCGAGACCAGCCGCTTCCGCACGTAGGTCCAGCCGAGCCATTGCCGCAGCAGCAGGACCATCGGCAGCAGCACGGCGGCGGTGGCCGCGGCGATCACCAGGCGGACGGGGTCGTGGCGCAGGGGAATGCTGCCGCCGGCCACCAGCAACGCCGGAGGGAAGGAAAGCAGCCAGGCGAGGCCCAGGGCCCGCCACAGTCCCGCCGGGCCGTTGGCGGGCCAGTGGAAGAACCAGGAGCGGCTGAGCTGGTCGTACTCCTGCAGGGGCCGCTGGGCCGGGGGCACCGGGCAGGGGGTGTCCTGGCTGGGCAGGCTCGGAACGCCGGCGGCCATCGCTGCGCCCCTCAGCCGCCGACCGGGCCGGCTCCGCCCACCTCGACGGGGGTGCCGACGTAACGCTCCTGCTCGCCATGGCCCCAGAAGGACTCGAGGTCGTAGTAGCTGCGTTCCTGGGGGGTGAGCACGTGCACGATGAGCTCGCCGTAATCCAGCAGCACCCAGCGGCCTGCGCTCTGGCCCTCGCGCCGCAGGGGCAGGCGGGTGGCGTCGGTTTCGAGCCGGTCTTCCACGGAGCGGGCAATGGCCCGCACCTGCACGTCGCTGAGACCGCTGCAGATCACGAACCAGTCGGCCAGGGAGGACACCTCATCGACCCGGATCAGGCGAATGTCGACCGCCTTCCGGTCGTCGCAGGCCTCGGCGGCGAGCAGGGCCAGGTCGCGGCTATCCATAGACGTTCTCACTGGTGACCGACTGGCGGGAGCCCTGCTGCTGGGCCATCTCCGCCCGGGCCTTGCCGGCGCTCTTGCGCAGGGCCTCGAGGCGGTCTTCGTAGAAGGTGCGGCGGCGCTTCTTGCGGGTCTGCTCCACCAGCTCCTTGAGGGCACCCCCCAGGCTCTTGTAGGCGTTGGGCAGGCTGTAGCCGAAACGGCAGGCCAGATCGATGGCCCGCTCGTCGGCGAGGATCGCGTCCTGGAGACGCTTCTCGGAGTTGTTCTTGAGGTAGAGGCGGTAGCCGGCGAAGCCCGACAGCCCCAGGGCCATCACCAGCAGCAGCCCGTCCTGCACCCACAGCTCGCCGATGGCGCCCCCCAGGCCGATGGCTAGGGCGGCCATCTCCCAGCCGTCCCGAGGGATGGCGTCGTTCTGGATGCGGCCCACCTCGTGCCAGAAGAGCAGGTTGCGGTGGTCGAGGGCGAGGGCGTCCCATTTCTCGAGATCCACCTGGATCTCCACCTCGTCGCGGCCGATCTCCTCGATGGTGATCAGGGGAGGATCGACGGAGGCCGCCGCTTCCACGAACACCCAGCTCTGCATCTCAGGGGGCAGCAACCCCTTCAGGCGCTGGAGTTCGCTCATCGGCGGCGTCTCGGGCGTAGGTATCCCGTCAGATTAGCGATTGCCTGCGGTGCCAGCGGTGCGGGGGGGCCGATCGGGACGGCGACCGTGAGAGGCTGGGCGGGTTTGACCGACCACGCCCTATGCCCCGCCGCACGGATCTGAGGCGCATCCTGCTGCTGGGGTCGGGACCGATCGTGATCGGCCAGGCCTGCGAGTTCGACTATTCCGGCACCCAGGCCTGCAAGGCCCTGCGGGTTGAGGGCTACGAGGTGGTGCTGGTGAACTCCAACCCCGCCTCGATCATGACCGATCCGGACCTGGCGGACCGCACCTACATCGAGCCCCTCACCCCCGAGGTGGTGGCCCGGGTGATCGAGCTGGAGCGCCCGGATGCCTTGCTGCCCACCATGGGCGGCCAGACCGCCCTCAACCTGGCCGTCGCCCTAGCGGAGAACGGCACCCTGGCCGCCTACGGGGTCGAGCTGATCGGCGCCGACCTGGCGGCGATCCGCAAGGCGGAGGACCGGCTGCTGTTCAAGGAGGCCATGGCCCGGATCGGGGTGGCCGTCTGTCCGTCAGGGATCGCCAACGACCTCGAGGAAGCGATCCGCGTCGGCGACGCCATCGCCACCTACCCGCGCATCATCCGGCCGGCCTTCACCCTGGGGGGATCGGGCGGCGGCATTGCCTACAACCCGGAGGAATTCCAGGCCTTCTGCAAGAGCGGTCTCGAGGCCAGCCCCGTCTCCCAGATCCTGATCGAGAAATCCCTGCTGGGCTGGAAGGAATTCGAGCTCGAGGTGATGCGCGACACCGCCGACAACGTGGTGATCGTCTGCTCGATCGAGAACCTCGACCCGATGGGGGTCCACACGGGCGATTCGATCACCGTGGCCCCCGCCCAGACCCTCACCGACCGGGAGTACCAGCGGCTGCGCGACCAGTCGATCGCCATCATCCGTGAGATCGGCGTCGACACCGGCGGCAGCAACATCCAGTTCGCCATCAATCCCGCCAACGGGGACGTGGTGGTGATCGAGATGAACCCCCGGGTCAGCCGCAGCTCGGCCCTGGCCAGCAAGGCCACCGGCTTCCCGATCGCCAAGATCGCCGCCCGCCTGGCGGTGGGCTACACCCTCGACGAGATCGTCAACGACATCACCGGCGCCACGCCGGCCTGTTTCGAGCCGACGATCGACTACGTCGTCACCAAGATCCCCCGCTTCGCCTTCGAGAAGTTCCGCGGCTCGCCGGCGGTGCTCACCACCTCGATGAAGTCGGTGGGCGAGGCCATGGCCATCGGCCGCAGCTTCGAGGAATCCTTCCAGAAGGCCCTGCGCTCCCTGGAGACGGGCCATGGGGGCTGGGGCTGCGACCGCCCCGACCACCCCCAGGATCCCGCCGAACTGGAGCGCCGCCTGCGCACCCCGTCCCCGGATCGGATCCACGACGTGCGCGCCGCCATGGTGGCCGGCCGCAGCGACGACGAGATTCACCGGCTCAGCGCCATCGACCCCTGGTTCCTGGCCAAGCTGCGCCGGATCCTGACGGTGGAAACCACGCTGCTGCGGGGCCGTTCCCTCGACGCCATCAACGCCGCCGATTTTCTGAAGCTTAAACAGACCGGCTTCTCAGACCGCCAGATCGCCTGGGCCACCGGCAGCGACGAACTCACGGTGCGCCGCCGTCGCCAGGCCCTGGGGGTGCGGGCCGTGTTCAAGACGGTCGACACCTGCGCCGCCGAATTCGCCTCCTCCACGCCATACCACTACGCCACCTACGAGCGGCCCCTGGAACGGCTCAAGGCCGATGGCTCCCTCACCCTGCTGGCGCCCGAGGACGAGGTGACCCCCGAGACCCGCCGCAAGGTGATGATCCTGGGGGGCGGGCCCAACCGCATCGGCCAGGGCATCGAGTTCGACTACTGCTGCTGCCACGCCTCCTACGCCCTGCGGCAGGCCGGGTTCGCCACCGTGATGGTGAACAGCAACCCGGAGACGGTCTCCACCGACTACGACACCAGCGATCGCCTCTACTTCGAGCCCCTCACCCTGGAGGATGTGCTCAACGTCATCGAGGCGGAGAAACCGGAGGGGGTGATCGTCCAGTTCGGCGGCCAGACGCCCCTGAAGCTGGCGATCCCGCTGCTGCGCTGGCTGGAGAGCGAGGAGGGCCGCGCCACCGGCACCCGGCTCTGGGGCACCTCGCCCGAATCGATCGACCGGGCCGAGGACCGGGAGCAGTTCGAGGCGATCCTGCGCCAGCTGGACATCCGCCAGCCCCGCAACGGCCTGGCCCGCACCGACGGGGAGGCCCGGGCGGTGGCGGCGGCCGTCGGTTACCCCGTCGTCGTGCGCCCCAGCTATGTGCTCGGCGGCCGGGCCATGGAGGTGGTCTTCGACGAGGAGGAACTCAACCGCTACATGGTGGAGGCGGTGCAGGTGGAGCCCGACCACCCCGTGCTGATCGACCAGTACCTGGAGAACGCCATCGAGGTGGACGTGGACGCCCTCTGCGACCGGGAGGGGACCGTGGTGATCGGCGGCCTGATGGAGCACATCGAGCCGGCCGGGATCCACTCCGGCGACTCGGCCTGCGCCCTGCCCTCGGTGTCCCTGGGGTCCGGGGCCCTGGCCACGATCCGCCGCTGGAGCACGGAGCTGGCCCTGGCGCTGGAGGTGCGCGGGCTGATCAACCTCCAGTTCGCCGTGCAGAACGATGGTGCCGGCAACGAGACCGTGTTCATCATCGAGGCCAACCCGCGGGCGTCCCGCACCGTGCCCTTCGTGGCCAAGGCCACCGGCGTGCCCCTGGCCAAGATCGCCAGCCAGCTGATGGCCGGCCGCACCCTGACGGAGCTGGGTCTGCTGGCGGAGCCGCGGCCGCCGCGGCAGACCGTCAAGGAGGCCGTGCTGCCCTTCAAGCGCTTCCCCGGCGCCGACACCCTGCTGGGCCCGGAGATGCGCTCCACCGGCGAGGTGATGGGCATCGCCGCCAGCTTCGGGCTGGCCTACGCCAAGGCCGAACTCGCCGCCGGTGAACCCCTGCCCACCAGCGGCAGCGTGTTCCTCTCCACCCACGACCGCGACAAGCCCGCCCTGGTGCCGGTGGCCCGCGATCTGCTGGCGGCGGGGTTCAGCCTCACCGCCACCAACGGCACCGCCGCCATGCTGACGGCGGCCGGCCTGGCGGTGGAGCCGGTGCTCAAGGTGCACGAGGGCCGGCCCAACATCGAGGATGCGATCCGCTCCGGCCTGGTGCAGCTGGTGGTCAACACACCGGTGGGCCGCCAGGCCGCCCACGACGATCGCTACCTGCGCCTGGCTGCCCTCGACTACGCCGTGCCCACTGTCACCACCATGGCGGCGGCCCGGGCCGCCGTGGAGGCCATCGCCGCCCTGCAGCAGCAGCAGCAGGTGGAGGTGGCGGCCCTGCAGGACATCCACCCGCCCTGGGTAGGGTGATCGCCTGATCGCCCGTGACCCCGTGACCAGCACCCTGGCTGCCCATCCCGTCGCCCCCGGCTCCGACCTGCGCGAGGCCTTCCGCGCCGCCTACGCGAATCGCTACACCTGGGAGCCGGGCTTCGGCGGCTACAGCGGTCGCTGCGTCTGGGAGCAGGACGACCGGCGCCTCGAGGGCACCTTCCAGGTCGGCGCCGACCTGAAGGCGACCGTGGAGGGCCTCAGCGACGAGGAGGTGCACAAGGCGGTCGCCTCCCAGCTGTGGGAGGTGGCGATTCACCGGGTACGGCGCCCCTTCGAGCAGACCCATGGCGCCAACACCTTCACCGCCGGTGACACCGATGCGGTGGGGACCGAGGTGATCATGGGCGGCAAGGCCGAGGGCGACCGTTACCGCATCAAGGACAACGTGGTGACGATGGTGCACCGCCACATCCACGGCACCGTGGTGACGATCTTCACCGAGAGCGTCACCGACACCGGCAGCGGCTACCTCAGCCACATCTATACGAGCCGCTACAGCGACCCCGCCACCGGCGAGGCCCGTGGCGGCACCAGCCGCTTCACCGACACCTTCGTGCCCCTGGCCGGCGAGGGCCCCTGGGTGCTGAGCGAGCGGGTGGTGGAGACGGAGGCCCATGGCGAGACTCCCGCCGGCCGCCAGGTCTTCCGCTTCGAGGATCTGGCCACCCTGGGCTGATCCCCGGCGGCCTCAGGCCGGCTCCTCCAGGGTCGGGATCCCATGGAGCCGCTCGTTCAGCTGCATGGCCATGGCCTGGCGGCCCACCGCCAGCACCTTGAGGGTGTCCTCATGCATGCGCAGCTGGGCATCGGCCACCTGCATGCCCCGCACCATCTCCTTGACGTCGTCGGGCAGGCCGTTGAGGTCATAACGCTTGCCCTCGAAGGTCAGCACGGGCGGCTGCTGGCTGGGGGTCTGCAAGGTTCTGGACTCGGTGGGGTCCAGCCTAGGTGCCGGGCCGGCCGCCTCCCCGGGCCGGCAGGACGGCCCTCAGGCCTCCAGATCAGGCCTCCAGGCGGATGAACTGGCGTTCGCAGAGCTCGCGGTAGCGGCCGCCGCTGGCCATCAGTTCGTCGTGGCTGCCCTGCTGGACGATGCGGCCGCCGTCGAGCACCACGATCAGGTCGGCCTCCTGCACGGTGGCGAGCCGGTGGGCGATCACCAGCACGGTGCGGCCCGCCATGGCCTGTTGCAGGCCCTGCTGCACGGCCTCCTCGGCCTCCGCATCCAGGGCACTGGTGGCTTCGTCCAAGAGCATCACCGCCGGATTGCCCAGCACCGCCCGGGCGATCGCCAGCCGCTGCAGCTGGCCTCCGGAGAAGTTGCTGCCCCGCTCCTCGATGCGGCTGTCGTAGCCGCCGGGCAGGCTCTCGATGAAGTCGGCGGCGTTGGCCAGCCGGGCGGCCTCGCGGGTCTGCTCGGCGCTGGCGGGACGCCCGAAGGCGATCGCCTCGGCCACGGTGCCGGAGAAGACACTGCTCTGCTGGGGCACCAGGGCCACGGCCCGGCGCAGGTCCCGGGCCCGCAGGTCGGCCAGGTTCTGGCCATCGAGCAGCACCCGGCCGCTCTGGGCGGTGTTGAAGCGCAGCAGCAGGGAGAACAGGGTGCTCTTGCCGGCGCCGGAGGGCCCCACCAGGGCCACCACCTGGCCCGGAAGGATGTGGAGGTCGAGCTGGCGCAGCACCGGGCTGCCCGGCTGGTAGCCGAAGCTCACCCCGTCCAGCACCAGCTCCCCGGACACGGTCCCCAGGGGCCTGGCCCCGGGGTGGTCGGGCGGTTCCACCGGCTCGTTCTCGATCGCCCGCAGCCGCCGCAGCGAGGCCTGGCCCTGCTGGAACTCGTTGAAGTTGGTGGTGAGGTGGGAGATCGGATCGATCAGCATCAGCAGGGCCGCCACGTAGCTGCTGAAGCCCTGGCTGTCGAGGCCGCCGGCCTTGATGCGCGCCGCCCCGATCAGCAGCACCGAGAGGATCCCGGCCGCTTCGATGAAGCCCACCACCGGATGCTGCAGCGCCAGCAGCTCGAGGGTGCGGTAGCGGGCGCGGCGGTGCAGGTCGATTTCGGTGTCGAAGCGCTTCTGCAGCCAGGGTTCGGCGGCGAAGGCCCGCACCAGGGGCAGGCCGCCGATCGCCTCACCCAGCAGGGCCGCCAGATCGCTCACCTGCTTCTGGCTGCGTTCGGCGGCGGTCATCACCCGGGCCCCGAAGGCGCTCACCATCAGCGCCACCAGCGGCGCCAGCAGCAGGGTGGCCAGGGCCAGGGGCCAGTCCAGCCAGATCATGTAGCCCAGCACCACCACCAGCTGCAGGGCGCTGGGGGTGGTGTCCTGGATCGTCTTGTAGATCACCTCACCGACCCGGTCGGCGTCTTCGGTGAGGCGGTAGGTGAGATCGCCGGCGGAGAGTTTCTCCAGGGCGCCGAAGTCGAGCCGCTGCAGGCGGGCGAACAGCTGCCGCCGCAGCTCCTGGCTGACCCGCAGGGCCGGGCCCGCCAGCAGGGTGTCCTGGCCGAACTGGGCGATCTTCTGTAACAGGAACACGGCCAGCGCCGCCGCCACGCTGCGCAGCACCTTGGCGAAGTCGCCGGCGCCGATGGCGGGGATCAGCTGGCCCGCCAGCCAGGCCAGCAGGGGCCAGCAGCCCACGAACACCAGCATGCACAACCCCCCGAGCAGCAGGGGTCGCCGGTGAGGCTTCAGCAGCGGCCAGAGCCTGCGGAAGCCGGCCGGCGAGGGTGCAAGCATCGTCGAACCCTATCAGCGCTCTCCTGGCGCCCCCCGACGGTGAAGCTGGATCAGTTCCTCAAATGGCAGGGCCTCGTCGGCACCGGCGGCGAGGCCAAGCAGCGCATTCAGCGGGGGGACGTGACCGTGAACGGCGCCATCGAGACCCGGCGCGGTCGCCAGCTGGCCCCGGGCGACGCCGTGGCCATCGACGGCCGGGAGGTGCTGATGCTCTCCCCGCGGCGGGACCGCGGGGGGGACGGCAGGCTCACGCCTTAACCTGCCTCGAATGTCGCAGCCGGGAGACCACGTGCGCAAGGCCGTCATCGCAGGCAACTGGAAGATGCACATGACCTGCGCCGAGGCGCGGGCGTTTGCGGCCACCTTCCGGCCCCTGATCGCCGATCTGCCCGACGACCGTGAGGTGGTGCTGGCCCCGCCGTTCACGGCCATCCCCACCCTCTGCCGTCACCTGGCCGGCGCCGGTGTCGCCATCGCCGGTCAGAACGTCCACTGGGAGGAGAGCGGCGCTTACACCGGCATGATCTCGGCGCCGATGCTGCTCGAGCATGGCGTCACCCACGCGATCGTGGGCCACAGCGAGCCCCGCAAGTACTTCAGCGAAACCGACGAGCAGATCAACCTGCGGGCCCGCACGGCCCAGAAGTCCGGCCTGATCCCGATCCTCTGCGTCGGCGAGAGCGACGACCAGCGTGAGGCCCGTGAGACCGAGCGGGTGATCCACCGCCAGGTGGAGCAGGGGCTGGAGGGCATCGACCCCCTGCGCCTGATCGTCGCCTACGAACCCATCTGGGCGATCGGCACCGGCAAGACCTGCGCCGCCGAGGAGGCCAACCGCATCTGCGGCCTGATCCGCGGCTGGGTGGGCCATCCCGAGGTGGTGGTGCAGTACGGCGGTTCGGTCAACCCCGCCACCATCGACATGCTGATGGCCCAGAGCGACATCGACGGCGTGCTGGTGGGGGGCGCCTCCCTCGATCCGGTCAGCTTCGCCCGCATCGCCAACTACCAGGTGCCGGTGGCGGCCTGAGGCCCGGGCCGCCACAGCGATCGCCGTGAGCCCCGCCGGCCCCGTCGCCGTCCCGCCCGGGTTCCGCTGGGGGGATCGCACCCTGGTGATGGGGGTCCTCAACCTCACCCCCGATTCCTTCAGCGACGGTGGCCGTTACGAGGACCCCGACGCGGCCCTGCGCCAGGCCCGTGTGCTGCACCGTCAGGGGGCCGACCTGCTCGATCTGGGGGGGCAGAGCACCCGCCCCGGTGCCACCGAGATCGAGGCCGAGGCCGAGATCGCCCGGGTGCTGCCCGCCCTGGCGCTGATCCTGGCGTCCCTGCCGCCCCCGGCGGCTGGCGGCCCCCTGCTGTCGATCGACACCTTCCGCGCCCCGGTGGCGGCAGCGGCCCTGGCCGCCGGGGCCCACTGGATCAATGACGTCAGCGCCGGCCGGCGCGATCCCGACCTGCTGGCGGTGGTGGCGGCGGCGGACTGCCCCTGCGTGCTGATGCACAGCCGCGGCGACAGCCGCAGCATGGATGGCCTGGCCCGCTACGGCGATGTGGTTGTCGAGGTGCGGCAGGAGCTGCTGCGGGCCACCGATCGGGCCCTGGCGGCGGGGGTGCGTGCGGAGCGGATCCTCTGGGATCCGGGGCTGGGCTTCGCCAAGACCACCGCCCACAACCTCGCCCTGCTGCGGGGTCTGGCCCTGCTGCGGGCCGAGGGTTTTCCCCTGCTGGTGGGGCCGTCCCGCAAGCGCTTCATCGGTGAGGTGCTGGCCGAGCCCCGCCCCCGGGCCCGTCTCTGGGGCACGGCGGCGGTCTGCGGTCAGGCCATCGCCGCCGGTGCCGATGTGCTGCGCGTGCACGACGTCGGGCCGATCGTGCAGACGGCCCGCATGGCCGATGCCCTCTGGCGCGCCTGACCCGTCCGGCCGATCCGACGCTCCATCAGGCCGGTGGTTCCTCCTGGCGTCCCGTCAGCAGGGTCTGCACCATCAGCCGCAGGGTCGCCCGGTTGCCGCCGGCGGCCCGCCAGCTTTCCAGCCACTGGAGCAGGGGGGAGGGGCTGCCCCCGCCGTCGCCCTGCTGGCCGATGCCCAGCCGTTCCAGGAAGGCGCTGGCATCATCCAGGCAGGAGCCCCCTTCGCCGAAGCCGTCCAGGAGCGGATCGAGGGCCGCCAGCAGGGTCTCCAGTTCGGCGGTGCTCAGCTCCGGCAGGGGCTCGATCATCGAAGCAGGCTGGGGCGGCGTTGCCGCTCATCGCCCCCAGCATGACGCCTGGACAGCGTTTCCCGGCCTGCCCCCGGCGGCCGCGCGCCGCCGGCGCCCCTAGGCTGCTCCCAGCACAGCGCCGCAGCTGCTCCCACCGTGCTGAAACTCTGCCTGCAGGTGCTTGTCTGCGTCACCATCGCCCTGCGCTGCATGGTGATCTTCGGCCACCTGCGCAAGCTCTGGATGGCGGACGGACTGGCCGGCGAATTCCGCCGTGAGCTGCGCCGGCGCGGCCTGCTGATGACCCCTCCCGCCCGTCCCACCGATTCGCGCGCCCTGCCCCACCGCGCCGACCCCTGACGCCGCTGCTTGACGCCGATCAGTGACGCCGGGAGGGGGCGCCCGCCAGGTGATGCACGGCATGGATCACGACGCCCCAGAGTTCGGCGCCACCGCCGTCGCTGCCCTCCGCGCCGCCCCCTTCGTCGCCGGTGAGCAGCAGGGGCGGGCTGGTGCCGTCGCTGGCCACCAGCCACAGCCCACCGCCGCGCCGGGCCAGCCGGCGCAGCAGGAAGGCGCCGGCATGCACCGCCACCACCACCATGCCGGGCCGGGGATCGACGCTGCGGTCGATCACCAGCAGGTCGCCGTCGACGATGCCGTCGCCCCGCATGGCATCGCCGCTGACGCGCATGAAGAAGGTGGACAGCGGGCGGGGGATCAGCTCCAGATTGAGGTCGATGCGGGCCTCCACGTAGTCGTCGGCGGGGCTGGGGAAACCGGCGCTGACGGCCTCCGTGGCCAGCAGGCAGAAGAGCGCCGCCACCCCCTCCCGCAGGGGCAGCGGTGACTGGGGAGGCAGGGGACGCATCGGACCGGGAGAAATAAGAAGCAGTACGGATGTTCTACTCCGGTTGGCGGCCGCCGCGGGATCATCGGCAGCGACCCTCTCCCGTCCGCCAGGCCATGCGTTCCAGTCCGGAGGCGCTGATCGCCCGCTTCGAGCTGCAGCCCCACCCGGAGGGGGGCTGGTACCGGGAGCTGCACCGCTCACCCGGCCAGGTGTGCCGGGCCGAGGACGGGCGGCAGCGTGCCGGACTCACGGTGATCGCCTTCCTGCTGACGGAGGGCCAGCTCAGTCGCTGGCATCAGGTGGCGGGGGCGGATGAGGTCTGGCACCACGCCGGCGGCGACCCCCTCGACCTCTGGCGGCTGCCGCCCGGGGGCGGCACGGCCGAGCGGCTGCTGCTGGGCCCGCTCGCTGAGGCCGGGGATCCAGGGGCGGGTCCGCTGCAGATCGTGCCGGCGGACTGGTGGCAGGCGGCCCGCAGCCGGGGGCGATGGAGCCTGGTGCACTGCTGTGTGGGGCCGGGTTTCGCCTTCGAGGATTTCCGGCTGATGGCCGATCTGCCACCGGCCGAGCGGCCCGCCGGCGCCGATCCGACGCTGCTCTAGGTCATTCCGTCACCATGGGGAGCTGATGGATCGGGTGACGAATGGGCTGTCCGAGGTGCGGCAGTTGGGCTGTGCGAGCCGACCGCAGCCTGGCGGGTCGCATGGTCTGTGCCCGTTGCGGAGAGCCGCTGGGCCTCGGCAGGGCGCGCCGGGTCGCGGACGGCACACGGCGCCGGGGGCAGGGGGGCCGCAGCGCCCTGGTCTTGCCGCGTCGCTGGCGCCTCTGGCTGCTGGTGGGGGGGCTGCTGGCGGTCTCGGCCGTGCTGGCGTCGCTGCCGGAACGCCCGACCCGCCCCCCGGAGCGTCCGGGGGGCGAACCCATGCGGGGGGTGGTGCGGCTGCCGCCGGCGGATCCGGCCCGTTCCGGCGATGTCGCGATCTGCTGACAGGAGCGATCCCGTCCTGATCCCATCGGCAATCATGGTATGTAACGATTCTTGAAATAGCATGGCCAAGACCAACCCGCTCGCGAACTTGGCCAGCCTCAGCATGCGCCAGCTGCGCGAACTCGCCAGGACCCTGGGCATTCAGCGCTACAGCGCCCAGGACAGGGATGCCCTGGCCGAGGCCATCGCCGATCGCTCGGGGGACGGTCCCGAAGCGGCCGCCGCCCCGGACGTGCCCCGGCCGGTGGCCGCCATCGAGGCCGAGATGGCCCCGGCGCCGCGCCCCGCCGCCGAGACCCGCGTCGTCTTCCTGCCCCGCGATCCCCAGTGGGCCTACGTCTTCTGGGACATCTCCGAGGACGACCGCAGTGACGCCCTC
>Ga0194130_10000941_pt1 | contig 50464 bp, 58 predicted proteins | sample TA2KigsurfametaG_FD_160084 | JGI IMG/M metagenome (GOLD analysis project Ga0194130, IMG submission 160084) | Freshwater microbial communities from Lake Tanganyika, Tanzania - TA2015050 Kigoma 12 surface | ecosystem: Environmental > Aquatic > Freshwater > Lake | place: Tanzania: Lake Tanganyika...
ACCTGCTTTTCTAGTGCAATCTTCTTAAAATTATCTTTTCGCTCTATGCGGCAAGTTTGATCTGGGTAGCATAACCACGTTACTTTTACGAACAAAATTGAAAAAACCTTATAAAGATGAATATTACTTAGGTGATATTCAGTTAAAGGAGCTCCTTTTTCAAGACAAAATTCCCATCTTGATATACCTACTCCCAGTTCAACTAAATTATCCATATCTCTTTCAAAAGGTTTAGTTACAAGTTGGCCAAAATACTTCTTTGCTTCTTCATATTGGGGTAGTTCTGGACTACTCTCCCACAATACTTTAACTGAGATAATATCTGCATTAGGCTTAGCAACATTCATAAATTTATTTTGAGCAAGGCAACCATAAAAGTACAAGCTGTGTGGATTACTGTTATGACTAATTTTCAGTATCTCACGAGAGTATGGCATTGTGGAATATCGCTCTAAAACTTTATGAAACTTCTCAGTAAAATTTATATATATGATACCTTGTTTAAGGTATGCTTCTTGACAAAGATTTACTCCATGAAAAATTGTGCTTCCTCCAGGATTTTTGAGAGATAAGTTAAGGCTCAGCAGAGTCTCTAAATCTTGCACCACTTGCTTCTCCATAGCTCTTTGTTGCTTTTTATTACACCACTCCATATATTCTTTGATCGGTAAGTAAATAGAAGTAGAATTGCTGCCTTTTTCTGTAGCTTTGATCATTAAAGCAATAAAAAGCCGATGAGTGGTAAAATTAAGCTTTCTTAGTATAAGACTAGGTTTTTTTATAAGAATAGTAAGATTTCCCTGTGTTATAGTAGCGTCCCCTGTAACATTATCCACTTGCACTTGTCGCTTCGAGTTAGCTTTAAGTAAAAGGTTCGTTACAGGTCCTTGTTTTAATTTAATATAACTAATAGAATGAAAGACTGATTCTACTTCCGTTGTTAAACGTGAAGTTATTTTTTCTGGCGCAAGATCTGCTTTTCTTGTTTTACTCATAGAAATAATTTTAGAGTTTTCATTACAGCCCCTGGATCGCTAGCAAAGGTAGTTAAATCTCTTATTAGTATGCGGGTTTTATCTACTGAATGTTTTTTAGGTTCCAAAGCTTTTAAGTTTATTGTAGGAAAAACTGTTAGTACTATAAGTCGCTTTTTTCTCCTTTCTGCTTCATCACCTGTTAGGTTTTTAATTAAATATTTAACTTCATTATTAAATTTTTGTATGTAACTGTTAAATCTCTCCATGTTTTTAGTAAATATAGAAGAAATATCTAACTTTATAACTTCTTCTATAAGCTCTATAGATTTATTAAAACATAACACTTCTATTAAGCCTTCTTTTAAAGCATCACGTGCTGCTTCCATACTGTCCAATGAGTCTTCGGTACAAGGGAAAAATGAAAAATATTCTAATGCCTCTTTAAATTCCAACGGAAGCGGTGCTAGTTTAGCGAAGGACTCTTCTACATGAGAAGTGTTTGTTACTTCGTTAAAAAGTTTTGAAAGAGATGCCTGAGCTTGTTGATAGTAAGCTTGGCTTATTGCAAAATAGCGTTGTAGCCATTGTTGTAAACCTACATAACAGTAGTATCTACCTAATTGAGTTGTACTAAGATTGCTTAGTGTGGTACTTAGCTCGTTTTGAGTAAAGTTTTTTCTCTCTCCTTTATACTGATTAATGAGATTAAGTATTAAAGCTTTACCTACTGCATCCCCTATCGAGTTTTCTTTATTTAGTATTTGCGTTAAGCTTATAGTCATATTAAATCATTCGGCACTAATAAATTTTTTAAAATTACTCTCAGTTATTTTCCATCTTCTACCAATTTTTTGGGCCTTTAACCTTTCATTTTTAATATAAGTCTGTACTGTTTTTTCTGTAACTTTTAAAATTTTTGCTACTTCTTGTGTAGAATAAAGTTTTATATCTAATATTTTCTCTCCTTCTACAAATTTGCTCGTCATCTTTTTTTATCATTTTTTTATGTTTAGCGCCTAAAATTACAACATTTTTTTACTTTTAACAAGTATATTTTTGCTTAAACTTCTATTTTATTCTTAATTAAGCTATTGATGAATTGGCATTCTCGGTGGTGGATGTGTGCATTCTCGGTGGTGGATGTGTGCATTCTCGGTGGTGGATGTGTGCATTCTCGGTGGTGGATGTGTGCATGAGATTTTTGAAGCCCTATTATCTATGCGGGTTGTAGGGGGGTAAAAAATCCTAATATATTTAATATATTTAATATATTTAAGTAGCGCACAACGCCGCTTCCTTGAAAAGCGGCTGTGCTATAAAGAGAGCCGATAAAAAGAAAACCTTAGCTATAGCATCAGTTGCTACTAGCAATTCTTTTTATGGGTCAACTTAAATAAAGGTAAACACTATGCACTACACCACAGCCAAAGATCGTGCCAAGAGCCTAATTTTACAATACTTGGCATCACAATTTAACGTTAAATCTACTAACAAGAACTTTCGTTGCTTAAGCGGTACTCATGAGGATAAGAAGCCTAGCATGAGTTACGATAAAGCAAGACAGCGAGTACATTGCTTTTCGTGTAAAGCTGACTACGATATCTTTGACCTATACGCTCTTAGGCACAACTTAAGTTCGGGGTCAAAAGAAGTCTTTGAAGGGGTTTATGCATGGGCAGGGATTTCAGTAGATAAACCAACTAAGACTAATGATTTTATTTCTTTAACGGATAAAAAACCCCAAACGTCGGAAGCACAGGTCGATTATCAGCAGTTCTTTAGTAAAGCTCAAAGTAACATTTCCAACCCAGCCAGCATAGCATATCTCTCTAAAAGAGGTATTAGTAAAGTAACTGCTAAACAATATGGCCTTGGGTACATAGACGACTGGCAAAGCCCTAGAGCGTTAAAAGACGGCAAGAATCCACCTAAGACTTCCAGGCTCATAATACCAACCAGTGAATGCAGTTATACAGCTCTTGATATTAGAGATAATTTAACTGCTGAGCAAAAACGATACTCCAAGATGAAAGAAGGCAATACGAATATATTCAATATTAAAGCCTTAGAAGAAGAATCGCCTTGTTTTGTAACAGAAGGGGAGATTGATGCTCTTAGCTTTCTTGAGCTTGGCTATAATGCGGTAGCTCTTGGTAGTGCTTCAAATACGGATAGTTTTTTAAAAAGGCTTAAAGCACTCCCTAAAGTTTGTCAGCTTATTCTAGCTCTTGATAACGATGTACGTGGGAAAGAAGCAACGACTGCATTAGAAAAAGGCTTAGGCGAGCTTGGTATAGCATTCAGTTATAGCAATGAACTTTACGAAAGTTCTAAAGATGCTAATGAGTTTCTTGTACAAGATAAGGATAGCTTTACCAGTAAGATTGAAGAAACCTTATCTACAGTAATTAAAGCTCAATTAGAAGAGGCAGAGATAAAAAGGTCTGAATATTTAAATGAGAGTGCAAGTAATTATGTATCTCTTCTCAGAGCAGAGATTAATGCGAGCAGAAACGCTAAGTTAATTTCTACAGGATTTAGTAATCTCGATGAGGTGTTAGGCGGTGGATTGTTTGATGGGCTATATATAATTGGCGCAATTAGCTCTTTGGGTAAGACTACGCTTGCGGTGCAAATAGCTGACTATGTTTCATCTCAGGGACAGGATGTTTTATATATTTCACTTGAGATGTCTAGATATGAGATTATGGCTAAGAGTATTAGCAAGCATACATTTTTATATTCTAAAGAACACGGGTACCATGAATGCCATGCAAAATTTACAAGGAATATAATGATAGGTAGTAGATACATTGACTATTCTGACAGTGAGCGTGAGGTTATTTATCAGGCTGGGGAAGCTTATAAAAAAGATGTAGAGAAACTTTGGATAGTTGAAGGTTTAGGGAATATTGGAGCAGCTAGGATTAAAGAATTAGTATCAGAACATAAGCAGCATACGGGTAACTCTCCAGTCATTATAGTAGATTACTTACAAATTCTTGCTCCTTATGAAAAACTAACTGAGAAGCAAAGCATTGATAAAACAGTGCTGGAGCTAAAGCGTATCAGTAGAGACTTTAAAACACCAGTATTAGCTATCAGCAGCTTTAATCGTCAGAACTACGCTACTGAGGCTAACATGACGGCTTTTAAGGAGAGTGGCGGGATAGAATACTCAGCAGACGTGCTAATAGGCTTGCAACTAAAAGGGGCTAGCGATAAAAACTTTGATGTAGACGCAGCTAAGCAGAAAAAACCTCGAGAGGTTGAACTGAAAATACTTAAAAACAGGAATGGTGAAACAGGAACTACCTTAGACTTTAGATATAATGCGGGATTTAATTATTTTGAAGAAGGCGAGGCAAGATGAGGTTATTAAAGCGTCTCGTTTAAACGCTCATATTTACGAAACAAAAAGCCGCATGAGAATTGATGCCCTGAAAATAGCCGAATCCGTTACGAAATAGCGATACGACAAAACAAGTTTTGATAAACCCCGTTTTTAGTTGAGCTAGCCGAAACAAAGTGCTATATGATAGCTAAAAAATTATCGGAGTACATGAGAAATGAAGCTTGGCTATTGTAGAGTTAGTACGAGAGAACAAAACTTAGATCTTCAGGTTGATGCACTCACGAAAGAAGGTTGCAGTGAGATATTTCAAGACCAAGTTAGTGGCGTTAAAGCAGACAGGCCGCAGCTAAACAAGTTGCTTGAGAGGTTGAGAGCAGGTGACACACTAGTTGTCTGGAAACTGGATAGACTCGGGAGGTCGCTGACTGACTTGGTAAAGTTGGTCAATGAACTTAATCAGAAGCAAGTAGGACTCAAGAGCTTAAGCGACCCTATTGATACGACTACTTCACAAGGGAGGTTTGTATTTAATATCTTTGCTTCTCTTGCAGAGCTTGAACGCGATATTATCGTAGAAAGAACGCTTGCAGGACTAGACGCCGCAAGAGCCAGAGGCAGGCAAGGAGGAAGACCTAGAGGACTGTCACCAGAGGCAGAAAACAAAGCCCTAGCCGCTGAGTCTTTGTACAAGGAGAGAAAACTATCAACCAGGCAAATAGCTAAACGTTTAGGTATATCGACTTCAACTCTTTATGATTACCTAAGATATAGAGGAGTTAAAATAAGATAAAACGTTACCCCTGATATTTATACACTGTTATTTAGCATTTTTAGGGCTATTATAGAGCTATAATTGTACGTATCATGTAGGGCAGTAGCTTAATATACTATAAGCTACTCTAAGAGCTTTAAAATCAGTTTTAACTTGAGGTTTTTGCATTAATATTTACTCCCAATTCTTCCTGATACCCTTTGTTGATATCTTCATCACTTATGTGTTCAAGGCTTATTTGGTTATTAGGTTGTCTACTAACTAATCAACTCTCTATCTTTTCTTAATCTTAACCTTTTATTAGTATTTTTCATTAATGCTCTTTCTATTCATGTCTAGTTTTATATATTCCATTTACTGAGAAAATCTTTAAATGTCTTTGGTCTATCCTCATCTTCATCAAATTTATAATCATTTAATTTTAAAAGATTAGTAAGTATGGGGTTTTGTTGAAGTGACGACGGTATTTGCGTTTGTGGATCAAATCTTGACATAATAGTTTGCTTAGGATTGTGCAAAAATTTACTATAAGAACCATTTGTTTGGTCCCCATAATAATCAAGTCTTGGTGCCACATTTTGCCCAAAAATCCCCTGTAAGTTTTTACGAAAGGGTCTTGTGTTTGCTGTAAAGTTTGAATAGGTTTTATTCTGCTCAGGAATTGTATTTAAAGGCTCTTGAGTACCATTACCTTTTTTAATAATCTTAAAAAAACTTTTATTTGGGTCCGGATTATCAAGATAATTCTGTACTTTAGAGACTAAGCCTGGCGATTCTACGTAATCGTCATCTACTCGTTGCCATTTTATCTTATCAGAGTCTATACCGTATTTATTTAAAAACTCCTTTATCCTTTTGTTGTAGAACATTCCCATACATCAATCCCTAATAATATCTAATTGTTTCTTTGTATTCGTCATCAGGCTCTCTATAGTCTTTAGGATGAGATATCCTGCTGCCGTCCCTTAGTATAATCAAGGCTTGTGTCATCGTATCGACATAATCCCTTGAACTAACATTCGGGAAATAACTTATGCTTGTTACAAACTCATCAGCAAAGTCAGCCATTTTAGTAGTATTATTTTTTTGGCACGGCATCCATACTATACCGCTTTCAATTAAATCATATATTGGAAACATCTCGATCAATTATACTCAATTTTCATTGAAAATGCTAATAGATTCAGGTTTTGCAGCCTATATTTTTTCTTTCTATAGAAAGAAAAAACTCTCAAAATCTATCTCTTTCATCAGCTTTTTGTTAGCCTTCAAACTTCTTTTTGTTCTAAATACACCCTCAAGTTATAACATGTTTTTTGCTATTATCCTCGCGCGCGTTTTTTTATAAGCGGTAAATAGGCAAATTGCTATTAGTCAATTATGTTCAGCAATTCATCATCTTCATTACCGCATCCAGGTTTCCAACCAGCTTGAGTTTTTAGGTAAAAGATGATTGATGAAACATCTCCAGCGGCTGCTTTCTCATAAAGAAGGTTAGCAACCGTTAAAATCTGCCTAGCCTTACCTTTTTTGTATGAGCGTTGTACTTCTGGTTGGCGCTTTCTGATATCAAAGAAAGCTCTTTGACTAACATCTAGTTGTAGAGCGATTTGCTTGCATGTATATTTACTGGCTAACTCTTCTACTAAAGCTATTTGTTCTTCGGTAAGTAATATTAACTGTTTACCGCCTTTACGATATGGCTTTGGCTTAACAAGTTTACTGTTTCTTTGCTGCCGATAAGCGTTTAGGTCGTATACGCCATGCTGGGAAGGCACTTCCTGAACTTTAGGAGCTGGAAAAAGTCTCTTAGTTTTACTCATATGTTATGTCTCATTAGAATTTTGATGAGTATATTTTATCACAACTGAGAAGAATGTGCTATCAAAGGTGCGGCTAATTTATGGCATGAAAGTTTCTTTAATGTCTTTGCTTTTTGATAGGCCGTAAATACATCAGGTTGACTGCAAAATACGACGCAATTTTAGTTAAATTTCAATGTAAACAGGATTCCTGATAAATAGCTCGTAAGCCTTGTCATCTACCTATTACAAGCTCTAAATGCGTAGATTTGGTTGCAGCCATTTCTTCTACTTTCAAAAAGCTCGCAACCAAGTCTCCAGCAGGGGTGCAGACATTTTCTCTACCCCTGCTATAGGGTGTAACCAATTTTGGCTGATGATTTTCTCATTTCCTAGCTGCTGAATAATACTCAAAAAACTCCGAAAAAGTATCAAAGCCCCAAGCGATGAAAGCAATTTCCGTAAAGCTTTCATCGCTTGGGTGCAATGTAAACTGCACAATTTTATTGCCAGCATTTCTCAGCTTAGTTTTCCTTTTTTATAGTGTAAAGATATCTCGGGGAACTAAATGCAAAGCATTAATTTTACATAAGGAGGCGACTCGCTTAAACGCTCATATTTACGAATCAAGATAGCTCAAATGGATAACACCCTTAAAATAACTAAATCCGTTACGAAATAACGATATGACAAAACAATGTTTGAATAACCGTGTTTTTAGTTGAGTGAGACAAAACGCAGTATTAATTATTCAAGGTTTAATAGCTGTATTGAAACTACTTGCGTACTTAAATAAGTACAAGTATAATTTTTATATTAATTAAAAACTTTAGATTTAGTCAGTTTTATGAATACTATAAATTACTCTCTATTACGTAATAACCTAGCTAGCGTTCTTGATAAAGTAAATGATGATCATATGCCAATAGTTATTACTCGGCAAAATGGAAAAGCAGCGGTGATTCTCTCGCTAGAGGACTTTAAGTCATATGAAGAAACATTTTACTTGATGGCTAGTCCTAAAAACGCTCAACGTTTACAAGAAGCTATCACTGAGGTTGAAAGCGGTAAAACAGTTGATCATGATCTAATTGGAGAATGATTCTCTCTTGGGCAGAAAATGCGTGGGAAGATTACTTATACTGGCAAAGAACTGATAAGCAAATCCTGAAGCGTATTAATTCATTAATCAAAGATATTAAGCGGCAGCCTTTCACAGGGCTAGGGGAGCCTGAGCCTTTGAAACATAATTGGTCTGGGTATTGGTCTCGTCGTATTGATCGTGAACACCGCATCATATACAAATGTACTAAAGATACAGTAACTATAGTTCAATGCCGCTATCATTACTGATCTACCCAGAACACAAAAGAGAGGCACAAAAAAATGAAGTTTGGTTATTGCAGAGTTAGTACTAGAGAACAGAACTTAGACCTTCAGTTTGATGCTCTTAACAAAGAGGGTTGCAACGAAATATTCCAAGACCAAGTCAGTGGAGTTAAAGCAGACAGGCCACAATTAAGTAAATTGCTTGAGCGTTTAAGAGCGGGCGACACACTAGTTGTTTGGAAACTGGATAGGCTAGGAAGGTCGCTGACTGACTTGGTAAAGTTGGTCAATGAACTTAATCAGAAGCAAGTAGGACTCAAGAGCTTAAGCGATCCTATTGACACAACTACTTCGCAAGGGAGATTTGTATTTAATATATTTGCCTCTCTTGCAGAACTTGAGCGCGATATTATTGTAGAAAGAACGCTTGCAGGATTAGAAGCTGCAAGAAGCAGAGGTAGGCAAGGAGGAAGGCCTAGAGGTCTATCGCAAGAAGCAGAGAATAAAGCCTTAGCCGCTGAGTCTTTGTATAGAGAGAGAAAACTATCAACCAGACAAATAGCCAAACGCCTTAGGATATCAACTTCTACACTTTATGATTACTTGAGACATAGAAGTGTCAAAATAACATAAAACCTTACCCCTGATATTTATACACTGTTATTTAGCATTTTTAGGGCTATTATAGAGCTATAATTGTACATATCATGTAGGGTAGTAGGTTAATATACTATAAGCTGCTCTAAGAGCTTTGAAATTAGTTTTTAACTCGAGGGTTTTTGTGAATATTTGCTGCAACTTAATGCTTTTTTATACGCTCGGAAAACCTCGGAATTTATCACCATTCCAATTTACCCGTCTATTGAACACAAGAAGCTGCTGCTCTCAAATTTAGAAATAAGCCTATTTTGTCTATGGCTCTCTCTTTCTTCATAGAACAAGCCTGTTCAATATCTTTCATATCCTGTACAGGTTTTACAGAACTTAAAACTTTGATTAGTGCCAATATTTCTGCATGAGTTTAATTCTTTAAATTGCTTAAGTCCTTCTAAAAGTGCTTCTAACTTGTCTTTTTTACAATCTATGACTACTGTTTCCTCATCCCACATACTCACTGGGAGTAAAATTCTCCAGTATATCTTATATGCCCAGCCTTCGCCTGCTTTTATTGCTGCCCACAGCTTTTGATAAGTATCTTCGACTTGATCTGTAGCGAAGTTAAACTCAGTATGTAGCTTGTTTGATTCATTAAGTGAGTTGTTAGATTTTACTTTACGATGAGCATCATTACTTTTTTTATAAGATTTTTTCTTGTAATCTTCTCTCCTCTCCCATTGGAGAACAGTGCATTTTGAAAGCCTCTCATGCTTTAGAGTGTTATAATTTGAAGTATCATAACCAACGCCTTCCCCACTTAAAGGCTCACGATGTTCTGTGTAATCTATATTTTTTGCTAACATTTTTTATACCTTTTTAGCTGAAGGGCAGAGATGGCCTACTTTATCCATTAAACTTTTCTTGCTTTCTTCAATAATTGCTACGCGCTTTGTATCTTCAACTTGTCTAGCCTGCTTTGCAGAACTGGCAGCCTTAATTTCTCTTAACAATTCTTTGTAAGTTAATATCATTTTAGGCATTATATAAAGCATTTAACTCGCTAAAGCTTTCGTTTAACGGCATCTCTGCATGCAGTAAACTGAGCTCATTTAATAATGAGCTTTTAGGTTTTCTTAAAGCATCGTAATCCACGTTTAGATCGCTTAAAAGCTTATTCTTTATAGAGTTTACATTTTTTGATAAGGTTTTATCAGTGAGTTTTTTATTATCTTTAGTTTTAGCTATAGACTTCTCTTTTGCTAATTGCTGAGTCAACTGTTTGAGCACTCTACTATTATCATTAATGAACTTAGCTTGTGCTTCTTTTGCAGCTTCATTTATCACGGCAACCTCCTCAAATTTACTAGGTTCCCTTTGTCCTAAATACTGTTTACCTAGCCATATTAACATAGATGCGTTTCCTGCCATTGCTAACTCCCATTGATATTGTCTTACCTTAATTCTTGTAGCTCCAAGGCTCTTTATGTAGAACTTTGGAAAATTCGTATACCCATGCTCCTTAATTCTGTTCATCAGAGTATTGTAGTCTACCCCTAAAAACCTAGCTATCTCTTCACCTGTAGAGTATAAGCCACAAAGCTTCTTTGCCAGCTCAATATCTACTAATTTCCTTTGTTCGCCCTGTGGCCTTTCAAGTTTTAAGATAGTTGCTTCGTGCTTACCCAAGGCCTTAGGAGGCAAAGAAGCATTGCCTATTTTAAATTTCATTAGTATTACTCATTTATCTCTTTCATTAGTTTCTTATATCCTCTAAAAAACTGGGTAACCTCTCGTTTTCGCTGAAGGGATTCTTCGCTGTAATGCCCGTGCTTGAAGGCATTTTTATTACCTTTAGGTGCACCTGAATTTTCAGCGCCTCCGTGCATACGACAACGCTTTTTGCCTTTAATCGGAAGCTTCTCACACAATGTTTCCTTGCGAGTTCTAGCAAGGCATTTGATTCTATAATTTTCTTCCATGGGGTTGTTCCTCATTTTTTTAGCTTGACCCACACTAATCCCCACCCCCTATTATTTCTCTTTGTTTGAGTTAACGCTGCCTATGATAGCTTGTCCTCCCGAATTAACATGTACATGCTCTACGGTCATTTTTTGTTGTACTTTACCGCGATGCTTATTCAATGCTTCCATCTGCCCTGTATAAGTACGTAATAACTTATTTGCTGAATTGATTGTAAGGTTAATAGTATCAACCCTTGTAGAGTGGGCAGCAATTCTAAGGCAATTCATAGCCGCGTTATGTGTAGCAACCATTTGGACTGCAAGCATTCTCTCAATATGATCCTTAGGTGCTAGGGATTTCATATCGTTTAAGGTTCCTTCGATATCCATTTGTTTATCACCTAAAAGAAGAATCTGGCTTGCAAGTGTTTTTGTGAGAGTACCACCGCTTACGTCTGCTAAAAGCTTGCACGTATTTTCCCAAGTGTTCTCTACTTTTTCTTTATCAGTTACCGCTGGTTTGTCTTGTTTTTTATCTTTTATGAGCTTTAGGTTATTTTCAGCCATTGTGTTATTTCCTGTAATATTAATATATTATTATAATTAATTCTTTCTTACTCATGTTTTTAATTCTTCACTTGGGTACAGCCCTATTTCCTTTAATTGTGGCTCTGCATTGAATATGAACGCCAAGTAGTTTGAGGCATCACCCTTAGTCAGTGACTTATGTTTCTTCTTGTATTCGTCAGGCACCCACTTAAGCTGATTCTCAGAGGTAGGAGCATGCTTCCAACCTGCCAGTTTACCGCTGGTCTCAGGTTCTTCATATTTGTGCAGGAAGTCATCCGCTATAGTCATAGCTTCTACCTTACTGCCTTCATAAATTACTTGAGTAGGCATATCATAGCCTTCTTGCACTCCTTTACGGGTCAAGCCAAATGCAGCTATCCAGCTTTTACCTTTTTGGATTAGGCAACACCAACTATTGAAGCCGGCGGCTATCATGGCTTTACATTTAGCTTTTAGAGGTGTCCACGAGAAGCTTAAACGTTCCATTAGGTCAACCTCCGACATGTTGAAGTTTGCAATAACTCGCTGAGGGTCTTCTGCTTTGTTTACGGCCTCGTATACTCTTGCGAGTGCGTAACCGCACAGAGGACATTCTTGCGTCTCTTTAGGTATTTTCTTCTTACATTTGATACATAGTTTAAATCCTTCATTTTTGGACTTAAGATCAACTGTTTGCTCAAGGTTGCCGTGTATTATAGATGAGATACCAAAATCAAGGACTATACAGTCTTCTTTAGACTCATTCGGATAGATTGCTTTATCAATAGTCCTTAAGCCCCTGCCTATCATTTGAATCATAGTTGACTTGTAAGATGACTGACGCAGCAGTATTACACAAGATACGGGCGGGAAGTCCCAGCCTTCAGTGAGTATTGAAACATTGACTAAAACTTGAATTATACCGCTAGTTACGCCTGCTAGCACTTTCTCTCTTTCACTTGTAGAGCATTCACTGGTAACTAGAGCAGCTTTAACTTCTGCGGCATTAAATGCCTCTACCACGTGTCTTGCATGCTCAATGGTAGAGCAGAATACTACGGTTTTTCGGTTACTCGCTTTTTCTTGCCAGTGTCTTATAACTTCGCTATTGAGAGGCGTGCTGTCCAGAATATTTGCTACATCACTGTCAGAGTAATCACCGCCTGCTCTTAAACTTAGTGCTTTTAGTTTTTCTCTGGTGTTACCTAGATCAATAACAAAGGTACGAGAACGGACTAGGTGACCGTCATTGATTAGCTCGCTTATCTTGATCTGGTCACTACAGTTGCTAAAGACTTTACCGAGACTTGTTTTATCTCCTCTGTTAGGAGTGGCGGTAACGCCGAATATCTTTACCTTAGGGTTAAGCTCTTTTGCCCTTGCAATGATGCTTGAGTAGCTATCAGCTATAGCATGATGGGCTTCATCTATCACCAATAAGTTAAGCCTTGGTATAGATTGCAAGTGCTCCTCTCTGGACAGAGTCTGCACCATAGCAAAAGTTGTTTGCCCCTTCCAACATTTAGACTCAGCATTAAATAAACTAGTAGTAAGGTGAGGATTAATCTTATTGAACTTATCCATGTTCTGAGTGGTCAGTTCGTCTCTATGGGCAAGTATGCAAGCTTTAAAGTTGGGATAGTGTTTGTCAAGTTCTCCAACTACCGCCGATAAACAAATGGTCTTACCAGCGCCCGTAGGTGCAACGCCTAAAGTGTCACCGTGCTCAAGCAGGGCAACTACACTTTTATTAACGAATTCTTTCTGACGTTCTCTAAGTAACATAATTAACGAACATTATACATGTATTTAATTACGTTAATTATACCATAAACTAGTTATCTTGCAAGCAAACTAGAGCTAAAAAACCTTATTAATTAGAGGTTTTATAGTAAAATAGTATCAGTACATAGTACTTTTTATTTACAGGTAATACTAAAAGAATCATAACTATAATTAAGATATTTGTAACAAAGGAGAGCTAGTTTTTTCTAGCCCCTTTGTGGTGGTTTATGCAGCTTTATTTTGTACTTCAAGGTAGGCTTCTCTTAAAGACTCAAAGTTCTCTATGGCACCCGCTATGCTCTCTAGATTATCGCGAGTAACTCCCGCAAATAATGCAAACTCTTTGACTTCAATATCAGCGTCCTTACACATGGTCATAAATTCTGTGGCCAAATGAGCCTGCTGCGCAGCTATCGCTTTTATTTCGGCTTTCTTATTGTTGCTTAAGGACTGGGCGTCGTCATCCTCAGTTGCTATGCCGAGTATTCCGCACAGTGCATACCGCTTAGCATATGTAACACCTGCCCCTAGTTGCTGCATAGCATTACATTGTTTCATGGCTACACTTTCAAGAGGAAACTTTGACCTTAGCCACTGCCCCGAGTCATGCAGCAAAACCGTTACTACTACTTTACCCGTCTCGTCAGTCTCTACACTCTGGGTGAAAGATAGGCCGTTGTCATCTAAAGCTTGCTCTATAGCTTCAATACAATCGGCAAAGTCAGCATATTTGTAGCCGTAGCCTTGCTTGTTCTTAATAACAGGAGCAAAGGCTCTTTTAGCCTTACGTAGAGCAGGGGCTATAATGTCTATTTGTTCACTCATTAAACTATTACTCATATCAAATCCTTTTCTTTATTGATTACAACAGTTGTATTTATGATTTCACCGTCTTTATCTGTCCTTAGGTAAGTGATAGGAAAGTCACCTAAGACATTACTATTTAAGTTCGAAGAAAAACTATAATACACCTCATCAGGTAATTTATTTAGCTCTACAGATCTTATATAGCTACTGCCTTTATCATTAATGAAAAACTGAATATTAATTAAGCTAACGACGCTCCTATGTTTTAGTAATGGGTCCATATTAAACCCCTCTTGTAGAGTAGTAATAAGCATTAGCCTGCCGTCTCTCTAGGCTGCTGTGGGTATCACATAGCTCTTCTTGCTGCTCTATAGCAAGCTCCAAGCCGTCAGGATCATAGTCGTTCATTCTCCAGTTTACGCCTAAGTATAGAGCCTCTTTAAGTTTTTTCTCCCAAGAGTCAACCGCATCAAACATGTGCAAGTCGGTAAGCTCACACCACTCATCTTCGTTTAGTTCAATGCCATAGAAGGCTGCTTTCTTCAGATAAAGTTGCTCCTGAGCAGTTAATACCGTAGAAGAGTCATTATAATCGCTATGAACGATATATTTTAACTGCTTCACAGTGCCGCTACGTTGCAAAAGTGCTGCTTCAATCGTACTGGAGAGTTCTTGGTAGCCGATGCTCGTAGCGTGGTCTATTGAAATACCCAATAACTTTGCTTGAGCAAGTACCGTGCTCTTCCAATTATCTAAAAACGGGGTGGTGGAAATATCGAATGTATTATTTTCGTGACTTATGACGTGTTTTGTCATAGCATACCTCTTGTTAATGGTTCTGTCATTAACAGAGCATAAAACATTATTGTGATGTGCTCCGGAGTAGGAGAGCTACAACTCTTCTACTCTACGCTGTATTTTTGTAGCGATAAAAATACCTTATATCTATTTTTTAGAAGTGTCAAGGAATTTTTTCTTAAAATTAAGATTTCTTTAGAAAGGATTTAGCTTGCATTAGTTTTTCATGATATTTTATTATTTTTTCTAGTTCTTCTGGGTTGAGAACAAAAGTAGTTAATCTAGAACTAGGACGCTTTTCAATTAGTTTATCTTTCACTAAATATAGCATAGTATTATATATACCCTGTCGCGATACTTTTGATAATTTACTTAAATCTGTAATACTTATGGTGGCAATATTATTTTCATCAGCAACAGCCACGAGAGCCTTTAAAACTGCTCTACCTTGCGAGATATACACCTCATAATGATCAATTGCTTTCAGCAGTAACTCTCTATTTTTCATTTTACTAATGTTGTGTAAGTATTAATTTAGCTTAATATTATAGTATAGTTTTTAAAAATATTCAAGAGAAATATAATTTTTGTAAAAACCCTCTTGACGATATAAAAAAAACTTAGTAGGTTAAAATCATTAAATTCCTAATAGAAAATACAGTGATGATAGATACGCATAGAGAAGTAGAAATACTTATTGCAGCAGGCTTCGAGAAAGAAAAGGCTGAAGCGGTTGTAAGATTCTACATGTCTAGAAATGAAGACGCAGCAACCAAAATAGATATAGTAGGGCTCCAACATAAAGTGGAATCTTTAGAGAGTAAGCTCGAAGCTAAAATTAGTAGGGTAGAGAGTAAAATAGATAATCTTGAAACTAAGCTAAATGGGGATATAAGGAGTTTAGGTACCGATATTAAGTGGATTATGGCTGTGTTACTTGCTATCACTGGCATGCTTACTAAACTCACTTTTTTTAATGGAAGTTAAATAATATGGCACTTTTAGACACTCAGGCTACAGTCAAAAAATTTATTAATTATGGTTTCTCAGAAGAGCAAGCTGAAGCCATTACAGATGCAATTAATAAACAAAATACAAGAATTATTCATTAAAAAGGACCTTAAGAATACACTCAAATTGCTTATCAAGGAGTACAAGCTGGATGTTCTACAGTAGATGATTCCTTTATTCTTATCTGTTATAGGATTGATATTAGGAATGTATTTCAGATAAAATTATTATAAATCAAGGTCTTAGAGAAAAATAATTACGAAAAACAAAATTGAAAACTTAAAAAAAGGAGAAGAGATCTCGTAAGTACCTTAAAAGTTACCACACCTTAAGTACTTACTTGATCCACATAAAACATGAATACATATATAACACATCCTGCTGCCTTTTACAACCCTGAAAAAGCTACCTTTAATTCAATCCTAAGTAATGGCCATTTTATACCTCAAGTTTGGTACCATAAAATATTACGAAGCGGCAATAAGCCTGACAGCATAGGCATTACAATCTTGTCTGAATTATTGCAATTGCACTTATCATCAGAAGTAGGAGAACGAGAGTTTCAGCTAGGCTATAGCTATTTTAAGACTAAATTCAACTATACATGGGACCAAATATATGAGGCTTTACTCAGACTTGAAAAAAGTCGTCTTATAAGCAGAAAAGGAAAACCAGGAAAGAACATCAATGACTTATTTATCACATTAAATGTAGAGACTCTATTAGCTTTACACGATGAAGATATCAATCAATCTAACCTTGATAACCATAACACTTCTATATTACCGGAAAATTCCTTAAATATAGATCTATATATAGATAATACTAAGAGAGAGATAGAGGATAAGAGAGAAGAGAATTACATTAGTGGTTCCGAATTTGATAAAAACCAATCTTGTGCTATTGATAAAAATGCCACTCAAACCGAAAACGATCCAATTAATCCACCAGCTGATAAAACCTATGGGATAATCAAGACTGCTAAAAAATGGGCAAGAAGCCTAATCCGCCAACCGATGGCTAATTTTCATCCATTAAGTGAGGAGGAGGCAGCCGCCTTAAGGTTTAGCTCAGGCCGCGAGTTTAACCTAAACTTCATCAACCAACTTGTCTTAAAGCTAGGCAAAAAGTATCCAAACCATGGTTTCTACACCAAGAAACTATTCCTCAAGTACATGACTGCAATCTTAGCCAACGAAATGTGTCAAGCAGTCAACGTCAATAACGAAGGCTTTAGGTTTAGACGCACTGATGAGGAGGGCACAGCCGAGGAGTATTTGGCCAAAGTTGAGGATAGTTACGATACTAATGCTAGCGACCAAATACGGAGGAAAGTAGCTGCTGCCTTTGAGCCTATTACTGCATATAAGATTCTGACTAGCTGTTATTTTCCTGATGAGGCAATCCAAGGCAAATACGAGATCAAACAGCGTTCGTCTCTAGAGCTCTCAGAATACCAGCGTGAGCGATTATTCTCACAAATATCAGCAGTATTCGGTGACCGTGTCGAGAGTATTGAAATAATAAAAAACTTTAAACCTGTTGCAAAACTGCAACATATTTCAACTTTTAAAGAATCACAATGCTCTACTTACGCTGTAGATACCGCGACGATATGGGGTAGAGTAAGAAGCCGCCTGATTATTCTCTATGGCGAAGCTGTAGACAGGTCCTGGTTTAGCAAACTAGAAACTACCAATGATATAAGCTCTCGCAGCTTAGTTCTCAAAGGGGCTAGCTTTCTAATAGGTTACGTTCAGACCAATTACTCTCACATTATTGAAAAACTATGTAGAGAAGAAAACTATCAACTTAAGTTTTGTTGAATTGAAGTATATGAAAAAATAGCAAACTGTTACTTATAACCGGATCATCATTCCTAAATGTTAAAAAATTGTAGCAAGTAATAAAATATACTTCATACTATGAGTAATTTTGATCTCCTATTAGGTCTACATTTTGGTTAGCAATACTTAATAAAAAGTCTGTAGGATCTTTATCTTCACTGATAATACCAGCTGCATATTCAAATTCAGAATCATTTAAACCTATTTTGTGAGCTATATTTTTTGACTCAAAATGTAATTTGTCTAATTCGTCTATAATTTCTTTGTTCTTGTTATACAAATCAGCCCGTTCTTTTTCTTTTGTTATAAAAGTATTTATTAATAATTTGGAGACAGGTTGCAGCTCGTTTTTATTATAGTTGTCTATTTTTTTATTCATTAAATCATTTAATTTTGGGGCTATTTCTTCGTTTACTACTTTTATAGATAATTGAACTTTATCTCTATATTGTCCCCAAATTTCAGCCCCCAACGCTGTTTGTTTTAGTTCTTTGCTCAAGACTAATATTTTTTTTTGTTTTTTCAAAGTTTGTTTTGTCAGTTTTATCAAAATAAAACTGTAACAATTTAGTTTCTGTTTTTAGATCATCAACAATACTTTGAAATTTAGAAATATCATAATCAGTAATACCGTGCTCTAAGTAATTTTTATAATTAGCTTCTAATTTAGTTAAATTAGTACAGGCTTCACTACCTCGAACATCTTCTTGTTGGCCGTGTTTACCATAGACATAATAATTACTGTTGTAATACTTTTTTATTTCTTCCGAATATGCCCTGCCTTTTTCTAATAGCTTATTTAATTTTTTAATATCCGTATCCCAATCGTTTTGCAGTTTATTATGAAACTCTGACCCTGTTAAATCTTTGTTAGAAGGCGAATATTCCTTATCTTTTTTTCTTTCTTTCTCTATTCTATTATTTATCAAATCTTGAGCTTCTTTGTTAACTATTTTCAAGTTACTACGGGGTGATAGTAATTCAAAACCTTCATTATAATCAATTTTTATTATTTTTTTTATTCCTGTTTTGTAATATGCCTTGAGTTTATTCTGTAAGCTAGTGTAGATTGGATCGCTCTCTGGAATGAATGTTCTTCGATCAAACTGACTTACTCCTTTTACAAAGATAGTAAACAAGTATTATCATATATTCCGCTTGTAGTTAAATTATTGAGTAGTCCTGAATCAGTTCCTTTCTTGAAAATTTGGTTCAAAGAAAAGCCAAAATATGGTTTAATTAAATTAACGCTGTTCAACCACTGTTCCTGGTGCCGCGCGTCTGCATCAACTCTTTCTTGTAAATAATTAGCAATTCTATTTAATACCTGTTCGGGTAACTCATGAGATATATCTTGATTAAAGACTTCATATAGCAAAGACTTGCAGGAGGAACAGGCCCTTGGGCGTAGCAAAGGCGGTTTTACCACAAAGATTCATGCTTTAGTTGATGCTCTGGGTAATCCACTTAAGTTTATTCTGACCCCTGGTCAAAGAAACGATATTGCCCAAGGGGAGACTTTAATCAAGGGACTACAAGATACTACGGTGATTGCTGATAAGGGATACGGTGTGCTGCAGCTAAGCAGTATTTAAGATGGAGGTAGGCCCTCTGTGATCTGTTTTCAGGAACTGGTCACAAACGACTGTAAGCTGCTATAACCAAAAGTTATGGTAGTGAGCGTTACAGAAAAGATACACAAGATGTATCACGTATGAATGAGAGAGACGAATACAAGTGAACCACCGTATATGTGTCGATAGGTCCAAGTGATGTCAAAACCAGGTTATGTACCAACCTGAGATAAGTTTGGAGGAAACCTGATTACTGTCCAAGCGGCATCCGGCATAAAGGTGGCGTGAATCTCATTCTGGCTTAAGTATTGAACTGCAGGAACCTTCGTTTGTGATGCATAAGAGAAAAGACTCAAGTAGCAAATCCTACAAGGTCGAAAGTACCGAAGCACAAACAAGGGGCGGAGTAGCTCGTAGTAGTGAGGAAGTTTCTGTAATGGGGATGGAGCAAAGGGGCTACATTATCTAGTTGTGTATGTATATCAACTCAAAAAAAAAAAAGAGAAGGAGTATATAGATATGACAAAACCATTTTCCATTTCTAAAGAATTAGTATGGGAAGCATATAGACAGGTTAAAGCCAATAAAGGAGCAGCAGGAATTGATCAAGAATCAATTGAACAATTTGAGCTAAACCTAAAGGACAACCTGTATAAAATTTGGAATAGAATGGCATCAGGTAGTTATTTTCCACCGCCTGTCAAGGCTGTTTTAATTCCAAAGAAAAGTGGAGGAACAAGGACTCTAGATGTTCCTACTGTGAGTGATAGGATTGCGCAAGCTGTAGTAAAGAGTGTATTAGAGCCTGAACTTGAGAAAGTGTTTCATAATGATTCTTATGGATACAGGCCAGGTAAAAGTGCTCATGAAGCTATAGAAGTGACAAGGAAAAGATGTTGGCAATATCCTTGGGTGTTAGAGTTTGACATAAAAGGATTATTTGACAATATAGATCATCAATTGCTAATGAAAGCTTTAAGGCAGCATTGTTCTATAGTATGGATATCACTATATATAGAGAGATGGCTTAAAGCCCCAATAGTAATGCCGGAAGGAGAATTACAAAAGAGGAAGAAAGGTATACCACAAGGAGGTGTAATAAGTCCGCTCTTAGCGAATCTATTCCTACATTATGTATTTGACAAATGGGCAGAAAGAGAATTACCTGGAATCCCATTTTGCCGCTACGCGGATGATGGTCTCTTGCACTGCAGCAGTCTAAAACAAGCAGAAAAGATACTAACTATGCTAAAACAAAGATTCGAAGAAATAGGATTAGAAATACATCCTGATAAGAGTCATATTGTTTACTGCAAACATGCAAAGCGCCAAATAAAATTTAATAAAACATCTTTTACCTTCTTAGGTTTTGACTTTTGTTCTAGAGAATCCAAGAATAGTAAAGGAGAAAGATATTTAAATTTTAGTGCGGGAGCTAGCAAAGTAGCAATAAAGGATATGAAAGCACAAATTAGATGGTGGAATTTACCTCTACGAAATGAGTGGAGTATAGGCGAGATTGCAAATTATATCAATCCAGTACTTAGAGGATGGTATCAGTATTATGGAAGATTCTATAAAACTGCACTGAAATGGGTCTGGAGAAATCTTAATCACTATCTATGTAGATGGGTTATGCGGAAGTATAAAAGATACAACCGTCATAAAGCAAAAGCAAGTAGCTATTTAGCTAGGATAGCGATGGCAAATCGTGAATTATTCTTTCATTGGAAATTAGGATATGTATTAACAGTTTAGATAATGGGAGCCGTATGAGCTGAGAAGTTCACGTACGGTTCTGCGAGGGACTTGAGGTGTAATTCCTCAGGTCTACTCACCATAGTAGTACTTTCATACAAAAAATTGAAGATCAAAAATGTATAGCTGTAATTCCACCAAAGAAAAATCGTAAAATTCAGAGGGAATACGATAAGCATCTTTATAAAGAACGACATCTAGTAGAGTGCTATTTTGGCAAGATAAAGCACTTTAGGCGTATATTTTCAAGGTTTGATAAGACAGCCAGTGTATTTTTGGGATTCCTGAATTTTGTTGGAGCGTTGATTTGGTTGAGATAGTTTTTAAATTTTGTTCACAGAACCTAGCAATGGTAAAGTGATAAAAATTCATAAATTCCCCAAAGATCATAAAGCGAAATTATTCAGGGTAGCTGTTTCTACCAACAGAACTGACTATGTCATAACAAATAACATGGCTCAAGATTCGCTTGATGCTGTACAAGAAGAGTATGGCTTCAGGTGGAAAATTGAGGAATTTCATCGTGAAATCAAACAAGTTACGGGTATCGAAAAATGCCAATGTAGAATAGGGCGAATACAAAGAAATCATATAGCCTGCGCTATTATGGTCTGGAATTGTTTAAAAAAAGTAGCAAATGTTGCTTCTACTACTGTCTATCAAGTAAAAGGCGGCTTGCTACGAAATTATCTGATACAGGAGCTACGATCCCCTAAAGTCAGTTTTGCGGAAGTCCTGATTAGGAAACTTAACTGCCTCTTCTAAAAATAATAAATTCTCAGTTGTATCAAGTAAATGAACAATACCCGCCTCAATATAAGGACTAACTATTTGAACACGAGCTATCTTGTCGCCTTTTGGCATGTAAGCAATCGGCTTTATGCCTGCGTCTTTCAAAAGCCTGCTTTTGCTCTACGTTATGCAGCGCCACAGCTAACTTCCAAAAACGACTCTTTTAGAGACTCAAAGTTCTCTATAGCTGACCTGATAGTCTCAACTTTACTACTATCAACTCCAGAAAACTTTGCAAAGCTTTTTATGTCAAGCTCGTTTTCACGACATAACGACATAAACTCTTTTGTTAAAGTTGCAGCTTGAGTGGCCTGCTCTTTTTCTTCTTCCTTTTGTTTGTCTCTGCTCAAAGACTGCGCATCATTGTCTTCTTGTGCAAGCCCAATAATTGTAGCTAGTGCGTATCTCCTAGCATAAGTTATCCCAGTTCCTAATTGTTGTAAGCTATGTAAACGTCAACAACGAGGGCTTTAGATTTAAACGCACTGACGAAGAAGGCGTAGCAGAAGAATACTTGGCTCGCGTTGAAGATGGCTACGGAAACAAAGCCAGCGATCAAGTAAGGAAAAAAGTTGCCGCAGTGTTTGAGCCTACCATTACCTACAAGATTTTAACTAGCTGTTACTTCCCAGAGGAGGCGGTTGAGGGCCATTACGAGATTAAGCAACGTACACTTTTAAGCTTTCTGCGTCTCAACGAGAGCGCTTACATTCTCAAATTTTGGCCGTATTCGGTGATAGCGTAAGACGCATAGCAATAACAAATTCTTACACAGTTGCAAAAAAGGCACAATCTTCAACTTCTAAAGAATTACAAGCTACCGCCATCGACACTACAACGTTGTGGGGTAGGGTAAGACGCAGCCTTATTGCAACTTACGGCGAGGCTATCGATAAGTTATGGTTTAGCAGACTTGAGAATACGGAGGATGCAAGCTCTCGCAGCTTAATCCTTAGAGGTGCAAGCTTTCTGATTGACTACATCCAAACCAACTATTCTCAAGTTATTAAAAGATTATGTAGGGAAGAAAACTATCAACTTAAGTTTTGTTGAAGAAAGAAAATTATGAGTAACAAACAAAAAAATAAGAAAGCAAAAATAATCAATGGCGAAGTACTCAATTGCATCGATTTAGGTCATAGTCTTGATGGAGTGTGGAGTATGCGATTTTTCCTATATCTCACTCCATCTTTAGAGAGATTATACTAAAGTATTTACCAAGCGTTAATCCTACGCCGCTTAACTATATATAAAGAGCTTTATATTGCTTAATAGAATAATTAAGTTATACTTAATTTAGTTTTTAATTTTTAAGCAATATATGGTAAAAAAGAACTATAATACTATAGTTTTAACGGCACACGGTAGTATAAACAAAACTGAGATTATAAAAGCTCCAGCAAACTTGTTGACTTCATGTAAGTTTGGTGAGGTATACAGTAGTAATCACTTAACATTTAATGACCTCAACAAGGAAAACTTGTCTGATATTGATATCTTGGGGAAAACAGAGCAGTAAGAAATATTTAACCAATATAGAAAGTCTTTTGGCGCTACAGTGTATGAGTAGAACTAAAAGGTTATCAGTGTACTTAATTCTTTTTTGACCGTTAGTAAACTATAGTCAATTTGTAAATTACATTATTATATCTATGAAAAAAGGAATCCCTGGCGTTATAACTGTAGCTTCAATAGAGAAGCTCATCGATGAACTTCAAAACGACAAATCTATAACAGAGCTAGATTTTATTTGTAACGACTCATTAACTGACGTAACTGCTAAAATATTGATGGATTACCTAAAAACGGATAACAATATAAAAACCCTTCAGCTCTCAACTAGAGATAGACCAAGTAACGATATCACGGAAGAGCTTGGAGAAATGCTAAAAGTCAATTCCGGCCTAGAATCACTCCTTTATTATAATTATGATAACGGCTCTGCTAGCTATAGCGGTACTGCGCTAGATGACGCTTTAAAAGTAAATACGACTCTAACTACTCTTATCACGAATCACGGCGGTGGTATAGGTGAGGCTTTAGGAGTTAACAATACGCTTACCAAATTGTCTGTATTTAATACGACTAATGAGATTATTGCAGGTCTTAAATTTAACAAGGGTCTAACATCGGTTAGTTTAAGTGGTTTAATGGATGTGATGATAGCAGAGTTATCAGATGCCTTATCGACTAATTCCACTATAAAAACTTTAGGACTCGGTACTAAATATGGAGAGCGCATTTTAACTCAAGCAAGTGGCTTAAAACTAGCCGAAGGATTACGGGCTAATACTAACATAGATAATCTCAGTTTGTCTTGGTTTGGACCGAGCGCAATTGCAGAGATAGCTCTCATCTTAAAAGATACTAACATTGCGACTTTAAACATAAATGGTCCTGTCGGACCGTTAGCAGCTAAAAACATAGCAACAGCTTTAAAAGATAACTGTGCCTTAAAAAGCTTAAATCTAAGTAGTGAAGCAAATATTGGAATAGACGGCTATCAGGCTATAGCGGAAGCTCTAATAGAGAACAATATATTAGAATCGATATCTATACCAAAAGCAGGTAACGGCGGGGTACCTATGGGAGATATAGGCAATCGAACTTTAGCAACCATCTTAAAATCAAATAACACTTTAAAAGCTATTAACTTTCATCAGCAGCAAATTACTGCCAAAGATGCTAAAGCTTTTGCTGAAGGTTTAGAAGCTAATAACACTTTAGCTACCTTAAATTTAGGATATAATAGGCTGGGTTCTAAGGAAGGAGAGGGAACTTACTTCTTTAGTAAAGCTCTTGCACCTAACCTAAGCCTTATAAATCTTGATTTATCAGGAAATAACTTGCAATTAGTAGATAGTCAGCAACTCGGTAAAGCTTTAAAAGTCAATAAAGGGTTAAAGATTCTTAACTTAAACGGCAACAATAAATTAAAAGACCCTGGAGTAAAGAACATATTAGATGCTTTATATTATAACAATAGTTTAACCTCTCTTGATGTAAGTTATTGCGGTACTACGGGTGAGACTGCTAAAGGAGCTGCTATTGTCTTGAAAGATAATAAGGTTATTCAGAAACTAGTACTTGACCTGACAACGCTTTACAATACTCCAAATTATAATGCAAGCCATATACATATGTATGACCAGAAAGCAGCTAATTTAATAAAGAAATACCTTGATAGAAATAACGGTGTAGTGACTGATGAAGAAAAGCAGGAAGCAGTAGAAGATCGGGCGCCTTTACAGGACACATTAACTGTACAGGTAAATCCTTTAGACTCTCAAATCTTAGCGCAGACGCAAACCCGTCACGAACAAGCAGAAGAATATAAAGAAGGTGGAAACCTAGATTGTAATAACTCTACATGGGAGCACAAATACCTTGAAAGCAAAGCTAAAAATAAAGCCAAAAAGCTTGAATTACAGCAGCAAAACAAAGCCCTACAGGACGAACTTAAGAAAGCTCAGGAAGATAAGTTTAATATGATGATGAGTATGTTTAGTAAGCTTAATGAAGATAAAGAAGCTCAAGCGAAGAAATATGAAGAAAGGATTGAACGTCAAAAAACTAAAAAACAAGCTCTGGAAAATAAATATGCTGATGCTCAACAAATGAATATGACGCTGCTTATGAAGATGATCACCGAGCAAAAAACTCAAGCCGATGAATTAAAAGGATTGTTTAGGGAAATGTTAGGAATGAAAGATGATAAAATTAAAGAGCTTGAAGTTGTTAATCACGGTAATAGTATAAATTCAAGCTTCTTGGTTATTGATGGTGCCAAAAGTGAAGAAGTAGAATTATCAGGAAATGGCGGTCTAGGGGACTAAAATATTGCCTTACAACAAAATGCTAAATTAATTTTGCGCGGCTTGAGATAACTGCTCTAAGGTTGCATTTAAAGCTCTTTCTGATAGAGAAAAAGCTATAATACCAACTCTGTCTTGTCGGTTTAATCTAAGCAGCGTAGAAATAAGCTTATCGTAATCAGTATTTAAATAATTATCTGCTGCATAAGACGATTCTAGGATTACAGTTTGTAACTGTGCTTTAGCTTGCTCTAAACTGTTTTTGCGCAGTTTAAAACTGGCTAAAATGGTAGCAATGTTGTTTATGACGTTATTAATAACTTTATTAGCTGTTTCTAATCCTTTAAAGTTGGAAAGGCTTCCAGTATAAATATCTATATCAATTTTACTTCTGGGAAAGTTTTTCATAAGTTCCAACAGACTTATACTTTGAGCTAACCTTGCTTGATGTTGCAGTAAACCACCTGGATTATTAACTTCAGTAGTTACTCTGAATTTAATAATTTTCTGAAAAACCTTCTGGATATTACTAACCGTATGATCATGTGCGATTCCTTGAACTAAATTAGTTGCACTAGGAATATCATGCGTATGAGGCATGGCTACTGCTAGTAAATGAATCATAGAAGTAGCTATTTTTTCTCTTTCTTGCTGAGGAAGTATAAAAAAGATTATCGCAGGGATCATGGATAAAGCTAGTTTTTTTGAGAATAGCGTACCCACCTGAGAGGGCGGATTTATACTGATATTGTTCCCAAAAACTCTTAATGCTAGCCCTCTAACGATATCTTGCTCGGCATTTACCCCTTCAGGCAGTGCTTCGGTAATTAATCTACGTTGAGCCTCGCTCCAAGCCTCTTGTACAACTCCAGCTACTTGCCTATCTGCTTCGGTAACATCTCGCACTCTCTCTAAATCTTCCAGAGCTTTATACGTGTTCTCAGTTACTGAGAACAATGGCATAAAAGTATCTTTAACATCTGGGTTATTTTTTCTACCGTCTCCAGGTAGCATTCTAGGTATTGGGATACTAATAACCTCTCCAGTATTAGGGCCGTATCTTACGCTAAAGGGAGCTGCATCATCAGGTATGCAGTGAGACACGTAAGCTTTACTAGTATCGGCAAAGGACCCATCAAACAGGCTCTTGCCGTTGAACTTACTGTCTTTTAAGGTGTGAGCTATACGCTGCATAGTATCCGCGTACATAATTTGAGCTGATTGTAAAGTAGCTTTATTGGCTCCTCTTAAAGACACTATCTGATTTTGTAATTCTTCAAGTTGATTCTTAATGCCAGTCAGTATAGATGACGCAGTATTAATAAAGTTAAGACCGTGATTAATTTGATTAAGCCCTGCTATTCTAATCTTAGTATCCGATCTGAGCTTAGCGCCTATTAGATTTTCTGCTACAGACACAGAGTGCTTCTGTCCTAAAATTGCCTCACTCATCAACTGCCTACGCTGTATATTACTGTTACTTATACTACTATAGTATCTCGATAAAACAGTGTTATTTATTGTTACCATAATAAATATCAGCTCATGACTGCTAATTAATATAAATCTAAAGGCGTTACAGCTCAATTTGTTATTTCTTACCGTACACTTGCGGCCAATTCTTCCTGAGGCCTCTATTTAAAATGCGCTTCTATTGCATTCTTTAAATCTTCTTTATTATAAGGCTTTATTAACACGCCAGAGGCGCCAAGCTTATAAGCCATATCAATATCGTGGTTATCTTTAATCCCTGTTTGCATTATTACCGGAATATTTTTTAACTCTTCGTTTTCTTTTATAGATTTTAAAACATCAAGGCCATGGATATCAGGCATCATTAAATCTAATAAAATTAGATCTACGTTTTCAGTTTTTAGCACCTCAATACCTCTTGTTCCTCCGTCTGCTGTGATAATATCATATCCTAGGCTTCGCAATATTAATTCACTAACTAATAGTACTGTTGGCTCATCATCTATAAATAAAATTCTTTTACTCATTTATTATGCTCATTAGGTATTATAAAGTATAAGGTTGCGCCGCCAAACGCATTGTTTTTTGCTCCAATCAATCCCATATGCATCTCTATGATTTGTTTGCATATTGCGAGTCCGAGGCCAGTTCCACCGGCTTTGGTTTTAGTCCTGCTGCTTTGTTCAAACGGCTCAAAAATCTTTATCACCTCTTCTTCAGGAATTCCTGTTCCATTATCCGATACAGAAATTTTTATATTATCCTCTCCGTAATTGACTGCTTCTATTGTTATGGGGGAGCCCTTCCCATATCTTATAGAGTTATCGAGCAGGTTTCTTAATACTTGCAATATTCGATCTGAATCACACTTCACTATCTTGCGCAATTTCGGCGATATTATCGTTGAAATTGAATTTCGGTTATGATCGTACTCATGTATAATCTCTTGAATCAGTTGTACGATATCGCATTCTGTTATTACAAGACTACTTTCTCCTTTCTTATATTTTGATAAATCAAGTAAGTTAGAACAAAGATTAAGTATTCTATGATTGCAGATTTTTAAAGTTTTTACTAAGTCTTTCTTTTGGCTATCATCAATAACATCCCATTGGTCATAAAGAATAGATGTTATATTAGTTATATTATGTATTGGAGTTTTGATTTCATGGCTTACGTTATTTAAAAACTCTCTTTTTACCTCCAATGCCTTGTTTAATTCCCGTGTGCGGTCTGCGACCTCTTGCTTCACTATAAGGACCAGTTGTTTTTGAGCATATAGTCTATTATATAGAAGAAGGACAATTACAAGTGTTAAAAAAGTAGCCGTATATATTGCAAAATTATAATCAAATGGGGGGTAGGGGGGCGGAGGATTAGAAGGAATATAATAATTTAAAGTGCTAGCACATATGAAGCCTAAAACAGTCCCAGAAACCCAAATAGTAAAAAACACTTCTTTTTTAACAATCCAGTAAAGTAATACTGCTGCTAAAATAACATTAATCATCCATAAAATATAATACTCGCTTCTAACAAAAGTATATGAGTACATGAAAGGCAAGCAGAACAGCAGAATAAAAAACCAAAAATAGCTTAGCATTTTATTAGAAACATTGGGTATCCAAAGTTCTTGTAAGATAAACATTAGACACAGAGTTGCTCCTATAGCATTTATATAGAAAACTGAATCTTGTGCCGGAACATTTAGTAAGGGGTTAAAAAATATCGAAACAAAGAAACCAAATATAGTTAAAATTGCAAACTTATTTGCGATTGTTATTTCAAAAGTATTTTTATCAATTAAATTTTCGATTTTTAACATAAGGTTTAAAATAAAAAAAGGTTTTTCACAACTATGTTAATTTCCTTGCCTTTCCTCTCCTATAAATTCTTCCTCTGTTCTAATTTTACTAATACTATATAGAGTTATTGCCGAGACAATTACTCCCACGGTAAAACTTCTTGAATCAAATACGCCGGTAAACATTCTTGTAGCGGATTCTGCTATAAGTACTGTGATCGGCAAAACAAAAAAGAACTTCTTATTGATCCTTATCCCTATTAAGCATCCGATAAATGGAACTATAATTAAAGGATCCCAAAAGTTAGCAATAAACCAAATAAGATCTAAGATGTTATCGGTTACAAAAAGAAGACTAACAGATGCAATAGCAATAGTTATACAAGAAAAGCGTGCTATTAATAGCTCGGTCTTATCACTCATATCAGGCCAAATCTGTTTACAAACATCTCTTGCGATAAGGGTACTAGTAGTATTTAGAAAAGAGTCCTGTGTCGACATAACTATGGCTAGTATGCCTGCTATCATTAACCCAATTATCCCACTTGGCAAATAGTTCTTAATAAAAAAGTATAAAGCAGCATCTGAATCTATATTAGGATTATAAATATACGTTATAAGACCTATCAGAGCTACAACAAAAAACAGAGGATACATTAAGATTGCAACTGCATTAAATGTACTTTTCAGCTGACTTGTGTTACTTGATGCTAAAGCCCTTTGTATAAAAGGAATATCTGCATTTGGCATTAATGCAAACCCTGCCATACCTAAAAACAATGCAATATGCTCTTTATCTATTGTTAAGTGGGAGCTAGGTAAAGAGTTAATAATATTCTTATATCCTCCGACATTATGGTAGCCGATAGCACAGGCAATAGGAAGAGCTATAAAGAAAATGAGAAATTGAAATACATCGGTAATGGCTACCGTTTTTATACCGCCTACTACTGAATATAACGTGACGATTCCAAGTGCCAGAATCATTGATAAAGTTTTATCTATCGCAAAAAAATAGTAAAAAAGCTTACCTATAGCAATACTACCACCTGCTGTTATACCTAAAGTAAAAGCTATAGCACAAATACTAGTCAACCACCGCCCTGTTTTGCCGTACCAATATTCCATAATTTCGCCTAAAGTTAAAAATTGCTTCTGGTGAAAAAATTGGAGGTTGCTGGAAAGCAGACGAGCCATAATGAACCAGCCTATAGGGATTAAAAACATAGACAGAATGAACACTAACCCCATGCTATAAGACTTACCAACACTCCCTATTGTTTTATGAGCACTAATAGCCGTTGCAAAAGTAGTTGCTATAAGTACCGTCGTAGAAAACGGCCTAGCCCCTAAAGTGTAGTCCCGTATATTCTTTATTCGATCAAATTTTACAAGTCCCATTATCAAACAGGCTATCAAATAAGAAAGTACTAGCACAATATCTATAGTATTAATGTTTTCCATACAATATAATCCCTAATTAATTGTCTTAAATCAACTATCGCTCAAAAATTTCAATTCTTGGTCAATAATTATAGTCTAAAGATTCATTTGTAGTTCATAAGTAAATATTGGTAAACATAAAATCATGATTTATTGATATATTTTTGGCTCTATCTTTTTAAGTGTGTAAATTCTGTAATAGACCCTTAAAGGGTATCAGGAAGAATTGGCCGTAAATACATGTATGGACCTACCCGATAATGCAAGAAAAAAATAATATTTAATCATAAATAATCAAAATGCAGTCATGTATTCGGCTTATAGATAAGAAATCAGTCTAAAATCATTCTACAGCCCTGATGGAATTCGCTACCTACAAACTTATTACTTATCACGATATCGGCTTCAATAGAGCCAGTGTATTTATCAGTTTTTTTGTAGGCTAAGGTTCGTCTTATTTACCATCAATATTATTGTCTCACGCATATTCCAGGTTGGAATCTTTAATATCCTTCATTTACTCTTAATTGTGCCGCTATCTGGAACTACAAACTTTACTCTCGACATAGTCGTTGCCTGACTTTAGTACCGAAAAAACCACTCTTGCTAATTTACCAGCTACTGCAACAATCGTTTTATTGTGTCCGCTTCGCTCAAATAAGTTAAACATCCACTGCGCAAACATACTATGATCTTTTTTAGTTTTTTGTTCCTCAGTAATAAATTTAAGCTTTGCATTAAGTACTGCTCTTGCGCCTTGAATTAGTAGGGTACGTAAGTAGACGTCGCCTCTTTTACTGATGCCAAGAAGTTTTTCCTTGCCACCGCTAGAACTTTGCCTTGGTACTAATCCTAGCCAAGCGGATAACTGCCTACCATTTTCAAAACAACTACAATTACCAATAGATGCTATAAGCGCTGTAGCACTTATTAAGCCAAGTCCAGGTATAGCTGTTAATTGTTGATATCTATCAAGTCCACTAGCTATTATTTTTAATCTTTTTTCTAACTCCTTTAGTTTTTGGTCGTTATCTATAAACTCCTCTTTCAAATCACAGAACGTTTGATAGCTCATTGGACTTAAATAATCACCATCTAAAATCTCTGTTAGCTTTATTATAATCTTATTTATTCCTTGTGGAATAATAAAGCCAAACTCAAGTAATAATCCTCTAATCTCATTAGCCAGTGCAGTGCGGTTTCTTATTAGTCTCTCTCTCACTCTATGTATTGATAAAATATCCTGTTGTTCTATACTTTTAATAGGTACAAATCTCATATTAGGCCTTGTTACTGCTTCACATATAGCTTCAGCATCTGCTTGATCATTTTTATTGGTTTTAACATACGGCTTAACAAATTGTGGTGCAATTAACTTTACTTCATGCCCCAGTTTGCTAATTTCTCTACCCCAATAGTTAGCACCTCCACAGGCTTCCATGCCTACTAAACATTTAGGTAAATTGGCCATAAACATCAAAACCTGATCTCTCAGCAATTTCTTTTTCAATACAGGCTTCCCGTGTTTATCTACCCCGTGTAACTGAAAAACTCTTTTTGCAATGTCTATTCCGATTGTGTTAATATCCATATGGACCTCCTTTTTGTTGTTTTAGGTTAATTCCTAATTCTAGAAGATTAGCATTCGCTTCTCATTCTGTAAATTGGGTAGGTCCATTCCATTACGCTAAAGACGAATAAGCCTGATTTTATTTTCTTATAGCCGATAGTTTTAAGAAAATGTTAGAGCTAGTTATACATATTAGGAAATTTTAATCTCTCTAATTTCTGTATTCGGTAAGGATATTCATTCTTTTCATCCTTTACTATATCCTGAGATGAAAGTAAGAGCCACTCGCTATCGTCAATTTCAGGAAAAAATGTATCTGCAGGCTTACTTGCTTGTACGATAGTTCTATGAAGGTAATCTGCATAGCGGATGGTTTGGTTATATAATTCTTCTCCACCGATAATAAACGCATCTTCACTTAAGGTAATGTGAGACAATGCTTCTTGTAATGACGGATATACTTCTATACCTTTTATTGTTGGAGCTAATGTCTTTGATAGCACTATATTACGTCTATCTTTTAAAGGACGACCTATTGACTCCCAAGTGTTTCTACCCATGATAATAGTTTTATTCAATGTAACATTCCGAAAGTGTTTTTTGTCCTCAGCTAAGTTCCAAGGTAGTTTACCTTTGTGACCTATTCCATTATCGAGTTGATGTGCAACAATAAGTGATATTTTTTCATCAATAATGCGTCTGTTAAGTAGTGGGTTATGTACTCGAATAAAATTAATACCTACCTTTGAAAAGTATTTACTTAAGAACGCAGTCTCCAAATCCCTATCTTTTGGAGGAAGATGAGCCATAGCTGGTAAAGCAGATCCTTTCCTAGAGTGCCCTACAAGAATAGGAAACCCTAGTTGCTTGAACTGTTCAATGTTTTTAATAATTGCTAAAGTTTGACTTTTTGTCTTACCAAATCCAATACCTGGATCAATAATTATTTGATCTTTGTTTAAACCTAAGGTAATCAGCTTATCAATATGCTCCTTGAACCACGAAATCATAACATCTACTACTTGTTCATTGCTTGAGTCCATACGGACTACACCTGCTTTACCCATGTTATGCATGAGTACATATTTTTTGTTTGTGCCTTTTAATTTTGGTGCAATCTTCTCTATATCTTGACCAGAAACATCATTGATTATATCAATATCAAAATCTTTTAACTTTTCTACCGTTTCTGCATGATAGGTATCAATACTAATTTTTGGTCGAATAACAAGATGTGGGTTTGTAAGAATAGAATTGATATTGCTTAAAAATAACTGCAGCCTCTCCCATTCTTCTTTTTCAGTTATGGGCTCAGCATTGGGTCTTGTTGATTCTGCTCCAATATCTATAATTTCAGCACCATCATTCACCATCTTAATAATTTCTTCTTTCAGACTTTCTGGTGAGCGACTTTCTTCAGGACCAGACATAGAGACAGGAGTTAAGTTTATCACGCCCATTAATTTGCTTCCTTCTAGTGAGTAAGGGAGGATTTCAATCGCTTCTAATGTGTTAAGTAGGTCACGTATATTTTTATCAGGATACTCCGGATGATGCCACTGTCCATCAACATCTAACAGAGGTATTAGAGCGAAGCTTCTCTCAAGAAGATGTAGGTGGGGAATAGTTAAGCTTTCAGATTTTAATATATTTTGATCTTGCGCCAGAATATCAAGGTCTATGATTCTAGGTGCCCATTTATCATGATCTTTCGGTCTACCAAGTTTAATTTCTATTTCCTGCAATTTCGTTAGTAATTCCTCTGGCGAAATTGTAGTTTTAATCTTAATTGCTGCGTTAAAATAAGGTATATCCCATGATCTTGGAGAGTTAGCTAGCAGTAGCGCCTTTGTTTTGTAAATACGTGAGTAAGCAAGTAGTGAAACATCTGAATCTTTTTTTAGCTCTTTTATAGCTTGCCGCAAGTTTTCAAGTCTATCTCCTTGATTTGAGCCTAAGCCTATGATAAATGTTTGCTTATTTGAAGGAAGGTTATCACGCAAAGCATTATTGTAGGCAAAAAATAATAAAAAACTAATCTGTAAGACAATATACAAATTTAAAATATAAAGCTTGTTAAAGATTTTCCCCTTTTAATAATCTGAAAAATAAAACCAGTTTATATTTATATAAAAATGAATTTAATAAAGCTATCACATTTACCGGAAAAGTATATTGTTAACTCAAATTTATTATGTTGCCAGTATAAAACTTAAGAAGAATTAGGGTGCCAAGTCAGGAGAATATTAATACATATATGGCTCAGCTTATTAAGAAACTTCACTTGCTTTGAATAAATAATATTAAATATGGATACTAACCTAAAAAACCAGGTTTATGAGATAATTAGAAGCTACGGCCTATGTTGGAATAGCTTATGCAAACAATGGCACGGCTATACTACTGACCTTGACTCTTTAAAAAGAAGGTCTTAGTAATACTCCTTATAATTTGGAAATTATCAGTTAGTGAAAATGTTAGAAGAAGTAGAAGAAGAGTTATTTCGTTTGGTTAGAGATAATCATTTATGGATGTTAGCTTCGATGATTGAACTCGGAGCAAATATAAATACTAAAAATAAAGAGGGATTAAGCCTCTTAAGTTTAGCAAACAAATTAGGTCGTGAGAAGATGGCTAAGTACTTGAGATCAAAAGGAGCGACAGAATGAATAATATAAAAACCTATGGTAGCAAGCTGTAAGAAATACACATATGTTATCTGCATAAAAGTACGTAAAGTGTCAAAGGATTTAGAAATTATTAACCAATAACAGCTAGAGTATTAAGATTAAATACTCTCAAGCAGGTTCTCTATGGCATTAAACGGCAGCTTGCCGAAATCTATATTTATGCTAATGAATCTTGTAACAGCACTTGGGGCTATTGATGATTCTATTAATGAGTTGTTTAATTTTGACATAATTATTTATCTGATAGGGCAGTTGTCAGAGCTTCGCAATCCTCTTTACTTCTTAACCAGCTTTTTTGGATTCTGTTTGTTCTTGATAAATGTTGAGTATCTGCTGCTTAAGGCTAAAGCAAAAATGATAGTATCCAAGTTAACCAAGCGACTTTAACTTTGGCTTAACAATTATGATAGTAACCCTAAGTTAATTAAATAAAATTGCTAGCTACTAATACGTATATTTAAACAAAAAAACAACAGAACGATAATTTATCTAGTCTTAAAAACTCAAAACTAACAAATTATTCACTATTTATATATGCTAACAGTCTAATAATCAGCAATTAACGAAGGTAGCAATGCAAAGTGAAACAGGAACTGTCAAATGGTTTGATGCAACTAAAAAATACGGTTTTATAGAACCCGCTAATAAGTCAAGGGATGTGTTTATCCATATATCTGAATTAGAACAAGCAGGTCTTAAAAATTTAGCCAAAGGGCAAAAGGTTAGTTATAATATTGAATCTAAGAACGATAGGACATCGGCTGTCGACATAAAGCTGATATAAGGTACTGTCACGCTATTAACGCAAGAAGCATTCTCTTAGACTCACGATGAATCTTATAGAATATATAGCAACTTATAAAGAGTTTTTAGGCTATATTGCCGCAGGACTTAGTACAACTTCCTTTTTGCCTCAGGTAATTAAAATATGGCGGTCTCGGTCAGGCGGAGATATATCGACTATTATGTATGTGATGTACATTATCAGCTTATTGCTGTGGCTCATTTACGGGGTAATTATTGGGTCTACTCCGCTCATCCTTGCCGAGATATTCACCTTAATACTCGCCTCTGCAATATTAATTATGAAATTCATGTGGAAGTAAGCACCTTTAATTTTAGGTCGGCTTGTTGATATCACCTCAAGCTATAAGATAGTAGCATTAAAACCTAACCTGGATTTACAATAAACTTAAGGAGCAAACATTATGAGTATGATCGATGATGCAAAAGATATGGCAAGAAAAGCTACCAACAAAATAGTAGATACAGCCGAGAATCTAGTTGGCAAACCCAAATCCCCTAAAGAACTGGCTACAAGACTGATAGAGCATCTTAATCATCAGGAATATACCAAAATTGCTGAAATCCTGTCTGATGAAGCCAAGAAATACGCAAAGCACATAGGTATAGATGATTTTGCTCTAATAGAAACTAAGCTTGACGAGCTTAAAGATGGTATGGAAGAAATAGCAGGCAACATGGAGGACGGCAACTATGAACAGGTAGCAAGTAAGCTAAAAGAAATTGAGGCTGCTGTGCCTGAGTCTATGGCAGGGATGACCGAAGTGTTTACATCTTTGAAAAGCTTACTCAAAGATATCACCAAAGTTATTGAGGACTATGCTAATGAAAAAGCTATTGGCTTAGAACCTAAAAAACCTGATTTCAGTAAACTACAGGAAGTTTTTGAAGGCTATTTTATGAAAATGGTTAGTAAGGAATAAGTTAAAAACTAGTAAAATTTTTTTAACACAAGGAGCGGCTTAGTTAAATTAGCTGCTCCTACAGTTACTCTGAAATGTACATTATTTTTCGGCCGTATTTCATTAAATAAGAAATTCCTACCAGGGACAAAGCTATTGCTATAGAGTATAAACCTTTATACATCATATCATTAAGAGCTATAGACAGACACTTAGCCACAGGAAACTTCATCAGTAATACACTAGGCATTATAATGCTATCAATCATGGAAGCTGTTATTAAGGCAATAAAATTCCTTGTATGGAAGTTTGAAGTTCTTACCTTAAGTTTAGTAAATAGAGTGATGCCACAATACGTTGAGATAAGCACTGAAAAGAACGAGCCTATAAGTATTAGGTCAATTGTCTTTGCGGTAAAGGCAAGACTTGCAAGTATTGCTAGTAATATACTAACTACAGCTTCCTTTTTACCATAAAGTTCAGTTATAGAGTTAGCAGTTAAAGCTAGCATTACGTATACGCAAGCACAAACTATTAGCTTAGGGCTAGCGTTAAGCAAACTAGTGAATCCCAATAGGGCTAGTGATAAAGGATAATATAGTTTATCATTAAAAGCTTTATTCATAATCTACCTCAAAAATTACAGTTTATTAGTCATTATTATTTTGTATTTCAATCTCAGTTGCTTTAGCCACAGAATACATCTTTTTTAGCTTCTTGATAATATCTTTTCTTCTCTTGAGAAACACTTGCGGATACTTCTCAGCAATCATAAGGACTGTACACCCTGGACTTGACGGAAACCTTCTTCCTTTCTCCCAGCTAGCGTATGTCTCAAACTTAAGCCCCAGCAAGTCGGCAAAAGCTGCCTGAGTTAGCCCGTAAGCCTTCCGTATGCTTCTAATTCTTTCAGCAGTTATTCCTGAAAATGCGTCAGGCAAGCCTAAAGAACTTTTGATAATTGAAATAATAGATTGCCTTTTACTCATTGTTTATGCTTATTTTGTACCGATAAATTATAATAAATAAAATAGCCGTAAATACAACATGACTCAAGGCTTCTTGAGCTTAAAAAGCCTTGTATTCTGCTTCATCCTGTACTAAGTATAAAGTAAGACGCCACTCGAGGCTTTCTCGTTCAACAGATCAAAGAGGTTAAAATGAATAAAAGTGAATTCGCAGATTACATAGCTCAAAAAAATAATATTAAAAAGTCAGAAGCAGAAAATATAATCAATATCTTTACGGATGAGCTTATTGGTAGCATCAGTGAAGGTAAAGAACTCTCGCTAGTGGGATTCGGTAGCTTTTCTATAAACAAGGTAGCGGCAAGAGAAGGTATTAATCCTAAAACCAAAGAGAAGCTAAAAATAGAAGCTTACAATCAAGTAAGATTCAAAGTAGGCCAAAAATTAAAGGATGCTTGTAACACGGATAAGAAAGCAGCAGCTAAAGACAAACCTAAAGCCAAAGATAAAAAATAATCATTATATCTATTTAATGGCTCTTAACTTATTGGATCAAGAGCCATTAACCTGCAACATAAATATTCCTTATCACCTTATTATTATATCTCTCATTTTTATAACCTATGAAATGACCTTATCGTGGTGACTAAGTAATATTTAGTTATATTAAGTATTATATTGTTTTATTAAATAAAAGTATGTATAATATTCGTAATTAAGTAAGATATTATATGAAGATAATAGCTGTAACAGGAGATAAAGGGGGAGTAGGGAAGTCTACTATCGCTAGCCTATTAGCTCAATGGTTTAAGCATAATGAATATACTGTCAATGTTATAGATGCAGACCCGAATAAAACGATTTCTACATGGTTAGAGAAGTGTATTAGCAATAATTATGATTTTTGCACCGCGAAGGATCCAGATATATTAATAGTTGATACTGCGGGTACCACTGGCTCAAGCTTGATAAGATATGTTAGAGAAGCAAACATAATTGTTATTCCCTTCCAACCTCATGTAGCAGACTTAGAAATCGTGATTGGGTGGTTTCTATCAATTAATGAATCTCTTCAACAGAAGACCGTATTTATTCCTAATAGATAAAGAAGGCACTAATGAACAGAGGGAAGGTATATTACAAATAGCTAAAGTTGTAAATGAAGCAAACAAAGGTACATTACTACCTGGCCTTAATAATAGACCCGCTGCATATCCTACATTACTTAATGGCTCATCGGTAAATTACTTCTCTACCCTAAGAGATCAAAAAGTGCTTAAGGAAATCAATGATAATTTTTCAACTATACAGAAACTACTATAAATTAAGGAAAGAATAATGGAAATAATCTCAGCAAAAAACAAAGCCTCAAACAGGAATGATAAAAAAATTAAAAGTAAAGAGGGCCTTAAACCTTATACTATTGCAGTACGACTCAAGAGTACACTATACGATACCTTAGTAAATTGTTTATCCGCTATGCATAATGTATCAGATTATAGGTTTGGATCCGTATCAGATATATTGAGACATATTCTTTTTAAAATGGAGCAAAACGGTTTCCCTAAAGAGATAATTTCCGATGAAGGAGCAGAATATAAGGACTCAGCAATTAAAGTTACCCCTGAACAAAAACTATTTTGGCAGAATCTTCCTGCTCACAATAGGAGAAAAATATTAGAAAAAGGAGTTATAGCTTTTACTAAAGGCAAGCTCTAATAGCCTATATATATAAAATATTAGATTTTAAAAACTATATAGTACCATACAGTATAAAACATTACATAATAGAAATATGACTATTACAAACCTCGGAGAAACTACCCCAGATCAATTGCGCAAACTGTTAGAAGACAATGGGATTCCTATAGTAAAGACTGTAAATGATCGGTTTATTATTAAATGCCCTGAATGTGATAAGAACGAAGCATATGTCTATTTTAACCGAAAAAACCGTGTTTTAACGTGTAATAGAGAGAATAATTGTACCAACGAAGTATCTCTATGGGATTATATAGCTGACAAGCAAGGGATTAACGCTAATGACGGGCTTAAGATGCTTGAACATATTAACCAAACCCTTGGCCTTGAGTTCAACCGAGCTAACATGGAACACTACAACGCACTACGAGAAGAGCAAGATAAGGAGCAGGAATTCTTTAGAAAGTGTCACCAGATATTCTCTAACGCCTTACGTAATGAAGATGATCCTAAGGTAGCATTTTCTTTGGCTTACTTAAAGAATAGGGGGTATACTACAGAGCAGATAAAGGCCTTTAATTTAGGCTTCTTCCCCGATCATAATATTTTACTTAATGCACTAGTTATCAACTATGGCGATGAGGAAAAAGTTGCTCATGATATGATGCGTAATTATTTTGATGCAATCCTCGCTGTTAACGGTATAGCCAACTCAGAAAATTCAGAGGAAAAAGCTCAACGCATTACTTTTACCTGTTATGATACAGATGGCAAAATTGTAGGCTTTATAGTTAGAAAACCAGCAGCAGGAGCGGCAAAAGGCAAATACCTATATAATACGGGAATGAAGAAAGGCGAATATTTCTTTAATCTCAATACATTAGACTTTAAAGATAGGTTCAAAAAGTCCTTGGTAATAGTTGAAGGTCAACTTGACGCATTAGCAGCAACCCACATGAGTTCGCAAAACGTTAAAAACGCCTACCATTTTGTTGCTTCTGGAGGAAGTTTGATCTCAGACAAACAAGCTCAGCTCTTAAAAAACCAACAATTCTCTCAAGTTACTTTCTTTATTGATAATGACAAGGCAGGCGACAACTTCTCTGAAAGCGTTGCTAAGCTACGGAAGCACGATATCACTGCATTTGTTGCCTCAATTCCTGAGATTTACCCAAAAGATGTAAAAGACGTCGACCAATTGCTAAGAGAACATCCCGACGTTGATCTATACACAATTCTAGAGAATAAGAAACCTGCTATAGAAGCAGAATTAGATATTATCAAAAAAAAGTACAGTGACAGTCAGAACATCATAAAATCCGATAAAAGAGACTTAATGATTAGAGAATACAAAACTAAGTTTCATTGTGTGCTTCTCAACTCTGAGCTCAGCTATTATAAAGAATATATGAAGTCTAATTTTAACATAGATGAGTCAGTGCTAAATCCACAGGCACCGAAACTAGAATTAAGTAAAGGTAACGCCAGCTCAGGAAATAAGAACGAAGAACACCCTTTAATTGCAACTTTAAGAGCAGAAATAGCTCAGTTTATTGCTAAAAACCCTGATGAGCCGCAACCATTGGATATGCACGAATATAGAAGAAAAGTGCATGGTATTCAAAAAGCTTTGTTAGAAGAAAACATCGCTCGAGACATTAAAAATGATAAAGACCTCAAAGCCTCAAATAATATTCTAGCAGGTATCCAAAAATACAACGACCTACTTAATGTTAATTACGAAGAAGATAAACCTTATACTTCAGAGCGATTACTAGAAAAAGTCTTAAATAATCCTGAAGGCTTAAGAACAGGATTTTTAGTTCTTGATGAATATGTGACTATTCAGCCGTCAAGCTTAGTATTTATCGCTGGTAAGCCTTCGCATGGCAAAACTACCATGATGCTTAACATGCTAAGAAATATGATCAAAAATTACCCTGATAAGTCATTTTTATTCTATAGCTATGAAGAAACAGTAGAGCAAATATGGTTAAAAATTTTACTTAGTAATATTGAACTCAATGGAGATTTTAAAACCAGAAATGGCAGGAGTCATTTAGATGAGATTATTTGCCAGATCAAAACATACAAGATGAGTTCGATAAAAACTGAGGAGGGACAGAGACCAGAAATATTTGATGAAGCTCTATGGAAATCTTATGAGGAAGTAAAGTACTGGATAAAAGAAGGTAGGCTACAGTTACTTGATAGAAAACCAAGTACCGAAGTACTCACTAGTGCTATTATAGAGCGTGTCAAGGCATCAATTGAACTAGGCAAGCCAACTGGCGGTATATTCATTGATTACGTACAAAAACTTACTACCGAGGTACAAAAACCTAATAGGCAACAAGAGCTGCAAGTTATATGTGAGACCTTACTGCTGAACTCTATAGATAAGAGAGTCAACGCAGCGATAATACTTGGAGCGCAAGTAAACCGAGAAGTAAAATCTCTTGATACCTTGACCTTAAGCAACATACGAGAAGCTGCTGATATTGAACATGTTGCAAACCTTGTTCTTGGAGTCTGGGATGACCGAGCAGCTAAGCTTGATCACTTAAGAAGTGTAATAGAAACGATTGAAAATAAAATAATAATTAAAAAGGCTGAAGGGCTTGAAGACGAAGTTGAAAAATATCAGGAAAATATAAAAAAAATAAAAAGAGAAATAAAGAATGTGGAAGATGAAAAAGATGCTACAAAACAGATTAAAATATTAAAAAATAGAAATGGCAAAAAGGATAATACTATTGACCTTGAGTGTGAGTCTAATCGATTTTTATTGAAAGATTATTGTTAGAACTAGTGCATAACAAACTACTCATGATGTTAGGTTTATATAAACCTCTTCCAAGTATACGGTCTTCTTGATCTATACTGAAGAAATCTACAACATGCAAAATAAAAAGGTATCTTATGAAAAAAACTAATAAAGCTAAATCAGATAGGGAGTTTAGCGACGAAGGGCTATCAATTATTGATAGCATCATAACTGCTGCTATGCGTAAAAAAGGTATTATTGATGAGGTCTACAATTCGCCTGAAAAACGCTGCCAAAGGGTTCGACAACTTATTACAAAGTATTGTGAATATTACCAAAAGGAGTTAACAAAGAAAGATATTAATAACTTTAAGGAAATCGCAAACTTTTTCGAAGCCGTCGAACACGCTTTTCGAGAAAAAACAGAACCAAAGCCCGTTCCTTACTTAAAAACTCCTAATTTAGCCTATTATGCTACTACAGGTAAACAAAAAGGGAAGCTTGAAAGTTTGAGTAAAGATAAAACCGTTAGATTACTGCTAATGCAAAAAATAAAAGAGAACCCAAAACTAACTCTAGAAGAGAAAGAGGAGGAACTTAAAAAGATAGCTGATCCCAGTAGTAATCCATACTTAAAGCTAGATCAATATTTAGGACAAGAATTTACCCCTTTGGCACATAAGGTGAAGCGTGCTATAGGGGTAATAGTAGAACAATTAGTCAGTTCAAAAACTATAGAAAGTCATCATCACCCTTTTGGGTTTCCATTATATGAACTTTATGAATTGTGCGGGGTAGAAAAGCATAAAAATGGTGGACATCGTCCCAGAGATGTAAAAAAAATATTAAATATATTAAAAGATCAAGAAAGCCCTTTGAGACAAACCATGTTAGTAATGAATGAATCCAATAATCTTATACGTGATACAAAGTGTATATTAGAAACTGGCTTCGTGAGTAAAAAGATGATGCTAAAAGGGAAACAGGTAGAACGTTATACCCATGTAATAGATATGAAAATATCCGACCTTCTATTTGCTAACCATACTTGTACAGGTAATTTTTACTTACGAGATATTGGGGGTTATCTTGAATTTGATAAGATCAATAAAACCTCGGTTGGCCTCTCTATATTCTTATATTGTGAGAAATACCTGTCCATACAAGATAAGGTAAAAGAACTAACCTTAGAGCTAATCAAAAACCAGGTGCTATCTCCTTTAGATTTAAAGGCTTATAAAAAGAATCCTAAGGAAGGAAAAGAGCTTATAGATAGGGCTTTTGCTGATATGATAACAGTCGGTGCTCTTATCCAAGACTGTAAAGAAGAAAAAGACGACTTAGGGGAACCAAAATATATTCTTACAAACAAGAGATATAAAGAAACTTCAAATATAATTGAGTTAAACTCCAAGAAAAAATTTAAAGTTAAGGCTATAAAAAATCCAAAAAAGTAAAATTTTCCCGCCATACACTTTTTGGGAATATACCATACACTTTTTGGGAATATACCATACACTTTTTGGGAATATACCATACACTTTTTGGGAACGTGTTATCTTGTATCCCTCTTAAGTACTGTGCTTCAAGGGGGTCAAAAATCCCTATAATTATAGTAACGTTAGTAACTACTATAATTAGTAAGCCCACTTTTCATTTACATTTCAGTGGGCTTTTAAGAAGGAGCCCCAAAGGAAAAGCATAAGAGTACACGAGAGGAAAATGGTCAGGAACCGAGAACCCAAAGTTTATTGTTTGAGTCGAAATGACCCCGTATCTTTGAATTTTCTCTCTTACAGTCCTTAAAAACTCGTTCAATTTTAATATAAAATAACTTTCTATAAATGCTTGCGAGGCCTTACTAGCTGCCTGTTGCAAGCTACGGATACCTAAATTTGGATGGGGTGTTTTGTTTTTCTCTTAAAAAGCTCAGAAGCGTTTGATCATCAGGGATGTAAGACCTTATTCTACCCCTGTTATAGGCTTCAACCGCTTTAAAACAGTTTTCGCTTTTTTTATAGGCTCCAGAAACTCCAGAAATTCTGATTTTGAAACTTACACCTTAAAGGAATTTTAGTGGGGTGGACTACGTAAAGGGACAGCACACACCAAACTCCAGTAGCTGTACCGTAATCTCGTGTTCCACTGAATGCTTTATATAACTGACCAAAGTGTCTCTTTTGATAGGCGGCAAAGGCATAATTTTGTCATTTTCTCGCGCGCGTTTTTTTATAAGCGGCAAATAGGCAAATTGCTATTAGTCAATTATGTTCAGCAATTCATCATCTTCATTACCGCATCCAGGTTTCCAACCAGCTTGAGTTTTTAGGTAAAAGATGATTGATGAAACATCTCCAGCGGCTGCTTTCTCATAAAGAAGGTTAGCAACCGTTAAAATCTGCCTAGCCTTACCTTTTTTGTATGAGCGTTGTACTTCTGGTTGGCGCTTTCTGATATCAAAGAAAGCTCTTTGACTAACATCTAGTTGTAGAGCGATTTGCTTGCATGTATATTTACTGGCTAACTCTTCTACTAAAGCTATTTGTTCTTCGGTAAGTAATATTAACTGTTTACCGACTTTACGATATGGCTTTGGCTTAACAAGTTTACTGTTTCTTTGCTGCCGATAAGCGTTTAGGTTATATACGCCTGGTTGGGAAATTATTTCCTGAGCTTTAAGAGCTGAGGAAAGTTTTTTAGTTTTACTCATAATGTTACGTCTCATTTTTGATTTAATTACGCTTTGAGTAGCCAAGATCATGGTCACTAATTAATGTCTTTATTGCTAGCTCCTTTTGTTTTTAAGAAAAATATAATAGCAGGAGCAGTATTGTCTATTTTATTTTCGCTACTGCCACTAGCTGCCTTCTCTAGGCACTTAGCGTAGCTTAATATTTTCTGGACTCTCCCTTTTTTATATGATGCTATTGCTTTTGGATCTCTTTGCAAAATATTATGAAAATCCCGTCTACAAATCCCGAAATAATCTGCTATAATGTGATAGCTTAAATAGCCTGCAATTTTAGGTAATGCTGCTTTTTGTTCCTTAGTTAAAGTTATTTGTAGTCTTCCCATATTATTTGTTCTGTAATATTTTTACAAAGTCCTTTTTATATTTAAAGGCACATATTCTGACTTTTATCCCCTCTGCTAATATAGTCCCATTTTTTTGAGCTCAGGCTCAGCGTTAAACGCGAAGGCTAAGTAGTTTGATGCATCACCCTTAGTAAGCGGCTTGCGTTTCTTCTTGTACTCCTTAGGCACCCATTTCAATTGACTTTCAGAAGCAGGTGCATGTTTCCAACCTACTAATTTGCCGCTGGTATCTTCCGCTTCAAACCTATGCAAGAAGTCATCGGCTACAGTCATGGCTTCTGTCTTACTACCTTCAAAAATTACCTGAGTGGGCATATCGTAGCCTTCCTGCATCCCTTTTCTGGTAAGCCCGAATGCTGCAATCCAAGTCTTGCCTCGATTAAGTAAGCAACACCAACTATTGAACCCTGCCGCTATCATGGCTTTACCTTTAGTTTTTAAGTTAGTCCATGAGAAGCTTAAGCGTTCGAGTAGATCGACCTCAGACATGTTAAAGTTCTCGATTACTCTTTGTGGGCTTGTCGTTTTGACTACCGCCTGATAGACCTTTGCTAGCTCATACCCACACAAAGGACACTCTTCAACCTCTTTAGGTATTTTCTTCTTGCATTTGAAGCATAATTTGAAACCCTCATTTTGAGACTTGAGATCAACTGTTTGCTCAAGGTTGCCATGTATTATTGAGGAGATGCCAAAGTCTAAAACTATGCAATCTTCTTTAGTCTCATTCGGGTAAATAGCCTTATCGATAGTCCTCAAACCCCTACCTATCATTTGGATCATAGTCGACTTATACGAAGACTGGCGCAGCAGTATCACGCAAGACACAGGCGGGAAGTCCCAGCCTTCAGTTAGGATCGACACATTGACCAGTACTTGAGTTTTACCGCTAGTTACGTCTGCTAGTATTTTTTCTCTTTCGGTTGCTGAACACTCACTGGTAACTAGGGCAGCTTTGATCTCTGCCGCCTTAAATGCTTCTACTACATGTCTTGCGTGCTCTATAGTTGAGCAAAACACTACAGTTTTTCTGTTCCCTGCTTTCTCTTGCCAGTGTCTTACGACTTCGCTATTGAGCGGAGTGCTATCCAGAATATTTGCTACGTCACTGTCAGAGTAGTCACCACCTGCCCTTAAACTTAGTGCTTTTAGTTTTTCTCTGGTGTTGCCGAGATCAATAACAAAAGTTCGTGGTCGGACTAAATGGCCCTCGTTGATTAGCTCGCTTATTTTGATCTGATCAGCACAGTTACTAAAGACTTTACCTAGACTAGTTTTATCGCCTCTGTTAGGTGTAGCAGTAACGCCAAATATTTTTACTTTAGGGTTAAGCTCTTTAGCTCTTGCAATGATGTTTAGGTAACTATCAGCAGTAGCATGGTGAGCTTCGTCCACAACTAATAGATCAAGAGTTGGCATAGACTCTAAGTGCTCTTCGCGAGACAGTGTTTGTACCATAGCGAAAGTTGTTTGGCCTTCCCAAGACTTAGTATCAGCATTAAATAAACTAGTGGTAAGGTGAGGATTGATCTTATTGAACTTATTCATGTTTTGTGTAGTTAATTCATCCCTGTGAGCAAGCACGCAAGCCTTGAAGTTAGGATAGTGTGCTGCTAGTTCTCCAACCACCGCAGATAACATCAGGGTTTTACCAGACCCCGTAGGCCCAACGCCTAAAGTATTATCATGCTCAAGTAGTGCCTCTACACTCTTTTCTACAAATTCTTTCTGACGTTCCCGAAGCAACATAATTAACGCGTATTAAATTATCTTTAATAATACCACAAAGCTAATTATTTTGCAAACAAATGTGAGCTGAAAAGCTGTTATTCTAGAGGTTTTGTAGCTAAACTGCTACCAGTACTTAGTACTTTAAGTTTTAAGAATTATATTTAAAGATTATTAGTAAGAATTAAGATAATTGTAACAAAGAAGGGCTAGGTTTATCCCTAGCCTTCGTTTACTGGTTTATGCAGCTTCCTTTTGCACTTCAAGGTAAGCATCTTTCAGAGATTCAAAGTTCTCTATTGCACTTGCTATGCTATCGGGATTATCACGGGTAACTCCTGCAAATAATGCAAAGTCTTTAACCTCAATATCAGCGGCCTTGCACATATTCATAAATTCTGTGGCTAAATTAGCATGATGTGAGGCTATTGCTTTTATTTCTGCCTTCTTATTATTGCTTAAGGACTGTGCGTCGTCATCCTCAGTTGCTATGCCGAGTATCCCGCACAGTGCATACCGCTTAGCATATGTAACACCTGCCCCTAGTTGCTGCATAACGTTGCACTGCTTCATGGCTACACTCTCAAGCGGGAATTTCGACCTTAGCCACTGCCCAGAGTCATGCAGCAAAACAGTTACTACTACCTTGCCCGTATCTTCTGTTTCTACGCTTTGGGTAAAAGAGAGGCAATTATCGTCTAAAGCTTGCTCTATTGCCTCAATGCAGTCTGCAAGGTCAGCATACTTATAACCGTAACCCTCCTTGTTCTTAATAACAGGTTGAAATGCTCTTTTAGCCTTGCGCAAGGCTGGGGCTATAATGTCTATATTCTCGCTCATTAAATTATTATCTATGCTCATTTTATTTCTCCTATGCTGCTAGTCTATTATTCATTGCTTGTTCTAAAAGCCGTATCATTTCTGTATTCTGCTTTTTTACCGCTATAGATAAAGGCGTTTCATAACCGTTTTTGACATTAACGTTTGCTCCGTTCTCAATTAAAAGTTCGGCCATCTTTAAATTATTATTCATTACCGCATGATCTAAAGCGGTATATCCTGCATCGTCGGTATCGTTTACGTCTATTTCGCCTTCTAAGATAGAATCTTCTACATCGAGAATATCATCGCAGTAAGCCGCATGTATTAAAGCATTTGTATAGAATTCTCCGTATACTGTTTCAAACATCATTGTCATAATTACACTCTCACCTTTTTAATATTGCTCAGTTCCATAACATCAAGCCCGCTAATCAGGCCATACAGATGAGTGTGGCGTCTTATCTTCCCTGTAAATTCTATGGTCTCGCCTTTCTCAAGGTAATCAAATAAGAGCTCTATGCCTGTACTTTGCGCAAGGTACATCTCTCTTACTTTTTCGCCGATAGCATCATTGGTAATCGTTACAGTGTAGGTTCTCTTAGTCATAGCACCCCCAAGGATGAATAATATGCCCATAGGTTGTTTTTCATTTCTTTATGGTAGTGTGATGCAAGCTCCTCGCTATCTTCTTTTGCGTGATAGTTATCGATTGCCTTGCGTAAACCTTCAATGTCAAAGGTGCTGATATCCCAGTAAATACCCAGTGACTTAGCATCCTCGAGTAAATCAAGGTAGTCACTAATAAGCTCTTCAGCTCCGATTAGTTCCTTATAGGTTGAATATGATTTTTGGTATGGAATTTTGTACTGCTCACATACCAATACATCGTCCTTGTGTAAGGTGTAAGACGGTACTAGCTTGAGGTTAGCTTTTTGTTGGTTATTAATAATTGGTGTAGTACTAAGTACGTGTAACATGAGTATAGCCCTTCTAGTTGTTATAACTAGAGTATATACTTAGTCAGGCAGTTAGTCAACTATTTAATAGAGGAGTTTTGCAATATTTTTTGTTTTCTATGAAAAAAACTAATTATATCATCAATAGTGTTTTTATTCACAGAATAAAAAGCATTTCTGCCTTCACTTTTACAAATTAGATTTAATTTAAGTAGTTTTTTTAAATTAGGATATACTGATTGCTTTTTTAAAGCTACAACTTCTATGATGGTTTGGGCATTAACTTCTGTGTCAAAATTAGCTAATATTTTTAATAAGTGTTTTTGACTACCATTAAGTTTAGGGTAATTATCTATAGCAGTTAATATTAAATCTTTATTATTCATGTTTTTTATATTTTATGCATTAGTTATTGTATTAGCTTTAAATTAGTATGCTTTCAAGTCAGTTATTTTTTCTGTTGACTGTGTATTTTTCTGATATATACTACATTTTTCTAGTTTTAGAAAATAACATTTAATCTTCTGTTTTAGCAACAGATTTGTAAAATGTTTTAGTAAAAATATTGAAATTTAAAAGGAGACTAGCAAGCTAGTAAGTATCTTAAAGTTTTCGAGGCTTAAATACTTACTTGCTGCGTGTGTGACGAATATGAATATAGTACATTCTGGTGCATTTTGCAAGCCTGCAAGTGCAAACATTAACACAATTTTAAGCAATAGTAACACTGTACCTCATATTTGGTACCACAAGATACTTCGAGGTGGCAACAAGCCTGACAGTGTAGGCATCACGATTCTTTCTGAATTATTACAATTGCACCTATCATCAGAAGTAGGAGAACGAGAGTTTCAGCTAGGCTATAACTATTTCAAGGCTAAGTTCAACTATACATGCGATCAAATATACGAAGCTTTGCTAAGACTTGAAAAAAGTTCTCTTATCACTAGAAAAGAAAAATCAGGTAGAAATATCAATGACTTATTTATCACACTGAATGTAGAGAATTTGTTAGCCTTACATGATGAAGATAATAATAAATCTAACCCTGATAACTCTAATACTTCTCTACTTAAGGAAATTTCCGCTAATAGATATCTAGATATAGATATACTAGAAGAGGATATAGAGGTTAAGAGAGATAATTCAATTAGTGGCGCTTCATTTGATGTAAAACTGCCTGAACAAAAACCTAACCAAGGAAAAAACCCTCAAGGATTAATTAAGACTGCTAAGAGATGGGTCAGAAACCTAAAACCTAAACCGCTATCGAGCTTTCACCCTTTAACTGAGGAGGATGCAGAACATTTGCGACTCTCATCAAATCGTGAATTCAACTTGCATTTCATCAACCAGCTTATCTTAAGGCTAGGCGATAAATACCCAAACCACAGCTTCTATACCAAAAACAATTTTCTTAAATACATGGCCTTAACGCTGGCCAATGAAATGCGCCAGGCGGTAAACGTCAACAACGAGGGCTTTAGATTTAAACGTACTGACGAGGAGGGAGTGGCAGAGGAGTACTTGGCCAAAGTTGAAGACGGCTACGGTAACAAGGCCAGCGATCAAGTGCGTCGGAAAGTAGCCGCCACTTTCGAGCCTACCATTGCTTACAAGATTCTAACCAGCTGTTACTTCCCAGAGGAGGCAATAGAAGGCCATTACGAGATCAAACATTGCTCACAACTAGAGCTTTCTGAGTCTCAAAAAGATCGCTTACACTCTCAAATCTTGGCAGTATTTGGAGACCGCATTGAAACTATCGCCATAACAAATTCTTACGCAAGTGCAAAAAAAGCACAGTCTTCAACTCTTGCGGGATTACAAGCTACCACTTTGGACCCTACAACCCTATGGGGCAAGATACGAACCTGCCTTATTGCAACTTATGGCGAGGCAATCGATAAATCCTGGTTTAGCAGGCTGGAACACTCTGAAGATAAAAGCTCCCGCAGCTTGATACTCAAAGGCGCAAGCTTCTTAACCGACTATATCCAAACTAACTATTCTCACGTAATTGAAAGATTATGCAGGGAAGAAAACTATCAACTTAAATTTTGTTAATTTACAGGCTTAAAAGAAGGAGGTTATGAAATGAGCAACGAACATGACGAGGAGATGTTAGCTATAAACGATCAGGCTCTTGAATACGTTTATGAGGAGCTTAACGAACTCAGGGAATTAATAGAGCGTGACAGAGAAATAATT
>Ga0194130_10000942_pt1 | contig 50380 bp, 47 predicted proteins | sample TA2KigsurfametaG_FD_160084 | JGI IMG/M metagenome (GOLD analysis project Ga0194130, IMG submission 160084) | Freshwater microbial communities from Lake Tanganyika, Tanzania - TA2015050 Kigoma 12 surface | ecosystem: Environmental > Aquatic > Freshwater > Lake | place: Tanzania: Lake Tanganyika...
GTCGGCAGCGATGCTGCAGAGATAGGTGACTGTGATCGTCTCGCTGTAACCGTCGGGGTCGCCACAGGCCAGGTTGTAGGCCTGGATGCGCTCCCGCAGCCGCTGCAGGGCGCCATCCAGACCCCAGTGGCGGACGTAGTGAACGCCCACAGCGAGATGGGCGCGGTGCGTCCAATTGGCACGCGGAAGCGACAGGGCTTCGAAAGCGCGAACCAGCCGTGCGATCTCGGCGTCATCCCTGAAGGGGAGCTCCCGTTTCACGCCCCCAGTTCGATCCGCATCTCGACCATGGTGGGGCGCAATCCGGCGCGCTCGAACAGTTGCCTGGCGGCGGCATTCTGCGACGACGCACTGAGCATCAGGCTGCTGGAGCCCAGGGCGAGGGCCGCCTCCTTGGCCGCCTCGAGCAACCGGCGGCCGATCCCGCCGCTCCTGGCCTCGGGATCCACGTAGATGTCGTGCAACCAGGCTCCAGCGCGGCGGATCTCCACCAGGCTCATCGGCTCCATCCGCACGAACGCATAGCCCACCGGTTGCGAACCGGCCTCGGCGATCAGCAGCACCACCTCCGGTCGCTTGAGCTCCGCCTGGAAGAAGGCCGCATAGGCGCCCTCGCCACCGGGCGGAACGGCGAAGCGTTCGCCATCAAAGCCGACATGCAACTGCGCGAGGGCGAAGCCAAAACGGGCCAGCAGCGGCAGGTCGGCGTCTGTCGCTGGGCGCACTGTCAGGGGCGGTTGGTTCACGGAGGCTCACCACAACACGAGCCAACATGGCTCAGTTGACCGGGAGAACGCCGAGTTGCTGAAGCATTCCGTACGTATCGACGATGATCCAGTCCTCCTCGATCTTCCCGTCGGCCATCCGGTAGATCGCCTGCCCGGAGACACACACGCGTCTGTGGGTCGGCGCCATGCCATTGAGCTCTCCCCGGTGCGTACCCTCCGCACACCAGCGCAGGGAGACGCGATCCCCCTCACCGAACAGGTCCTGAATCGTGATCTGAAGGTCGGGAAAGGCAGCGACCATCGAGGCGATATAGGCCTTCGCCGCCCCAGGCCCCGGCGCAAGATGGGGCGCTGAAGGATCCACCATGGTGAAGCTGGCCGAGCAAAGCTCGTCGATCACATCAAGGTTTCGCCCGTTCCATGCCTCCTCCATCAGACGTCGGACGAGGTTCTTGTTCGCCTCTGACATGGGGACTGGCTCCGTTTCGCAGTGGATGACCCAGGCCGATCTCGACGGATCAGAAGCGGGCCCGGGGCCGGGAAAGAAAGGCCCTTCCCGTACGCGAAAGGCCAATCAACCCTAAAGCCCTCGGCAATCGACACGCAGGTAGCCCAGGGCGATGCGGGCCTCGTTGCGCAGGCGGGCCGCTTCCGGGAAGCGGATCAGCAGGTCGGTGAAACGCGGATCAGCGCCCAGCGCCCAGAGGGTGCGGGCGGAGAGGGCATAGCCCAGGCAGCGGTCGCGGCCGGCCCGCTGGGCGGAAGCCACCAGCGCATCGCCCCGCACCAGGGCCTCCTGACAGGCGGCTGGCGTGGGATTGGCGAAGCAGGCCGCGGCCGCCGCGATGGCCGCCGGGGCCGCCGGGGCCGTGGCTCCCCGACCGGCAGCGGAGCCGAGCCGTGGCAGGGGGGCCGTGGGGGTGGGAAGGGGGGCGCAGGCCGGGGGCGCACCGCGCTCCCGTGCGGCGATCGCATCGCGCTCCTGCTCCTGCGGGGGGGAGATCCCCAGGGCGGCATGGAGGTCGGGCAGCTGCTGCCGGATCCAGGCTGACGCCCCGATCGTGCGGCAGCCACGGTCCGGATCGGGAATCCGCGGACCGCCCGTCTGGCCGGGGCAGACGGTCCCGGTCTCGCAGCGATGCTTGACGTCCTCGCCGGCGAGGCGGAACCCCGGGCACTCACAACCCAGCCCGGCCAGGCGTTCCCGGCCCCAGCGGTCGAGGAAGGCCTGGGCGCTGAAGAGGGAACGCAGGCCGGCCGCGGTCGACTCCCTGGCGGCCACCCGCCGCTGCCAGGCGGCGCAACGCTCCTCCAGGCGGCGCTGGTCGGCGGTCAGCGGCCGACCCTCCGCCCCGGCCGCCATCGACACGGCCATCATCTGCTCCGGGCTGAGTTCGGCGAAGGCCCGTCCGTAACGCTGGCGGGCCCGGGCCTCCAGGGCCTCCTGCACGGAAGCGGAATTGGCGGTGACGATCTGCGAGACCCGTTCGCAGTTGGCCGCCTCCTCCGCCTCGGAAGGCCCGGCGGGCCCTTGGCTGGGCTGGCTGTGGGAAGGGCCTGCGGAGCCCAGCAGGACAAACCAGGGGACAACCAGGGCAAGCACCGCCAAACCTGCTCGCTGGCGTGGCCGCTCGTTCATGGCCTGGGGCTGGATGCTGACCCCAGGCTATGGAGCGCATCCAACGCCTGGACGCCTCGATCCTTCGCGCTGGCGTCTGCGAGGCTCAGCGTCCCAGCCCGCTCCGGGGTGGAGCCGGTGCCGGCGACCTACGCTGCCGTCCGGAGCCTTGGTTCCGCTTCAGGCCCTATCGGCAGACACGGCGATGCGTGCGCGACTGGCCCCCGTCCCCCTGGCCGTGCTGGGCCTGCAGGTGGTGGCGGCGGTTCCTCCGGCCGGTGCGGCCCCCACAGCGGTGCCATCGGCCAGCGCGCCCCTTCCGTTGGAGGCGATGCTGGAACCCGTTCGCACCCGCTACGGACTGCCCGCGCTGGCCGCGGCTGTGGTGATCCAGGGGAAGGTGGTGGCGGTGGGCGCCGTGGGCACCCGCAGGGCCGGCGCCCAGATCCCCGTGGAGCGCACCGACCGCTTCCATCTGGGCTCGGACACCAAGGCGATGACCGCCCTGCTGGCCGCGATGGCGGTGGAAGAGGGGAAGCTGCGCTGGACCTCCACGCTGGCGGAGGTGTTTCCGGAGCTGGCAGCTCAGATGGCGCCCGGGCTGGGTGGGGTGACCCTGGTTCAGTTCCTCTCCCATACCAGCGGGATTCCCAGCGACAACGCGGCCTTCCTGGCGCTGCTGCAGCAGTCGAACGGGGAAAACGGCAACCTCAACGACCTGCGTTACTGGCTGCTGGGGGAGTTCGTGAAGCAGCCCCTGGCAATCAGGCCCGGCACGCGATTCGCCTACGCGAACATGAACTACATGGTCGCTGGCGCCATGCTGGAGCGCGTCAGCGGCAGAACCTGGGAGGAACTGCTCACCGAGCGGGTGTTCCGGCCCCTGCAGCTGGAGTCGGCCGGATTCGGCCCCCAGGCTTCTCTTGGGAAGATCGACGCCCCGCTTGGCCATCTGGTGGTCGGTGGCCAGCTCAAGGCGATGCTGGCGGGTCCCAATGGCGACAATCCGCTGATCATCGGCCCCGCCGGCACGGCCCACATGTCGGTGCTGGATTTTGCCCGCTGGGCCGGCTGGAATGCGGGCGAGGGCCGACGGGGGCCAGCCCTGGTGCGCCCGGCGACCCTGAAGAAGCTCCACACCCCCGTGGTGGCGATCCCCAGCGCACCGAACGGAGGACCCGGCACTCCCGCCCAGGGAAAGTACGGGTTGGGGTGGGCGGAAGTGACGGTGAGCTGGGCCCCTGGGCGTCTGCTGCAACACACGGGCTCCAATGAGATGAATCTCGCCCACATCTGGCTGGAGCCCAGGCGCGATCTGGGGATGGTGGTGCTCACCAACCGCGGCGATGGGAAAGCCCATGCGGCACTGCTGACGGTGGCGCAGCAGCTCTATGGGCGGTTTGCCGGGCCCGTCCCCCTCTCCCATGGGCAGCCCGCAGGGCGGCCGGCGTCGTGATGGGGGATCGGGGGCGGGCGAAGGGCAACCCCTCACAACGCTCGCCATCGCCTGGCCGCATGGAGTCTTCGGCGAAGAAGATAGCCTTGCGGGGCCGGCTCAGGTGCATGGCGGTGTTAGCTGACCAGTGTCTTCGCCTGGGGCGCTGGCGCACCTCGAAGCAGGCCTTCCACACTCAAGTCCTCATCGACATCTGGCCAGTGGATTCCGTAGCCAGCCCCTGCAATCTCCCAGTTTTCACGCTCCTGGGAGGTTGCATGTAGAAGCCTTGGGAACCAAGCCAGCGGCACCGAGATAGAACGACCGTCAGCCAGGTCGACGATCAGCCTGTCTTCGGTCAACGCAACGTCAGTGACCTGCTCACCAGGGTTAGCCATGAAACTCTTCCCATTCTTTCAGCAGGATAGCTCTGTTCATGCTGACCAGCCGTTCAATTTCACGCAGTTCTCTGGCGCTGAAACCAAGGCTTGAGGACAGTGCAACAGGAACAAGCCAGACTTTACAAGACGCCTTATCTCTGTCGACATGAACATGGGGAGGCTCGTTTGGCTCGTGACTGTAGAAGTAGACCCTATACGGACCACTTCTGAGGATTGTCGGCATCCGAAAGCGCCACCATCACTCAACGATACCGACCTCGGCCTTCCTGTGCAGCTAACGCTCAAGATCAGCAGCGGAATAGAGCATTGGCAATGCTGACACCATTTCAGCCTCCGCCCGCTGGATCTTGATGTTAGACCCCTCAGCGGACCCATGCTGCCAGTTCATCTTTTGCTCCGTCACTAATTTGAAGAGCGACAAACTCATTCAGCAGTTCTGGATCAGGTTCTACGCGGGTCGGGTCACATTTCTGATCCCAGGTGTCATAGTCAGAAGGATCCGTAGCCACAATAACCCCAATGCCATGGCGCTCGGCTTCTTCAACAATCTTGGCAAGTACCTCTCCTTCGTGATCTGGCTGAGGGCAGTGGAGCCAAAGATAGGACTGTGTTCCAGCTCTGCGATGAGCGAGTGCCTCATACACGCCCGTTACATTCAACGCCCATTTGGGCTTGATCTCAAAGGTGATTAAGTCAAAGTACTTCCCGGGTAGAAAGGGGAATACTCGCAGTGCTGCCACGACGACATCAGGGCGTGTCCAAGTTCCGCCGGTGTTTCTACGGCCTTGACTTGCCGTTATCTCGACGACTTGATGCCGAAAACGACTGTCTCGTGCCCAAGGTCCGCGTAGCACTGTCGCAACTGGCTCATACAGATCTCGCTCAGCTGGCTGTACAGGTTGTACAGCCTCGCTTGTCTGAATGGTTTCAGCTTGTTGCGCGTCACATCGTGGGGATCAAAGGCGAGAGCTACCGCCAGAAGCAAGCAGCCGCAAGGGTTTCCAGCGATTCCACTGACCCGCCAACGTAATTGACGCGGGCGCCCTGGCCGTCACGGTCAGCTGCAACAGCGACTAAGCCCACCAGAAGAGAGGCGGCGACATGAAAACTGGCCCGCCCGCCCCTTGAGATCAACGCCAGAAGGACAACTTGATTGACGCCTGACGACAGCCTGGTCACGATCCTGATCCCAGCTGCCATCTCAGGCCTCAGCAGGGCTCAAAACAACGGCTTCTACCGGTCAATCAGATTGACGCCACCCGTCAACCTGATTGACACGGGACAGCTCACGCCGCTGCATATCGAGATCCTTCACGCGCAGGCGCAACGCCTCCATCAGCCTGAGCCCGCTTCCATACAGCAGCCCCACCACCAAGCCCGCCTCGCCCTCCAGTCGCTGCCGCACCGCCCGCACCTCCGCTTCGCTGAGCACCACCGGCAGCCGGCGCCGTGTCCGCGCCCGCACCACCCCCTCCAGCTCCAGATCCCGCTCCAGCAGCTCCCGGTACAGAAAGAGCAGCGCTGCCAGCGCCTGGTTCTGGGTGGAGGCGCTCACCTGCAGCTCCACCGCCAGGTGGCTCAAAAAGGCATTCACCTCCGCACTGCCCATCTCGCGGGGGTGACGCCTGCCGTGAAACCGCAAGAATCGCCGCAGCCACTGCTCGTAGGTGTTCACGGTGCGGCGTGCGTAATGGCGCACCTGTAGCTCCTCGCGATAGCGCTGGATCAGGCCGGGGGAACGGCAGGCGTCGGCCATGGCCTTGAGAGTGTGGGGGGCCTCCTCAGGGTTCCCTGCTACAGCCTGTGCTCGGCGATGGCGTGAGCCGCAACCACAGAACCCGATGCCCTCCCCCCTCACCATCCGCCCCCTGCAGAGCGCCGACATCCCCACCATCACCGGCTGGGCCCGCCAGGAGGGCTTCGCGCCGGGCGTGGGCGATGTGGCCATCTACCGCCAGACCGACCGCCAGGGCCTCTGGGTGGGCTGGCTCGGCGACGAGCCGGTGGGGTACATCGCCGGGGTCCGCTACAACGCCTCCTACGGCTTCATCGGCCTGTTCCTGGTGGTGCCCGCCCAGCGGAGCCGGGGCTACGGGGTGCAGCTGTGGCGCCACGCCCTCCAGCACCTGGCCGACGTGCCCTGCATCGGCCTGGAGGCCGCTCCCGACCGGATCGACGACTACGCCGGCTGGGGCTTCGCGCCCGCCTCCCCCACCACCCGCTGGCAGCGGCTCGCCGGCCACGGCGCGCCAGCCCCGCCGGCCGCCGCACCGGAGCCCCCCTGGTGCCTGCTGGAGGGCGGCGCCATCCCGTCGACGGCTGTACAGCGCTTCGATGCCGAGCGGGAACCCTCGCCCCGCCCCCACTTCCTGCGCCAGTGGCTCCGGCATCCGGCCGGCACGGTGCTGGCCATGGTGGATCGCCGCGGCGCCTGCCACGGCTTCGGCCGGGTGCGGCCTTGCCTGCTGGCCGATGGCGACGGCTGGCGCGTCGGGCCCCTTGTCGCCGATGGCCCTGCCGCCGCCCGGGCCCTGCTGGAGGGCCTGCTGCAGCGCCATCCCGGCACGGTGCTGATCGATGCCCCCGGCGCCAATGCCGCCGCCGCCCCGCTGCTGGCGTCGCTGGGGTTCGCCCCTGTCTCCCGCACCCTGCGCATGTACCGGGGCGTGCCGCCGGCGGTGTCGCTGGCGGACGTCTACGGCCTGGCCTGCCTGGAGCTGGGCTGACCGCTACCCACAAGTGGTACCGTAAATCAGTACCATGATGGAATGAAGCGGAAGAACCAGCGCACTCTTGAGCTGATCTTTTCCCGACCTGTGAGCGGCAATGTGCCGTGGAGAGACGTGGAAGCGCTGTTTCAGGAGCTGGGTGGGGATGTCACTGAGAGGGCAGGCAGCCGGGTCGCAGTCGTTCTGTTTGGTGAAGTCAAGGTCTTTCACAGACCCCACCCATCACCGGATACAGATAAGGGTGCTGTCGCATCGATCCGAAAATGGCTTGAAGAACACGGAGTGACGCCATGAATCTCATGACAGTGGATGGCTACCAGGCCAAAATTGAATACGACGCGGACACGGATCAATTTCGTGGGGAAATTCTTGGTCTATCTGGAGGAGCTGACTTCTATGGCTCCACTCCGGATGAGCTTCGCCGTGAGTTCAAGAAGTCTTTGGAGGTTTTCCTTGAGGTCTGCAAGGAGCAGGGAATCGAGCCCCGTAAACACTTTTCCGGAAGATTCAATCTAAGAATTCCTCCTGAGCTTCACAAGACCCTGGCGATCACTGCGGAAGTACAGGGAAAGAGTCTCAATAGGCTCGCCCAGGAAGCTCTTCAGAAAAGTGTGACGACATAGACGAGCGGACAGCACAGCATTGGAGTGCACGATCCATCACCAGTTCCGTGCCTGGAGCTCGGCTGACCCCCAGCCCAGCGATGGCTCCCCTACCTTCGATCCCATGCCATCGCGCTCAACCCTCCCGTTCCCCGGCCTGGTGCTGCTGTCGCTGGCCCTGGCGGCACAGCTGGCGGCCGGGCGTCTGCGGGCGGCCCCCATCCCCCTGATGGAGCCGGCGGGCATGGAGCTGCTGGTGGCCAACGGCGCCGCCAGGGCCGACTACGGCCCCCTGGCCGAGCAGTTCCTCACCCAGGCCAACCTCGCCTACTGCGGTGTGGCCAGTGCCGCCATGGTGCTCAACAGCCTGGCCGTGCCCGCCCCGGCGGTGCCGGGCTACGGCCGTTACCGCTTCTGGACCCAGGAGAACGTCTTCGAGGTGCCGGCCGGCCGCCAGGTGGTGAGCGCCGAGGTGGTGCGGCGCCAGGGCATGACCCTGGCCGAGCTGGCCGGTCTGCTGGCGGCCCACGGCGTGAAGGCCGAAGCGATCCACGGCGACCGGCTCAGCCTGGAGCAGTTCCGCGACCTGCTGCGCGCCAACCTCAGCCAGCCCGGCGACCGCCTGCTGGCCAATTACCTGCGCCCGACCCTCGGCCAGGCCGGCGGCGGCCACATCGCCCCGCTGGCGGCCTTCCATGCCCCCTCCGATCGGGTGCTGATCCTGGATGTGGCCCGCTACCGCTACCCCTCGGTGTGGGTCCCCGTCGCCGACCTCTGGGCCGCGATCCGCACCCTTGATTCCACCTCGGGCCGCAGCCGCGGCCTGGTCACGATCCGGCGGCTGCCGGGGGCGACACCGCAGGATTCACCGCCTCCAGGAAGCGTTCCGCCACCCGGTCCCAGCTGAACGGCCCCACGTGCACGCGGCCGTAGGCCCGCTGTTGCGCCTGCAGTTCGGGATCGGTGAGCAACTGCAGAAGGGCCTCGGCCAGCGCCGTTGGATCCCGCGGAGGCACCAGCAGGCCGGCCTTCCCGTGGGGCACCACCTCGGGGATCGCCGTGGCCGTGGTGCTCACCACCGGCAGCCCGCTGGCCATCGCCTCGAGGAACACGATCCCGAAGCCCTCCTGGATCGACGGCAGGCAGAACACCGCACTGCGCCGGTACCACTCCCGCACGGCGCCGTCATCGGGCAGGGCCCCCAGCAACTGCACCACCGCCCCCAGACCCAGCCGCTGCACCAGCTCCCGCAGCGCCCCGTGCTCCGGCCCGTCGCCGATCACCACCAGCCGGGCGCTGGGCAACCGATGCTGCACGCTCTGGAACGCGGTGATCAGATCCCCCACCCGCTTGCGCGGGTACTGGCGCGCCACGCACAGCACGGTGTGGGGCTGGCGGGCCGCGTCGAGGGCGGCGGCATCCCCGCCCGCCGGGTTCCACAGCCCGATGTCGATCCCCTCCGGCACCAGCCGCAGCCGCTCGGCCGGCACCCCGTAGTGCTCTTCGATGCGCTCGCAGCAATAGCGGCTGGTGGAGAGCACCAGCGGCGCCCGGCGGGCGTTGAGGCGCTCCAGCCGCGACAGGCCCCAGAGCATCAGCCGCGGCCAGCCGCTCTCGCAGCGCGACTCCTCGGCCAGCACCCCCTTGATGCAGCACACGTAGGGCACCGGGCAGCGGTGCGCCACCCGGAAGCCGTCGATGTCGAAGCCCACCACCAGGTCGTAGCGGCCCTCGGCGGCCGCCAGGCGCCGGGGCAGGGTGAGGTTGAACCAGAGGCGGCGCAGCAGCAGATTCCGCGGCCAGGCCCCCTCGGGCACCAGCCACTCCACCGTGTGGCCCCGGGCGACCAGGGCGCCGGCCAGGCCGCCGATGGCCGCCGCCGTGCCGCTGCCCTCGGCTACGTCCTGCAGCCAGGAATCGAGAAAGGCGATGCGCATGCTGCGGCCGGCCGCAGGGCCTACACCCGCGCCGCCAGGCCGGTGGGCTCGAGCATCAGCTTGCTGTTGCGCACCTCCTCATCCATCTCGATCGGGTACTGGCCGTCGAAGCAAGCGGTGCAGAAATGGCTGGAATGGGCCTGGGCCGCCTCCACCATGCCGCCCTTGGTGAGATAGGCGAGCGAATCCACCCCCAGGTGCCGCTCGATCTCCTCCAGCGTCAGCCGCGCCGCGATCAGGTGGTCCTGGGTGTCGGTGTCGATGCCGTAGAAGCAGGGGTGGGTGACCGGCGGCGAGCTGATCCGCATGTGCACCTCGGTGGCACCCGCATCCCGCAGCGCCGCCACCAGCTTGCGGCTGGTGGTGCCGCGCACGATCGAGTCGTCGATCACCACCACCCGCTTGCCGAAGAGCACATCGGGCAGGGGGTTGAGCTTCACCCGGATGCCCGCCTCCCGCATCGCCTGGGTGGGCTGGATGAAGGTGCGGCCCACGTAGCGGTTCTTGATCAGGCCGTCGGCGAAGGGGATGCCGCTCACGTGCGAATAACCGATCGCCGCCGGGATGCCGGAATCGGGCACACCAATCACGATGTCGGCCTCCACGGGCGTTTCCCGGGCCAGCACCTCACCGATCCGCACCCGATAGCTGTAGAGCGACTCGCCGAAGAAGCGGCTGTCAGGCCGGGCGAAGTAGATCATCTCGAAGACGCACAGCTTGGGCGGCTCCTCGCACCAGCGCTGGCGCTCGGGGATCGGATCGGCCTGGCGGAAGTGGATCAGCTCGCCGGGCTGCACGTCATCCACAAAGCTGGCGCCGATGATGTCGAGGCCGCAGGTCTCGCTGCTGGCCACCCACTGGCCCTGCTCCGGTTCCCCCAGCAGGCCGAACACCAGCGGCCGGATGCCGTGGCCGTCGCGCAGGGCGAACAGGCCGTCGGGGGTGCCGATCACCAGGCTGAAGGCGCCGCGGCAGCGGGAGGCGGCCTTGCGGATCGCCGCGTTCCAGCCCAGGCCTGAATCCACCGCCTCCTGCAGCGCTAAGGCGATCAGCTCCGAGTCGGTGGTGGACGTGAACTCCCCGGCCAGGTGGGCGAGCGAGTCCCGCAGCTCCGCCGCATTCACCAGGTTGCCGTTGTGGGCCAGGGCCAGGGGCCCCAGGCGCGTCATCAGCACCACCGGCTGGGCGTTGCAGACCTTGCTGCTGCCGGTGGTGGAGTAACGGTTGTGGCCCACGGCCAGCTGGCCGGGCATCCGCTCCAGCACGTCCTGGTCGAACACCTGGCTCACCAGGCCCATGTCCTTGTGCAGCCGCACCTTGACGTCGTCGAAGACGGCGATGCCGGCCGACTCCTGGCCCCGGTGCTGCAGGGCGTAGAGCCCGAAATAGGTGAGGTTGGCCACCGCCTGACCCGACGCCAGCACGGCGAACACGCCGCAGGCCTCCTCCGGCTTGTCGGGGCGGTCTGGGTCGATCAGGGCAGCGTGCGCATCGCGGTGATCGGCGAAGGGCACGGCAGGCTCAGACCAAGGACCGGCTTCATCTTGGCCCATTACCTGTCGGGTGGGGGGCCGGCCTTGCCCAGGCGGGCGGGGATCGCCTGCTCGTAGGTGTGGCGCAGCTGCTCCACCGCCAGCGCCAGCAGGGGCTCGCCGCCCCGCGCCACCACCAGGCGGGAATCCGCCGTGACCGTGCCCAGGCGCTCGGCCGGCACGGCCGCACCAGTCTCGGCCAGGGCCTCCCGCCAGGCCGCCTCCTGCTCCGGCGCCACGCTCACCAGCACCCGGGCGCCGCCCTCGGCGAACAGCAGCCGGTCGGGGCGCCCCCCGCCGGCGGGCAGCTCCAGCGCCGCCCCCAGGCCGGAGGCAATGCAGGCCTCCGCCAGGGCCACCGCCAGGCCGCCATCGGAAAGGTCGTGGGCGGAGCGCACCAGGCCCGCGGCGATGGCCTGGCGCAGGAAGCCCTGCACCCGGCCCTCCAGGGCCAGATCCGTCAGGGGTGGGCGGCCCGTGAGCCGGCCGTGCACCACCTCCAGGTAGCTGCTGGCCCCCAGCCCCAGGCGTTCGTCGCTGCTCTCCTGCAACGGCACCCCCAGCAGCCAGACGCCATCGCCGACCTGGCCCCAGGCCAGCCCCGTCACATGGGCCAGGTCGTGGACCAGCCCCACCATGCCCACCACCGGGGTGGGGTGGATCGGCTGCATGCGGCCGTCCGGCAGGCGGGTCTCGTTGTACAGGGAGACGTTGCCGCCGGTGACCGGCGTGGCCAGGGCGCTGCAGGCCGTCGACAGGCCCCGGCAGGCCATCGCCAGCTGCCAGTAGCCGGTGGCCGTGTCGGGGGAGGGGAAGTTGAGGTTGTCGGTGACCGCCAGGGGCTCGGCGCCGCTGCAGGAGAGGTTGCGGGCCGCCTCGGCCACCGCCGCCATGGCGCCCCGCTCCGGATCGAGGGCCACCCAGCGGTTGGGGCAGTCGACCGTGGCCGCCACGCCGCGGGTCGCCGGCGCCATCGCCCCCTCCCCCTGCTGGGGCCGCAACCGCACCACCGCCGCATCGGCACCACCGGGCAGCACCACGGTGTTGGCCTGGACCTGGTGGTCGTACTGGCGGTAGACCCAGCGCTTGCTGGCGATGGTGGGGTCATCGAGCAGGCGCAGCAGGGCATCACCCCAGCCCAGCGATCCAGCGGCCATCTCCAGGCCGCCGGCATTCGAAGCCGCCGGCAGCTCGGCTTCGCTCCAGGTCCAGTGGGCCTGGATCTCGGCGGGGGGTTCGGCCAGCAACTCGTGGTGGTTGATCGGCGTGTCGTCCGCCAGGGCGCTGGCGGGCACCTCGGCCGCCACCTCACCGTGCTGCAGCACCCGCACCACGTTCTCCTGCAGCACCCGGCCCACCACCGCCGCCTGCAGCCCCCAGCGGCGGAAGCGCTCCATCAGCGGATCCTCCCGGCCCGCCGCCACGACGAACAGCATCCGCTCCTGGGATTCGCTCAGCAGGAATTCGTAGGCCGTCATGCCCGACTCCCGGGCCGGCACCCGGTCGAGGTCCAGTTCGATGCCCAGGCCCCCCTTGGCGGCCATCTCCGAGCAGCTGCAGGTGAGGCCGGCGGCGCCCATGTCCTGGGCCGCCACCACATCACCGCTCTGGAAGGCCTCCAGACAGGCCTCGATCAGCCCCTTCTCCAGGAACGGGTCGCCCACCTGCACGGCGGGCCGGTCGTCGAGGGAGGCCTCGGTGAGCTCGGCGGACGCGAAGCTGGCCCCGCCCATGCCGTCGCGGCCGGTGGTGCTGCCCACGTAGACCACCGGATTGCCCACGCCCACGGCCCCGGAGCAGACGATGTCGTCGGTCTCCATCAGGCCCAGGGCCATGGCGTTCACCAGGGGGTTGCCGCCGTAGCTGGGGTCAAAGGCCACCTCCCCGCCCACGGTCGGCACGCCGACGCAGTTGCCGTAATGGGCGATGCCGGCCACCACCCCCTCCATCAGGCCCACGTTGCGCTCGTCCTCCAGCGGCCCGAAGCGCAGGGCGTTGAGCAGGGCGATCGGGCGCGCCCCCATGGTGAAGATGTCCCGCAGGATGCCCCCCACCCCGGTGGCCGCCCCCTGGAAGGGCTCCACCGCCGAGGGGTGGTTGTGGCTCTCGATCTTGAAGGCCAGCCGCTGGCCCTCGCCCAGGTCGACCACGCCGGCGTTCTCGCCGGGTCCCACCAGGATGCGGGGGCCGGTGGTGGGGAACTGGCCCAGCAGGGGCCGGGAGTTGCGGTAGCAGCAATGCTCCGACCACATCACCCCGAACATGCCCAGCTCGGCCCGGTTGGGGGCGCGCCCCAGGCGGCGCACGATCTCGTCGTAGTCGCCCTGGCTCAGGCCCTCCTTGCGCAGGGCCTCAGGCACCGAGAAGGACGGGGTCGAGGCAGAAACCACCGGGGGGCGCGGCAACGGCCCTCCAGTATCAGATCCAGGGGTCGTCGTCCCCGTGGGGCTCCCGGCCCCGGTAGCGGTCGCGGCGCGGTGGCGGCTCCTCCGGGGGCGCCGGGCGGGGCTCCCGAAAGTCCCGAGGCGGTTCCTGGGTCTCCTCCTCCTCGGGCCAGTCTTCGAGCGGGTCGGGTTCGTCCGGCTCGCCGGCGTAACGGTCCTCCGCGTAAGGGTCGGGCCCGCCTGGGTCCTCGTCGTAGGGGTCGCGGCGTTCCCGGGCGGGGTCCCGGTCCCGCTCGGGCCAGGGCCGCTCCTCGCGGAAGGCCTCCGGCCAGGGGGGCTCCTCCAGCCAGCCCTCCAGCCGCTCCTCGACGCGGCCGCCCACCTCCTGCACCTGCTCCTTCCAGCGCCGCGAGCGGCGCAGCAGCTGCTGGCGCACACTGGCGCGGGCCACCGGCAGGTCATCCAGCCCCCGCAGGGCGGTGAACACCCGGCCGGGCTGCTGGTCGACGATCCGGTCGGGGCTCAGCCGCCAGCGGCTGGTGCCCGGCAGCCGCGGATCGCTGCGGGCCACCAGGTAGTGGAGGATGCGGCCACTGCGCAGCTCGACGGCGGCGTCGGCCACCAGGCCCAAGGGCACGTCATCGGCGCCGGTGAGGGCCGCATCGATCAGGGTCGGCAGCCGTTCGAGGGTGGCCGCGTCCGTCTCGGCCGGCTCCCCCTTCACGAACACCTCCTGCTCCCCCAGCCCCCGCAGCTGGTCCAGCCGCCACACCAGCCGCTTCTGGGCGAAGGCCGAAGGCCGGCTGGCCCAGCCCAGCAGCCGGTGCACCGGCGGGTGCATCCAGGCCAGCACCCCGGCGCCGCGCTCGAGGCCCTGATCGCACCGCACCTGCCGCCGCAGCAGATCGCTCAGCAGCAGCTGGTCGGGAAGACCCACGGGCTCAGCTGGTGCGGATCTGGACGGGCATCACCAGGTAGGTGAACGCCTCATCGGCCCCCACCGGCGCCAGCACGGCCGGGGTGGTGGCGGCGTTGCACTGCAGCACCACCTGGTCGGAGCCCATGGCCTTGAGGCCATCGAGCAGGTAGCGGACGTTGAAGGCGATCTCGATCGCCTCCCCCTCGATCATGGCCGCCAGCGATTCCGAACCGCTGCCCACGTCCTGGGCGTCGGCCCGGATCGTGGCCGTGCCGGCGGCCGGGTCGGCGCTGATCTTGACCACGTTGTTGTGCTGGTCGGCCAGCACTGCCATCCGCTCCAGGGCGGCGATGAAGGCGCGGCGGTCGAGCACCAGGCGGCGCTGGAACGACGGCGGGATCAGCTGGCGGTAATTGGGATAGGTGCCGTCGAGGCTGCGGCTGGTGAGCACCTGGTCGGCGGAGAGCACCACCACCTGGCCGCGCTCGCAGAACAGGCTCAGGGGCTCCTGGGAACCGCGGCCCGAGAGGATCCGCTCCAGCTCCCGCAGGGAACGGGCCGGCACGGTGACGGCGAAGTCCTCGTCATCGGCCGCCGGCTGCTCGCCGCCGGCGGCCTCCACGGCGTGGGAGAGGCGCTGGACCGCCAGGCGGTGGCCGTCGGTGGCGGCGCACTCCAGGCCCTCCCCATCCAGGCGCAGGTGCACACCGGTCAGCAGCTGCTTGTTCTCATCGGGGCTGCTGGCGAACAGGGTGGCCCGCAGGCCCTTCACCAGGGCCTCGGCATGGAAGCGGATCGGCGTGCCGCTCTGGGCCAGGGGCAGGTCCGGGTAGTCGTCGGCGGGCATGCCGCGCATCTTGTAGCTGCCCGAGAGGTTGGTCAGCTCCAGCTGCTCTTCGCCCTCCGGGCAGCTGAGGCTGATGGGGCTGTCGGTGGCCAGGCGGGCCACGATCTCGCCGAACATCTTCGCCGGCAGGGTGATGGCACCGCTGGTCTCGACGGCGGCGGGCAGGCTCGTCTGGATGCCGAGGCTGAGGTCGAAGCCCGTGAGGCTGAGGCGGCCGGTGCCCGCATCGGCGGTGAGCAACACGTTGGCCAGCACCGGATGGGTGGGGCGGGTCGCCACCGCCCGGCTGACCAGCTGGAGGCTGGCGCTGAGTTCAGCCTGGGAGCAGACCAGCTTCATGGCGGGGGCCGGCGAGGGCGGCACGGCGTTCGTGAGGCCCCACGGTTTCACAGGGCGCGCCAAAGCGCAACGGGTGGCTCCCCGACTGTTTAGAGGATCAATCAAGGATTGAGAAGAAGAAAAACAGCCCGTTGCAGTAGGGGCGGGGGAAAACGGGTAAAGCGGTTCACTCCCCTTTCCATCACTGGGTTTTCTGGTCTCGATGGCTGGGGAATCGGCGCCGCAACGGGGCCGTTTCCAGGGGTTTTCCACCGATTCCCGGGCCTGGGGAATCCGGGGGCTGCCCGCGGGGGGTTTCCCTCCCCCGGCTCTCCCGGGGTGCGGTGGGGAATGTCCCAGGATTTCCCCAGACGGTTGGGCCACCGTCGGGTGTGAAAAGGTCCGCTGCGGACTGTTCAGCAGCAGCCGATCAGAAGCCCATCACCTTGGCGACGGTCTCGGTTTCGGGGGCGATGCCCGTGTGGAAGGTGGCGTCGTTGTTCTCGATCGCCGTCGTCGGGTCCTTGAGGCCGTTGCCGGTGAGCACGCACACCACCGTGGCGCCGGCCGGCACCTCCTCCCGTCGCTTGATCAGGCCCGCCACCGAGGCGGCGCTGGCCGGCTCACAGAACACCCCTTCCCCCTGGCCCAGCAGCTTGTAGGCCTCGATGATCTCGGCGTCGGTGACGGCCATGAAGTCGCCGTTGCTCTCGGTTCGGGCGTTGAGGGCGTTCTCCTTGTTCACCGGATTGCCGATGCGGATCGCCGTCGCGATCGTGTCCGGTTGCTCCACCGTGTGCCCCAGCACCATCGGGGCGGCCCCGGCGGCCTGGAAGCCCATCATCCGCGGCAGGACCGTGCTGTGGCCCGCCTGGCGGTACTCCTTGAAGCCCATCCAGTAGGCGCTGATGTTGCCGGCGTTGCCCACCGGGATGCAGAGCCAGTCGGGGGCCTCACCGAGGGCGTCGACCACCTCGAAGGCGGCCGTCTTCTGCCCCTGCAGCCGGTAGGGGTTGAGGGAATTGACCAGGGTGACCGGGTAGCGGTCGGCCACGTCCCGCACGATCGCCAGGGCCCGGTCGAAGTTGCCCTGCACCGCCAGCACCTCGGCGCCGTAGAGCAGGGCCTGGGCCAGCTTCCCCTGGGCCACGTAGCCGTCGGGGATGAGCACGAAGGCCCTCATCCCGCCCCGGCGCGCGTAGGCCGCCGCCGCCGCCGAGGTGTTGCCGGTGCTGGCGCAGATCACCGCCTCCGAGCCCGCCTCCTTGGCCTTGCTGATGGCCATCGTCATGCCCCGGTCCTTGAAGGAGCCGGTGGGGTTGAGGCCGTCGTACTTGAGGAACACCTTGACGCCCCGGCCCACCCGTTCGGCGATCACCGGCGCCGGAATCAGGGGGGTCGCCCCCTCCCGCAGGGTCACCACGGGGGTGGCGTCACTGACGGGCAGCCAGCTGCGGTAGGCCTCGATCAGCCCCGGCCAGTCCTGCATGGTGGGCTGCCGGCCCAGACGTCGCAGGGCTCGAAGCAGGGGCACGGGGGACAGCGGCGCGGCTGACGTCAATGTAGGGCTCCGGTCTCGGGCGTCAGGGGGCGGGGGCGGCCGGGGCCGGCGTGGCGGGTGCGGGAGCCGGGGTCGCCTGGGGTTCGTTGCCCCGCAGCCCGTCGAGGGGGGACTCGGAGAAGAAGCGCACCAGCTCGCTGATCGAGGAGGCCTTGGACACCAGCCCCATCAGAGCCGGGATGCTCACCTCCAGCTCCCGGGTCGGGTAGGCCCGCAGGAAGGTGATGGCCGACAGCGATCCCTTGCCCTCATAGGTGCCCAGCACCATGGCGGCGCGCAGGGCGGGAACACCGGCTTCAGGGGCCCGCAGGGGGAACAGGATCCGCGCCAGGCGGGCCAGGATCGCCTCACCGATGCGGGTGTTGAGCAGGCGGCTCATCAGCACGATCGGCAGCTTCACCGATTCGTTCAGCAGCTTGCTGACCTGCTTGGGGTCTTGGCGGCCCAGCCGCAGCACGTCGGCCAGCAGGCCCCGGGCCTCGCCGGTGGTGGCCAGGTGCTCCAGGTCGGCCACCGGAATCGATCGCCGGAAGGCCCCGCTGGTGAACACCAGGTTCTCGGTGGCCATGGCCGCAGGAGTCGAGCAGCACAGCCCCAGACCCAGGACAGCGGCCACGAGCCTTCGCCGCTTGTTCACGCTTGTCTCCCTTGGGTCCGATCGACTCTACGGATCTCAGGCACCGCTGACACCGGCGGCCTGACGCACCGCCGGTGTCACGAGCACATCGCGCAGCAGGTGCACCACGCCCCGCTCCGCCAGACCTTTCGCCACCTGCAGCCCCATGCGGCGCAGATCCGGCTCCCCCAGCACCCGCGGCAGGCGCTTGAGCAGCAGCGACGGCTCGAAGCCGGGCAGGTCGCGCAGGATGGCCAGCAGCTCCTGGATCGGCTCCAGGTCCATCAGCGGCGGGGTCGCCGCGCTTGGGGGCAGGGCCCGCAGCCCCGGGGGCCGCAGGCGGGGCGGCAGCCGCCGGCCGAGGCGCAGGGTGGTGTTCCAGGCCAGGGCATCCATCTGCTGCACCAGGGCATCGACGAGCTGCTGGCGCAGCAGGCCGCCGTTGGGGGAGAAGAGGAAATCGAGCACCTGGTCGAGCAGGCCGTCGAGGTCGAGCTGGTCCTGGAGGGAGGCGCTGGCCACCAGGCTCTCCAGCCGCTGCCAGCGGAACTCGTCGCCGTCGTAGAGCATCTCCCGCAGGCTGCGGCGCAGCTCGGGATCGGGATCCTCCATCAGCCGGCGGGCGAAGTAGGGGTAGGCGGCGCCGAGGATCTTGAAGTCCGGGTCCACACTCAGGGCGATGCCCTCCAGGGTCACCAGGGAGCGGATGATCAGGGCGTAGTACGGCGGCACCTGGAAGGGGAAGCGGTACATCACCCCGGAGAGGTCGTCGGTGACGGCCTTGAAATCCATGCGGCTCACCCCCATCTCCAGGGCCTGGCCGAACACCGTCTCGAAGGCCGGCACGATCGGCTCCAGATCCACCGCTTCCCCCAGGAAGCCGAGCTGCACGAAGTCCTTGGAGAGGGCGCCGAAGTTGCGGTTCACCAGGTGCACCACCGCCTGGATCAGCCCGGTGCGCGCCTCCCGCGACACCTCGCTCATCATGCCGAAATCGAGGTAGGCCAGGCGTCCGTCGGGCAGGGCCAGCAGGTTGCCGGGGTGGGGATCGGCGTGAAAGAAGCCGTGCTCCAGCAGCTGCTGCAGGCTGCAGTTCACCCCCACCTCCACCATCTGGTCGGGGTCGACCCCCAGGGCCCGCACCGCGTCGAGGTTGGTGAGCTTGACGCCGTCGATCCACTCCATCGTCAGCACCCGGCGGCTGGTGGCCTGGCGGTAGATGGCGGGGACGGCGATGCGGGGATTGTGGCTGTGGAGGCGGGCGAAGGTCTCGGCGTTGGTGGCCTCGTTGATGTAGTCCATCTCCTCGAAGACCCGCTTGCCGAGTTCATCGATCAGACCCACCAGATCACTCTTGATCAGGCCCACGTTCCTGTTCAGCCAGCCGGCGATGTTGCGGACGATGTAGAGGTCGAGGGTGATCTGCTCCCGCAGGCCCGGCCGCTGCACCTTCACCGCCACCCGTTCGCCGCTCATCAGCACACCCCGGTGCACCTGGCCGAGGGAGGCGGCGGAGATCGGCTCCTTCTCCAGCGAGGCGAAGATCGTCTCCACTGGAGCGCCGAGGTCCTCCTCGATGCAGGCCATGGCCAGGGCGCTGTCGAAGCCGGGCAGCTGGTCCTGCAGCTGGGCCAGCTCCTCGAGCAGCACCGGCGGAATGATGTCGGGCCGGGTGGAGAGGGCCTGGCCGGCCTTGATGAAGGCGGGGCCGAGGGCCACCAGTAATTCGGCACACTCCCGCGCCCGTTCCCGCGCCCGGCCCGGGTTGGCGAGCTGGCCGGTGAACCAGTCGAAGCCCACCCCCAGCAGATAGAGGCCGATCGGCACCAGCGTCTGCCAGACCCGCCGGGCCAGGCGCATCGGGTGGCCGGCGTAGATGCGGGTGATGGCAGCCGGGTCGTAGCTGAGCAGGCCCGCCGCCTCCAGGAAGTCCCCCATCTCGATGCCCATTTCGACGCTGGCTCCCGGGCGCTCGGGGATGACGGCGGGGGCGGGGGGGGAGGAAACCATGGCTGGGGGGCACCGCCGCGGCGCCGGCAAGCGGAACCCCCTTCTAAACGAAAGTCACAGCCGCTACGGTCGGGCCACGTACCGATCGCTCGCCGGAGGCCTGGGTGCTCACGGGTCTGCGCCTCGAGAACATCGCCCTGATCGAGCGGCTGGAGCTGGCGTTCTCCACCGGGTTCACCGTGCTCACCGGCGAAACTGGCGCCGGCAAGTCGATCCTGCTGGATGCCCTCGATGCCCTGCTCGGCGGTGCCCAGGGCAGCCAGGGGGCCCGCCTGCTGCGCCGCGGCGCCGAGCGGGGCCGCATCGAGGCCAGCTTCAGCCTGGCTCCCCCCGTGCGCGACTGGCTGGAGCGCCAGGAGCTCGACGCCGAGGACGAGGAACTGCTGCTCAGCCGCGACTGGCGCCTGCAGGACGACCGGCTCACCAGCCGCCACCGCCTCAACGGGGTGGTGGTGAGCCGCAGCCAGGTGCTGGAGCTGCGCCCCCTGCTGCTCGACCTCACCGTGCAGGGCCAGACCCAGCAGCTGGGCCGCCCCGGCCAGCAGCGCCGCTGGCTGGATCGCTTCGCTGGTGAGGATCTGGCCGCGGCCCTAGAGGCCACCCGTGCCGCCTGGCAGGGCTGGAAGGGAGAAGCCGATGCCCTGGCGCGGGCCCGCGCCGACCGGGAGCGCTTCGCCCGGGATCGGGAGCGGCAGGAGGAGCTGCTGGCGGAGCTGGAGGCCGCGGCGCTGGAGGATCCCGCCGAGCGCCAGCGGATCCAGGGCGAACAGGACCGGCTGGCCCATGCGGTGCGGCTGCAGGAGGGGGTGATGGCCCTGATCGGCCGGCTGGTGGAGGGGGCCGAGGGCGCCCCGTCGGTGCTGGATCACCTGGCGGCCTGCGACCAGGAGCTGCAGGCCATGGCCGGCCTCGACGCCGACGTGGTGGCCCTGCACGGGGCCTGCGCCGACGCCCTCGCCGGACTGCAGGATCTGGCCCGCGACCTCGACCGCTACGGCTCCCTGCTGGAGAGCGACCCCGACAGCCTGGCCCTGCTGCAGGAGCGCATGGCCCAGCTCAAGGCCCTGGAGCGCCGCCATGGCCAGTCCCTGCCCGAACTGATCACCCGGCGCGACGAGCTGCGCGAGCAGCTGGCCGGCGCGGATGCGGAGGCCGCCCTGGCGGGCCTCGAGGCCGCCGAAGCCGCCGCCCGCCAGCGGCGCGATCGGGCCAATGCCGTGCTCACCCAGGCCCGCACCGCCGCCTCCCGCCGCCTCGAGGAGCAGCTGATGGCGGCCCTGCGGCCCATGGGCCTGGCCAACGTGCGCTTCGCCGTCGACCTGGCTGCGGCCGAACCCGGCGAGGAGGGGGCCGATGCGGTGCAGTTCCTGTTCTCCGCCAACCCGGGTCAGCCGCCGGCGCCCCTGGTGGAGGTGGCCTCCGGCGGTGAGATGAGCCGTTTCCTGCTGGCCCTCAAAACCTGTCTGGCCGCGGCCGACCCCCACGTCACCCTGCTGTTCGATGAGATCGATGCGGGCGTGAGCGGCCGCGTCAGCGGCGCCATGGCCCAGCTGCTGCGGCGCCTGGCTGAGCGGCGCCAGGTCTTCTGCATCACCCATCAGCCCCTGGTGGCCGCCGCGGCCCAGCACCATTTCCGGGTCAGCAAGAGCGTCGAGGCCGGCCTCACCCACACGCGGGTGTCCCACCTGCGGGACACTCGCGAGCGCCAGGCGGAACTGGCGGAACTGGCCGGCGGGGATTCCGGCGAGGCCCACAGCTATGCCGCCAGCCTGCTGGGTTCCGGGGCGGCGGCGATCAGTGGTGGAACCCCGAGGCCGTCGCCTCGTTGAGGGCGGTGTGGCCGGTGTTGCTGGCGAAGAAGTCGAGCGACTGGCGGATGTTCTCCAGCAGCAGATCGGCCAGATCCCGGCTGACGCCATGGCGCACCAGGATCCGCTGCACGGTGATGTCCTGGCAGTGGGCCGGCAGGCTGTAGGCCGGCACCTGCCAGCCGCGCACCCGCAGGCGGTCGGCCAGGGCGTAGAGGTTGAAGTTCACCTCGCTTCCCTCCCGGATCCTCCAGGTGAGGGCGGGAATTCCCGTCTGATCGTCGCCGCCGAACAGGATCTCGAACGGCCCCAGCTTGGCGATCTCCCGGGCCAGGTACTGGGCGGTGGCATAACAGGCGGCGTGCACCTTGCGGTAGCCCTCCCGGCCCAGGCGCAGGAAGTTGTAGTACTGACACACCACCTGGCCCCCCGGCCTTGAGAAGTTGAGGGTGAGATCGCGCATGTTGCCGCCCAGGTAGTTCACCCAGAACACCATCTCCTCGGGCAGGTCGGTGGTCTGGCGCCACAGCACCCAGCCCACCCCCAGGGGCGCCAGGCCGAACTTGTGGCCGGAGGCATTGATCGAGCGCACCCGCGGCAGGCGGAAGTCCCAGACCAGGTCGGGGGCGCAGAAGGGCGCCAGGAAGCCGCCGCTGGCGGCATCCACATGGATGGGGATATCGAGGCCCGTGCGGGCCTGCAGGTCATCGAGGGCGGCCGCCAGCTCCTGCACCGGTTCGTACTGGCCGGTGAAGGTGACCCCCAGGGTGGGCACCACGCCGATGGTGTTCTCGTCGCAGAGGCGCAGGGCCGCCTCGGGGCTGAGGATCAGCTGGCCAGGCTCCATCGGGATCTCGCGGTGCTCGATGTCCCAGTAGCGGCAGAACTTGTGCCAGCAGATCTGCACCGGGCCGGTCACCAGGTTGGGCCTGTGGCTGGGATGCCCCTGTTGCTTCCGCTCGGCTTCCCAGCGGCGTTTCATCGCCAGGCCGCCGAGCATGGCGGCCTCGCTGGAGCCGGTGGTGGAGCAACCGATGGCGCCATCGATCGCGGGGGCGTGCCAGAGGTCGGCCACCATGCGGGCGCAGCGGGCTTCGATCTCGGCGGTCTGGGGATATTCGTCCTTGTCCTCGATGTTCTTGTCGATGCACAGATCCATCAGGGCATGGACCTCGTCCTCCACCCAGGTCTGGCAGAAGGTGGCCAGGTTCTGGCGGGAATTGCCATCCAGCATCAGCTCGTCGCGGATCGCGGCGAACACGGCGCGGGGGTTGTGTTCCTTGCTGGGGAAATGGCTCTTCGGCAGCGTGACCGAAAGATCGGAGGAGGAATAGATGTCGTCCTCCAGGGAATAGCCGGCCGCCGCTCTGTCGTGGAGGGTCATCGATCGCACCGGTGCTCACCTGTCCGATTCAGGCTAGGAGCGCACCGGGACCGTGCCGCCGGAACCGGCCCTCAGGGTGCGGGTGTGGGGGCGCCGCCCCCGGGAGCCCCCCCGAACCGCCACCGCAGCCCACCGCCGTAGGAGATCTCGTTGCCATTGCTCCAGAAGGAGCCGCCCACATCGGCGTACAGCGACAGACTTTCTGACGCTTCGTACTCGAGATTCAGGGCCACATCCAGGGCATCGGCGCCGCGGTTCTGGCCCAGCAGCGTCAGTGATCCGGGTTCCGGAACCTGGGCGAAAGAGGCCGTGAGCTGGTGCTCCTCGTTGCTGTTCCCCATCAGGTCGTGTTCATAGCCGATGGAGAGCCGCGGAATCAGCCGCGACTGATTCGACAGCCTGATCGGCACCTCCAGGGTGCCCCCGAGGCCGAGGATGAGGGAATCGGCGGTGTGGCTGTTGACCGCCAGATTCAGGGAGTTGGCGCCGGTTTCGTTGATGGCACCCTGGTTGTATTTGGCGTAGGACACCAGAGCCCGTGGCTTGAATCGGATGGCGTCCCGCTGGGGGGCCGGCTGGCTGGCGCCAGGGGCTGGCCGGGCCGGGTTCAGTACCCAGTCGTATTCCGATGTCAGCGCCAGGGTGAGGCCGTTGGCGGCCCATCGCGCCTGGGCGGTGCGATCAATCGTCCCGAATTGAATCGGACGATTGGATCGGTTCTGGAAACTGGTGTAGCCAGCCAGGGCGGCAATCTTCCAGGCCGCTCCAGGGGAGTAGAGCCCATACACGGCACCCGAAGTGGTGTCCGCATCGATGGTGACGTTGCTGAACTGGTAGTTGGAAAGCCCGTTGGTGCCGTACCCGAAGACGCCACCCACCCGCCAGTCGCTGGACAACCGATACTCCAGGCCATAGGTGGACTGGAAGATCTGATAGTCCAGGGAGGCCAGCCCACCGGTTCCCCTCAGGGACGCCTGGGTGTTGGAGGCATCCAGCATCAGGGCCCAGCGGCGGCTGTCGCCCCCGGAGCCGAAGGTCACCTTCTGGGTGGAGAGGGCCAGGTCCAGGGCGTCCTGGCGGAAGCGCTCCAGGGTCTCCAGCCCGACCGACACCTGACTGGCCTAGGGCTCGGCGATCACCTGCTCGAGGGACTGATTGACGGCCGCCTGGCTGGGCAGGGCGTTCACCACGGCCAGGACCCCATTGAAGTCGGCGTTGCTGGTGGCGCCGATCACCGTCGGCTGACCCGCCGTGCCGGTGACGACCGATGCGGCCACCCCCTGGCCCAGGTCGGTGGCCACCGGCTGCTGGGGGCCAGGGGAATTGGCCAGGATGCTGGAGGCGGCGCCACTCACATTCGGGTTTGATGAGGTCGGCACGGCCTGATAGTTCAGGATCAGCAGGTCAACGGTCTGGCCCGAGCATCGGGGACTGGACCCCACGGTTTGCCAGTAGCAGCGGTCCCAGGCGCCGCCCACGAACAGGGGCCGGTAGGCATAGGCGGCACCGAGGGGCGTCTGCAGCAGTGTGACCGTGCTTTCGGCGGCCTGTTGCTGACCCCACCAGGCCGTGTTCAGCAGGCGCGGATCGATGCCTCTGGATGAATCCGGTGCCGTGAACTGTTCGTAGTCGATCTGATACTGAACACCGTTGGAGCCGATCGAGACACTGGTATCCGCCATCGCCGGGACTGGTCTGCCGACCAGGGCACCGAGGCTCAGCAGGCCACCGATCATGGAGGCGGAAGGGCGCTTCCTTACGTGGACCATGCCGGCGAATGCGACTTCCGGGCACCCTATGCGAGGGGTCTTGCAGCGGCAAGAAGGTCAGGGATTTTGTTGACCCTTTCCAGAGATGAATGACGGGCCAATGTAAGAAAAACGCAAATCCTGCACCGCGTCGATCACCGGGCGCCCCATGGCGGTACAACGGACCCAGCCTCTCCAGCGCCCTGGCCGCCATGAAGCCACTGCAGCTGCTGGAGGCTCCGGGCCTGCACACGGTTCTGCGCAGCGACGACTTCGCCGCATGGGAGAGCCTCGTCGCCGGCACCCTCGGCCACCACCGCAGCCGGCTCCTGCCGGGTTCGCCCCCCTTCCAGACCCACATCCGCACGGCGGCCGTGGCTGAGTTCGAGCTGGTGCTCCTCCACGGCCGCGGCCGGTTGGAACTGCTGCGCGAGCAGGGCGGCCACGGGGTGCTCTGGTTGCTGCTCCAGGGGCTGACCCAGGAAGTGATCAACGGTGTCGAGGTGGTGGCGGAGCCGGGCATGGGCGTGCTGTTCCGGCCCGGCGATGCCATGCGGGGCCTCACCAGCGACGCGATCACCGGACTCTCGATCGTGATTCCCGGGTCCTGTCTGGGGGGACCGGGGCCGCCCTCCCCCCTGCTCGACCAGGGGCTGGCCAGCCCCTGGCTGGTCACGGCCGGGCTGCAGCTGGCCCGTGCCGCCGCCTGGCAGTCCCGGGGCTCGGGCCACGCCGCGGCGGACCTGGTGGAGGCGCTGCACCAGTGGTGCCACCCCCCTGAGGCCGGACGGCCTGGCGAACGCCTCTCCGCCGCCCGGCGCCGCCGGACCGTGGCCGAGGCCCGCCACTGGATGGAGCTGCACCTGGCGGATCGCTTCAGCGTCGACGACCTGAGCCGCGCCATGGACCTCTCCGTCCGGACCCTGCAGTACGGCTTCCAGGAGGAGCTGGGGCGCACGCCGATGGCGGAGGCCAGGCGGCTGCGGCTCGCCCGCCTGCGGCTGCTGCTGCTGGAGGCCGGCCAGGACCACCGCAGCATCGCCGAGCTGATGCAGGCCGCCGGGCTCCTGGCCTGCGGCGGCACCGCCGCCGACTACCGCCGCCGCTGGGGGGAATCCCCGCGCGGCACCCGTCGGCGCCGGACAATGAACCCCTGACGCCGGAACCCGGCATGGGTTCGCCCCCCGCCACCAGCACCACCAGCACCACCGAGGCGGCCTTCGCCCGCTTCGATGCCCTCCCCCCGGTGGAGATCGCGTTCATGCTCGGGGCCTGGACGGGGGAGAGCGTCCCCACCGGACACCCCCTCGACGGCGCCCTGGAGGCCTTCCACTGGCATGGCAAGCGTTTCGACAGCGCCGAGGAGGTGCATCCGCTGGTGTTCAGCACGCTCGGCGGCGGCCTCACCTGCCTGGAGCCGAGGGCCATGGGGCCGGGGCTGCGCCTGAGCGGCCGCGTGCCGATCCCCACCGCGCCGCTGGCCGGCCGCCTGTTCCAGCTGCTGCTGCCCCTGTTCAGCACCCGCCGCTCCGGGGCCCGGCTGCGGATGACCCGCTACCGCGGCGTGGAGAGCGCCACGATGCAGTACGACCTCCTCCCCATCAACGATGTCTTCCGCAAGGTGGATGACGACACCGTGCTGGGGGTGATGGACCTCAAGGGCATGGAGCCGCCGTTCTTCTTCCTGCTGCGCCGCGAAGGACCGGGCCCGTCACATTCCGTTACGATTTCCTGAGCGAGGACCTCTCCGGGTGAGGCCCCCCTCCGAATCGTCTTTTCCCGCCCTTGTTCTCCCCCTGATCGCCATGCGATGGACCGCCGCCGACATCCCTGACCAGTCCGGCCGTATCGCCCTGGTCACCGGTGCAAACAGTGGCCTGGGCCTGGAAACGGCCCGGGCCCTGGCGGCCCGGGGCGCCACCGTGCTGCTCGCCTGCCGTTCCCTGGCCAAGGCGGAGCAGGCCCGCGAGGAGCTGCTCACGGCCGCGGCCTCCACCGGCGCCATCGACGTGCTGCCCCTGGATCTGGCCGACCTGGCCAGCGTGGCCGCCGCCGCCGGGACCGTCGCCGAGCGCTACGGCCGCCTCGATCTGCTGATCAACAACGCCGGCGTCATGGCGCCGCCCCGGTGCCTCACCCGCCAGGGTTTCGAACTCCAGTTCGGCACCAACCACCTCGGCCATTTCGCCCTCACCCTCGCCCTGCTGCCCCTGCTGCGCGACCGTCCCGGCGCCCGGGTGGTCACGGTCACCTCCGGGGCCCAGTACTTCGGCCGCATCGCCTTCGACGACCTCCAGGGCGAGCGCCGTTACGACCGCTGGCGGGCCTACGGCCAGAGCAAGCTGGCCAATGTGATGTTCGCCCTCGAGCTGCAGCGCCGCCTCGCCGACCAGGGCAGCCCCGTTCTCTCCCTGGCCGCCCACCCCGGCTTCGCCCGCACCAACCTCCAGCCCGCCTCGATCGCCGCCACCGGCTCCCGCTTAGAGCCCATCGCCTACCGGCTGATGGATCCGCTGTTCCAGAGCGCCGCCATGGGGGCCCTGCCCCAGCTGTTCGCGGCCACCGCGCCCGAGGCCAAGCCCGGTGGTCACTACGGTCCCGACCAGTGGGGCGGCCTGCGGGGCTGGCCCACCGAGGTGCGCATCGCTCCGGCGGCCCTCGATGCCGACCAGTGCCGGCGCCTCTGGGAGGTGAGCCTGGAGCTCTGCGCCGCCGCCGCCCCCTTGCCGGCTCTGGCCTGAGCCTGTCCCAGGGCCATCCCCCGTAGACTCATCGGCTGCCGACCGCCCCCCATGCCCCGTGCCCGCGTCGGATCCTCCAGCAAGAGCGCGGCTCCCGGCAACGGCACCTCCGGCAAGCTCCCGGAGGACGCCGTCCCCTCTCCCGACAAGGCCCTGCGCACCCTCACGGGCGGCAGCCTCGAGGATGTGATACGGGTCCGTGGGGCCCGCCAGCACAACCTGCGCAACGTCGATCTCACGATCCCGCGCAACCGCATGGTGGTGTTCACCGGGGTGAGCGGCAGCGGCAAGAGCTCCCTCGCCTTCGACACGATCTTCGCCGAGGGCCAGCGGCGCTACGTGGAGAGCCTCTCCGCCTACGCCCGCCAGTTCCTCGGCCAGGTGGACAAGCCGGACGTGGATACGATCGAGGGGCTCTCGCCCGCCATTTCGATCGACCAGAAGTCCACCAGCCACAACCCCCGCTCCACCGTCGGCACGGTGACGGAGATCCAGGATTACCTGCGCCTCCTCTACGGCCGCGCCGGCGAACCCCACTGCCCCCAGTGCGACCGCTCGATCAAGCCCCAGTCCATCGACGAGATGGTGGACCAGATCCTCACCCTGCCGGAGGGCACCCGCTACCAGCTGCTGGCTCCGGTGGTGCGGGGCAAGAAGGGCACCCACGTGAAGCTGCTGGCCGGCCTGGTGGCGGAGGGCTTCGCCCGGGTGCGGATCAACGGCGAGGTGCGTGAGCTGGCTGACAACATCGAGCTCGACAAGAACCACGCCCACCACATCGAGGTGGTGGTCGACCGGCTGGTGGCCCGTGAGGGCATCAATGAGCGCCTCACCGATTCCCTGCGCACCGCCCTCAAGCGGGGTGAGGGCCTGGCCCTGGTGGAGGTGGTCCCAAAGGCCGACGAACCCCTGCCCGAGGGCGTGGAGCGGGAGAGGCTTTATTCCGAGAACTTCGCCTGCCCCGTGCACGGCGCCGTGATGGAGGAGCTCTCGCCGCGTCTGTTCTCCTTCAACAGCCCCTACGGGGCCTGCCCCGACTGCCACGGCATCGGCCATCTGCGCAAGTTCACCGTGGAGCGGGTGGTGCCCGACCCCTCCCTGCCGGTGTACGCCGCCATCGCCCCCTGGAGCGACAAGGAGAACAGCTACTACTTCTCCCTGCTGTTCAGCGTCGGTGAGGCCTTCGGCTTCGAGCTCAAGACCCCCTGGAACCAGCTCACCGAGGCCCAGCGCACGGTGCTGCTGCAGGGCAGCCAGGAGCCGATCGCCATCAAGGCCGACAGCCGCTACCGCAAGAGCGAGGGCTATGTGCGGCCCTTCGAGGGGATCCTGCCGATCCTGGAGCGGCAGCTGCGCGATGCCAGCGGCGAATCCATGCGCCAGAAGCTGGAGAAGTACCTGGAGCTGGTGCCCTGCCAGAGCTGCCACGGCCTGCGGCTGCGGCCCGAAGCCCTCGCTGTGCGGGTGGGGCCCTACGCCATCCACGAGCTCACCTCCGTGAGCGTGGCCGACAGCCTGGAGCGCATCGAGGCCCTGATGGGCGTGGGCACCCACGAAGGGGCCGAGCCCCTGCTCAGCAGCCGCCAGATCCAGATCGGCGACCTGGTGCTGCGGGAGATCCGCATGCGGCTCAAGTTCCTGCTGGATGTGGGCCTCGACTACCTGAGCCTGGATCGGCCCGCCATGACCCTCTCCGGCGGGGAGGCCCAGCGGATCCGCCTGGCCACCCAGATCGGCGCCGGCCTCACCGGCGTCCTGTACGTGCTCGATGAGCCCAGCATCGGCCTGCACCAGCGCGACAACGACCGCCTGCTGGCCACCCTCACCAAGCTGCGCGACCTGGGCAACACCCTGATCGTGGTGGAGCACGACGAGGACACGATCCGCGCCGCCGATTACCTCGTGGACATCGGCCCCGGCGCCGGCGTCCATGGCGGCCACATCGTCGCCGAGGGTTCCCTCGACGACCTGCTCAACGCCGAGGCCTCCCTCACCGGCGCCTACCTGAGCGGTCGCCGCTCCATCCCCACCCCCGCCGAGCGCCGCGATGCCGGCAGCCGCCGGCTCACCCTGGCCAACTGCACCCGCAACAACCTCCAGGGCATCGACGTGGAGATCCCCCTCGGCCGGCTGGTGTGCGTCACCGGGGTGAGCGGCAGCGGCAAGAGCACCCTGGTGAACGAGCTGCTGCACCCGGCCCTGGAGAACCGCCTCGGCATGAAGGTGCCCTTCCCCTCCGGCCTTGAGGAGCTGCGGGGCATCAAGGCGATCGACAAGGTGATCGTCATCGACCAGTCGCCCATCGGCCGCACCCCCCGCTCCAACCCCGCCACCTACACCGGCGCCTTCGATCCGATCCGCCAGGTGTTCGCCGCCACGGTGGAGGCCAAGGCCCGCGGCTACCAGGTGGGCCAGTTCAGCTTCAACGTCAAGGGCGGCCGCTGCGAGGCCTGCAGCGGCCAGGGGGTCAACGTGATCGAGATGAACTTCCTCCCCGACGTCTATGTCCAGTGCGATGTCTGCAAGGGGGCCCGCTACAACCGCGAAACCCTGCAGGTGACCTTCCGGGGGCACACCATCGCCGATGTGCTGGAGATGACGGTGGAGCAGGCCGCCGAGGTGTTCGCCGCCATCCCCCAGGCCGGCGAGCGTCTCAGCACCCTGGTGGACGTGGGCCTCGGCTACATCAAGCTGGGCCAGCCCGCCCCCACCCTCTCCGGCGGCGAGGCCCAGCGGGTGAAGCTGGCCACCGAGCTCTCCCGCCGCGCCACCGGCAAGACCCTCTACCTGATCGACGAGCCCACCACGGGCCTCAGCTTCTACGACGTCCACAAGCTGATGGACGTGATGCAGCGTCTGGTGGACAAGGGCAATTCGATCCTGGTGATCGAGCACAACCTCGATGTGATCCGCTGTGCCGACTGGCTGGTCGACCTCGGACCGGAGGGCGGTGACAAGGGGGGCCGGATCGTGGCCGTCGGCACCCCCGAGACCGTGGCCCAGAACGCCGCCAGCCACACCGGCCGCTACCTGCGGCACGTGCTGGAGCAGCATCCCCCCATCCCCCTCGCGGCCTGACCCATGGCTGAACTCACCCCCACCCAGGCGGCCCTGCTGCGCATCGTCTGCACCGTCGCCTGGGCCGACGGCGAATGCTCCACCGCTGAGCGGGAGCTGCTGGCCGAGCAGGTGGCCACCCAGCTGCAGGGCGACAGCCCCGACAGCCTCGGTGACGCCCAGCTGGAGGCCTTCCTGGCCGAGCGGCTGCCGGTGGCGGGCCTGGATGATCTGGTGGCCCAGCTCCCCGGCTCCGACGACCGCCAGCTGGCCCTGAAGCTCAGCTACATGATGGTGCGGGTGGGCCGGCGCTCACCGGCCGAGTCCAGCATCAACGCCCAGGAGCGGGTGGCCTACCGCCATCTGGTGGAGCTGCTGGGCCTCGCCGACGCCCGCATCCAGGAGATCGAGTGGGCGGCAGAAGCCGACCTGCCGAAGAAGGAGGGGCTGGCCCAGCTGCTGGCCGAGCTCACCGCCGGCTGGCGCACCCCCGACGACGGCCGGGGCCCGGCCGCCTGAGTCCTCAGGGCAGCGGCTCTTCGCCGCTGCCGCTGGGGTAGGCCTGGTTGCTGTCGGGCATCCAGTAGCTGAGGTCGTTGTGCCAGTAGAGCCGGCCGGGCACCCGCTGGGTGCTCAGCTTCGTCTTGCCGAGGGCGGACATCAGCTGGGTCATCTCGATCGGCGACAGGTCGGTGACCATGTCGTTGCCGGCGATCTCCAGCAGGGCCGGCAGCTTGGCGATCGTGGCCGGCTGGGCCAGCTTGCTGAAAACCTGGGCCATCACCTGGCGCTGGCGTTCCATCCGGCCCAGGTCGCCCCGCTCGTCGTGACGGAAGCGCAGGAAACCCTCAAGTTCCTTGCCCTTCAGCAGCTGCTTGCCGGGGTAGAGGTCGATGTAGAGGCCCTGGGCGTTGTCGACGTAGTACATGCGCTTGGGCACATCCACCTCGACGCCCCCGAGGGCTTCGGCCAGCTTGTTGACGGCGTCGAGGTTCACCTTGAGGTAGCGCTCCACCGGGGTGGCGAGCAGGGTGCCCACTTCCGCCTTGGCGGTCTGGATGCCGCCGAGGGCGAACAGGGAGTTGGCCTTCACCACCCCCAGTTGGGGCGATTCGATGAAGGTGTCCCGCGGCACCTGGGTGATGTGGGTGATGTCGCCATCGAGGCGCACCGTGAACATCACGTCGGTGTTATCGCCCACGGCATCGCGGCCGAGCACGAGGATCGGGCGGTTCTCGATCGTGAGCGGATTCAGCACCGCGCCGATGCCCCGGGAGCTGGGGATCAGACCCGCCAGGAACGGGGCGATCCGGGCCGGCAGGGGGCCCGCCATCAAGGCTCCGACGGCGACGCCGACGCCGAAGGTGAGCAGGGGCCGGCGGCGGGACCGGTGCGGGGCCGGGGGCCGCTGCTTCGGATCGGGCCGGGTGCTGGTCTTCTCAGGCAGGGCCACGGCCCCGAGTTCCTTCCTCTGCCGGGTCTTCCGGGAGCGAGAAAGCCTCGAGGGTGAATGGGCCTGAGTCATTGTGCTACCCGCAGGGGCGCACCATAGGGCTCAAAGCGGCGAAAAACCAGTGGTGGTGGCGGTTTATCGGCTGGTCTGCACCTCCACGAGGGCCGCGGCCCGATCGGCGCGCCCGCGGGCGTCCGCCTCAGCGTCGCCGCGGGCCAGGGCCACCCCCAGGCGCCGCCAGGGCCGGACCTCGGGTTTGCCGAAGATCAGCACCTGGGTGTCCGGTACCGCCAGGGCCTGCTCCAGCCCCAGGTAGGTGGGGCTTCCGGCTCCCGCAGGGACGTCCGGTCCGGCCAGGATCACCCGGGAGGCCGCCGCGCCGAGGCTGCGGATCTCCGGGATCGGCAGCCCCAGCACCGCCCGCAGGTGCAGCTCGAATTCGCTCAGGTTCTGGCCCACCAGCGTCACCAGGCCGGTGTCGTGGGGCCGGGGTGAGAGCTCGGAGAACACCACCTCCTCGGCGCCGGACTCGCCGCAGAGGAAGAACTCCACCCCGAACAGGCCAGCGCCGCCCAGGTCATCGGTGACGGCCTGGGCCATCGCCTGGGCCGCCGCCAGCTGCTCCTCTCCAAGCTGCGCCGGTTGCCAGCTGCACTGGTAATCCCCCCGTTCCTGGATGTGGCCGATCGGCGGGCAGAACAGGGTGGGGCCCTGCCACTGGCGCACCGTCAGCAGGGTGATCTCCAGGCTGAAGCGCAGGAACTCCTCCACGATCACCCGCGCCCCCTCGCCCCGGGCCCCGGCCATCGCCGCCTCCCAGGCGGCCTCGATCGCCTCGGGGCCGTGCACCACGCTCTGCCCCTTGCCCGAGGAGCTCATCACCGGCTTCACCACCACCGGCCAGCCCAGGGGCGCCGCCGCCGCCGCCAGTTCGGCGGCGCTTTCGGCGTAGGCGAAGCGGGCGGTGCGCAGCCCCAGTCCGCCGGCGGCCAGGTCACGGATGCGGTCGCGGTTCATGGTCACCGCCGTGGCCCGGGCGGTGGGGATCACCGTGAGGCCTTCCGCCTCCAGCTCGGCCAGGGCATCCACCGCCAGGGCCTCGATCTCCGGAATCACGACGTCGGGCCGATGGCGCCGCACCACCGCCTTGAGTTCGTCGGGGTCGGCCATGGCGACCACCTCGCTCACCTGCGCCACCGCCATGGCGGGGGCACCGGCGTAGCGGTCGACGGCGATGACGCGGCAGCCGAGCCGCTGGGCGGCGATGGCCACCTCCTTGCCCAGCTCGCCGCTGCCCAGGAGCATCACCGTCCGCGGGAAGGGGGAAGGGCCTGGTGCCATGGCTGGGGTGGGGTGCGGATCAGGCGATCCTGACGCGGCGCGCGCCCCTTCCCCTAACGTGCCGCGATGCCTGCGGCTCTCCCCGTGATCTCCCAGGGCTTCGGCCCCCTGGCCTCCCGAATTCTCGCCTTCAGCACCGCCGGTGACGCGGCCAACGGGCTGCTGCCCTTCGGCTGGACGGTGGCGCAGTTTCAGACCTGGACCCTGATCTACCTGGGGGTGTCGTCGCTGGCCTTTGTGGTGGTGTGGCTGGTGGGCTACCTGCGCCGCTGAGCGCCCGGGCCCCCCACGCATCTGGCCCCCCTCAGGCGCCGGACTCCTCCAGCAGGGTGAGCTGGCTTTCGGCCGATTCCTCGCTCACGAAGCCGTAGGCCCCGAACACCGCCGGGTCGGGGTGGGTGATGCGCTGCCCCTCCGGGTGGCGCTCCACCTTGAAGCCCTCCTCGGCCATGCGGCGCATCAGGGCCGCCGCCTCCTCGAACCGTGCCGCCATTGCCTCCAGGCTGGCGCAGTCGGCTGTGAGGCCCGTTTCCTTCCAGGTGAAAAACGCCATGGCCGGGGGTGCGAAGGATCGGTCGGCGGGGTCGCCGCGATCGACGACAGGGAGCGGCTGCTCAGGGCAGCAGCACCAGTCCCACCAGCACCAGTATCAGGCTGGCGCCCCAGAGAGCGAGCACCACGCTCTGCTCCGGCAGGCCCCCGAGTTCGAAGTGGTGGTGCAGCGGTGCCATGCGGAACAGGCGCCGCCCCTGGCCGTCGGGGCCCTTGGTGGCCTTGTATACCCCCACCTGCAGGATCACCGAGAGGGATTCGGCCAGGAACACCCCGCCCATCAGCAGCAGGGGCCAGAGGCTGTCCGTGAGCAGGGCCACCGAGGAGAGGGCGGCCCCCATGGCCAGGGAGCCCGTGTCCCCCATGAACACCCGCGCCGGATGGCGGTTCTGGCTGAGGAAGCCGAGCCAGCAGCCCGCCATGGCGGTGCAGAAGGCGGCCAGGACCGGATCGCCCCCGTGCCCCCGCAGCATCAGCTGCAGCCCCATGCCGGTGAACACCACGGCGCCGCAGCCGGCCGCCAGGCCGTCGAGCCCGTCGGTGAGGTTGGTGGCGTTGCTCTCGGCCAGGAACACGAACAGGGCCAGCGGCCAGATCAGCAGCCCGAGGGTCAGCACCCGGCCGAAGGGCAGCCCCAGATCGCCGGGCACCCCGCCCCCCAGCCAGCCGCCCTGGTGGGCCCAGACCAGGAAGCCGACGGCGGCCAGGGCCTGCAGCAGCAGCTTGCCCCGGGGGCTCAGGCCCGTGTTGGTGCGGCGGGTGAGGCTGCGCCAGTCGTCGACGGCGCCGATCGCCATGTAGGCCAGGGTGACCGCCGCCACCGCCAGCGGGCGGGGATCCTCCGGGCTGATCAGCCCCCCCACCAGCACCCCCACGGGCACCACCAGCAGGCCGCCCATGGTGGGGGTGCCCGCCTTGCTGTGGTGGGCCTGGGGCCCTTCGTCCCGGATCACCTGGCCGATCTTCAGGGCCCGCAGGCGCGGCACACCGAGGGCCGCCACCCCGGCGCTGACCAGGGCCGCCACCACCAGCGGCAGGGTCAGCATGGAATTGGCCACCAGGGCATCACTGGCCAGGCAGGCGGCCAGCAGGATCAGGGCGAGCAGGGCCGCCGGCAGGCGGCCGTCGCGGGAGGCCATCGGAAACGGTGCAGGGTGGAGCCGGAGCGGACCGTCAGTCCTCCCAGTCTTCCTCCGTGGGCTCGTCGGCCGGGTTGTAATCCTCCTTCTCGCCCATCAGCGCCGACAGCTCCTCCTCCTCCACCGTGCTCACATCGGTGCTGGCGGTCTCCTCGTCGGCGACCAGGCGGCCGCTGGCCTCCAGCAGGCTCAGCAGATCGGGCTCATCCCGCAGCGGCAGCACCGGCGCCGGCTCGTTGCGCCGGTAGCGGGTCAGGGAGGGGTTGATGGTGTCGAGAATGCTCATGCCGTCAGGCTGGGTCGTCAAGGACCGACTTACCACTCTATCGCGCCGCCTCCATGACCCCATCCAAGCTCCTGGAGGTGGGCCGTCTCTGGTCGGCGGCCCTCCTGCTCAGCACCCTGCTGGCCGCCGTCGGCCTGCGCTGGCCCCAGCCCCTGCCGGTCCAGCCGGCGGTGGTGGCCGCCCTGGTGCTGGGGCCGCCGCTGCTGCTGGCCCTGGTGGTGCTGCTGCGCTGGCGGCTGCCGCCGGCGGACCAGGGGGGAGAATGACCCCCAGGCGCCAGAATCGGTCGCCACAGCGCAGGAGCGGCACGGATGGCGACGTTGGGGCAGCAGGGGGCGGGCGCTGAACAGCCCGGGGGCATGCCGCGTGCCGAGAGGGTGGTGCTCGCCTATTCCGGTGGTGTCGACACCAGCGTCTGCATCCCTTACCTGATGCGCGAGTGGGGGGTGAAGGAGGTGATCACCTTCGCCGCCGACCTCGGCCAGGGGGACGAGCTCGAGCCGATCCGCCTCAAGGCCCTGGCGGCCGGCGCCAGCCAGTCGCGGGTGGACGACCTGATCGAACCCTTCATCCGCGAGTATGCCTTCCCGGCGATCCGCGCCAATGCCCTCTATGAAGGGCGCTACCCCCTCTCCACGGCCCTGGCCCGCCCCCTGATCGCCCGCCGCCTCGTCGAGGTGGCCCGCGAGGTGGGGGCCGACGCTGTGGCCCACGGCTGCACCGGCAAGGGCAACGACCAGGTGCGCTTCGACGTCGCCATCGGCGCCCTGGCCCCCGACCTCAAGGTGCTGGCCCCGGCCCGGGAGTGGGGCATGAGCCGGGAGGAGACGATCGCCTACGGCGAGCGCTGCGACATCCCGGCGCCGGTGAGCAAGAAATCCCCCTACTCAATCGACCTCAACCTGCTGGGCCGCAGCATCGAGGCCGGCCCCCTGGAGGATCCGATGGTGGAGCCACCGGAGGAGGTCTTCGCCATGACCCGGTCGGTGGCGGATGCCCCGGCCGAGGGCCAGGTGGTGGAGATCGCCTTCGAGCAGGGCAACCCGGTGGCGATCGACGGCGAGCGCCTCGATCCGGTGGCCCTGATCCGCCGGGCCAATGCCCTGGCGGGGGGCCATGGCTTCGGCCGCCTCGACATGATCGAGAACCGGGTGGTGGGCATCAAGAGCCGGGAGATCTACGAGACCCCGGGCCTGCTGCTGCTGATCCGCGCCCACCAGGAGCTGGAGAGCCTCACCCTGGCCGCCGACATGCTGCGCTACAAGCGCCAGATCGAGATGAGCTGGGCGGATCTGGTGTACCAGGGCCTCTGGTTCGGACCCCTCAAGGACGCCCTCGACGGCTTCCTCGACCGCACCCAGGCCACCGTCAACGGCCTGGTGCGGATCCGGCTCCAGAAGGGCAGCGCCACCGTGGTGGGGCGCTCCAGCGCCAGCGACAGCCTCTATGTGCCCGACATGGCCACCTACGGCGCCGAGGACCTCTTCGACCACCGGGCCGCCGAGGGCTTCATCTACGTGTGGGGGATGCCTACGCGGTTATGGGCCGCCCGTCGTCGTGGCGACTGATCTTCTGGGGTGCCCCTCCACCGCCGCGTCCCTCCCGATCGGAGCGGCTGGCGGCGTCCGGGCCGCCCAGCCGCAGGGCCCGCTTCAGGGCCTGGCCCCAGCCCTGCTTCCTGGCCACCGTGGGCAGCAGCAGGGGCTGGGGGCGGCCTGAGCCCGGGGGCGGCCCATCGGCCGCAGCGGGGTTGAGGCTGTAGAGCCGATCCCGCAGGGCCTGGTTGTCGGCGAGGAGGTGCTTCTGGTGCTCCATCACCGTGGCCAGCCGCTGCTGGAACTTGCGCTCGAAGATCTCGGGAAGGTCCTCCAGCATCTCGTGCAGGGCCTTCAGTTCATCCCGGGCGGCGGCCAGCTCCATCTCGAGCTGCTGGGCGTCGGGGCCGGTGGTGGTGATCGCCAGGCTGGTGGGGGTGGCGCTGGCCGCCGACGGCGTTGCTGGTGGCGGCATCGCTGATGCCGGGGGGACGGACGCCACCGCAGGGCCGAGGTCGTCAGCGACGGGCTCGGCGGCCATGGGGGCCGGATCCGGGGCGGCGGGAACTTCGCCGAAGCTGAAGCTGGCCGGCGGCGGCAGCGGCGCTGAGGCCACCGGCTGGCCGGGCGTCAGCACGCTCGCCGCCGGTGGCGCCGGGTTGGCGGGCCAGCTGGAGGGCGGAAAGGCCGGCTGGGCCGGTAGGCCACGGGAGGCTGGCCTGGCTTCCGGGCCGGCCTCCTCGCCAGCTTCCCCGCCGGCTTTGGACCTGTCCGTCGCAGTCATCGCCTAACACCCATTGGGCGGACTGTAGGCCCAGTGATCAGCGCAGAACAAGCCGGATCAGGCCGTCGCCGCTTCGGTGGGGGCCACCTCGACCGCTGCGCCGGGGACGCTGCGGGGCGAGGGCATGGGGCCGTCCTGGATCACGGTCAGGTAGCGGATCACGTCCTCGGAGAGACGCATGGCCCGCTCGAGCAGGGCCACCTGCTGGCCGTTGCCGCTGTGGTTGAGCTGCACGTAGATGCCTTCCCGATGCTTGGCGATCGGGTAGGCCAGGCGGCGCTTGCCGCGCATCTGGGTGTCGAGCACTTCGGCGCCGGCCTCGACGACGATGTCGCGGTACTTGGCGACGTGGGTCTCGACTTCCTCCTCCGGAATGTCCGGCCGGAGGATGTACATCGTTTCGTAATAGGGCTGCGTCATGGTCGCCTGTGGAGGGGCTGAAGGGCACTGGGGCCCGTCAGCGACGGATCCAAGACCCTATCGCAGCGCCGTGGCGCCCTTCAGAAGAGCTGCATCCGCACCGCCTCGGAGACGGTGGGGATGTCGGCCTCCTTGCCCCGCAGGCTCTGGACCACCGAGAACAGCACCAGCAGCACCGTGCCCAGGAAGATCGTGTTGGAGAGGGTGCGGATGGCGAAGCCGGCGCCCAGGGGCGCCAGCACCGTGTCGAAGGCCAGGCTGAGCAGCACCAGCACGATGTCGATCAGGATCGCCTGCAGCACGTTGAAGCGGATCGGGTAGGGCACCCGGGGGTTGCGCACCACCAGCAGGAACAGCAGCAGGAACAGCACCAGGCCGCCGAAGGGAATGGCCTGCTCCAGGACCACCAGGGGCAGGGCCGGCAGCGCCAGCCACCCCAGCAGCGGGAACATGTCGAACAGGGACTGGCCGAAGCGCAGGGCGTCGCTCAGGGGCAGCAGGTAGGCCAGGGCTCCCAGCAGCCGCTGCCAGATCGGAGGACCTTCCATGGGGGCGCTGGCTCGGGGGCGGACGGTCCCCGCAGGCTAGGGGGCCCCCAGCCGGGCCAGGGCCGCGTCCCGCATGGCGATCACCGGCACGTCCGGCCGGCCGCTCCAGAGCCGCAGGGAGGCGGCGCCCTGCTGCACCAGCATCTCCAGGCCGTCGATGGTGCGGCAGCCCTGTTCAGCGGCCTGGCGCAGCAGGGTGGTGGGCCGGGGGATGTAGTTGAGGTCGTAGACGGTGGTTGCCGGCCGCAGCAGGGCCACCTGGTCGGGATCCAGGGGCGAGCGCGCCGCCGCCGCCGGATCCCGGCCGGAGGCCATGCCCAGGGGCGTGGTGTTCACCACCAGATCGGCACCCGCCAGCGCTTCGGCCAGGGGGTCCGGCTGTCCGTCCGCCGCGGGCGCCCAGGCCAGGGGCTCCAGGCCGGGGGCCCAGTCGGCGCAGGAGGCGAGGAAACGGCCCAGGCGGATGCTGTCGCGGCCCGCCACCCGGATGCGGCCCAGGCCCAGCTCCACCAGCCCCGCCACCACGGCCCGGGCACTGCCGCCGCAGCCCAGCACCAGGGCCTCGCGGGCGGCCAGGCCCCGCAGCGGCGCCAGGAACCCCTCCACGTCGGTGTTGGTGCCCAGCCAGCCGCCGCCGTCGCGGCGCACCAGGGTGTTCACCGCCCCCAGCCGCCGTGCCAGCGGCGTCAGCTCCTGGGCCAGGGCGGCGGCGGCCTGCTTGTGGGGCAGGGTGACGTTGAGGCCCCGGCAGTCGATCGCCTCCAGTCCCTGCAGCACCACGGCCAGGTCCGGCGCCGCCACTGGCAGGGCCAGGTAGGCCCAGTCGAGCCCAAGGGCGGCGATGGCGGCGTTGTGCATCGCCGGTGAGAGGGAGTGGCGCACCGGATCCCCCAGCACTCCCGCCAGGGCGGTGCCACCACCGATCACCGGGCCTGCCTGGGGGGTCACCATGGGCTCGCGTGAGCAGCTGCCGCCCGACCGTAGGTCCGCCGGATCCCAGGCTCCGACAGGCCCAGACCCCCTTCCCGGTACGGCACCGGTTCGGGAACCACCCCTCGCCTGGGTGAACCCCGGATGCGGAAGATGGCTCCAGTCAGAACTTCATCCACACCAGGAGGTGGTCATCCATGGGCAAGGTCGTCGGTATTGACCTCGGCACCACGAACAGCTGCGTCGCCGTGATGGAGGGCGGCAAGCCCACGGTGATCGCCAACGCCGAGGGCTTCCGCACGACGCCGTCGGTGGTGGCCTACACGAAGAACCAGGACAAGCTGGTCGGACAGATCGCCAAGCGCCAGGCGGTCATGAACCCGGAGAACACCTTCTATTCCGTCAAGCGCTTCATCGGCCGTCGGGTGGATGAGGTCAACGAGGAGTCGAAGGAAGTCAGCTACGGCGTTGAGAAGGCCGGCGCCAACGTCAAGATCAAGTGCCCGGTGCTCAGCAAGCAGTTCGCCCCCGAGGAGATCTCGGCCGAAGTGCTTCGCAAGCTGGCCGAGGACGCCGGCAAGTACCTGGGCGAAACCGTCACCCAGGCGGTGATCACCGTTCCCGCCTACTTCAACGACTCCCAGCGCCAGGCCACCAAGGACGCCGGCAAGATCGCCGGCCTCGAGGTGCTGCGGATCATCAACGAGCCCACGGCGGCGGCCCTGGCCTACGGCCTGGATCGCAAGAGCAACGAGCGCATCCTCGTGTTCGACCTCGGCGGCGGCACCTTCGACGTCTCCGTGCTGGAAGTGGGCGACGGCGTCTTCGAGGTGCTCTCCACCAGCGGTGACACCCACCTGGGCGGCGACGACTTCGACAAGGTGATCGTCGATCACCTCGCCGACAGCTTCAAGGCCAACGAAGGCATCGACCTGCGCCAGGACAAGCAGGCCCTGCAGCGCCTCACCGAGGCGGCCGAGAAGGCCAAGATCGAACTCTCCAGCGCCACCCAGGCCGAGATCAATCTCCCCTTCATCACCGCCACCCCTGAAGGGCCCAAGCACCTCGACCTCACCCTCACCCGGGCCAAGTTCGAGGAACTCGCCTCCAAGCTGATCGACCGCTGCCGGGTGCCGGTGGAGCAGGCGCTCAAGGACGCCAAGCTCTCCACCGGCGAGCTCGACGAGATCGTGATGGTGGGCGGCTCCACCCGCATCCCCGCGGTGCTGGAACTGGTCAAGCGGATCACCAACAAGACCCCCAACCAGACGGTGAACCCCGATGAGGTGGTGGCCGTGGGTGCCGCCATCCAGGGCGGTGTGCTCGCCGGCGAGGTGAAGGACATCCTTCTGCTCGACGTCACCCCCCTCTCCCTGGGTGTGGAGACCCTCGGCGGCGTGATGACCAAGATGATCACCCGCAACACCACCATCCCCACCAAGAAGTCGGAGGTGTATTCCACCGCCGTCGACGGGCAGACGAACGTGGAGATCCACGTGCTGCAGGGCGAGCGTGAGATGGCCTCCGACAACAAGTCGCTGGGCACCTTCCGCCTCGACGGCATCCCCCCCGCCCCCCGTGGCGTGCCCCAGATCGAGGTCACCTTCGACATCGACGCCAACGGCATCCTCAGCGTCACCGCCAAGGACAAGGGCAGCGGCAAGGAGCAGAGCATCTCCATCACCGGCGCCTCCACCCTCAGCGACAACGAAGTCGACAAGATGGTGAAGGACGCGGAGGCCAACGCCGCCGCCGACAAGGAGAAGCGGGAGAAGATCGACCTGAGGAACCAGGCCGAGACCCTCATCTACCAGTCCGAGAAGCAGCTGGGCGAGCTCGGCGACAAGGTGGGCGCCGAGGACAAGGCCAAGGTGGAGGGCTTCGCCAAGGACCTCAAGGAGGCCCTCGAGAAGGACGACTCCCCGGCCATCAAGGCCAGCCTCGAGGAGCTGCAGAAAGCTCTCTATGCCGCCGGTGCCTCCGTGTACCAGCAGGCCGGAGCCGAGGGTGCCGCCGCCGGCGCCGCCCCCGGTGGCAACGGCAACGGCACCGCCTCGGCCGCCGATGACGTCATCGACGCCGAGTTCACCGAGAGCAAGTGATCCGGCAGCGGATCACCGCCGACACCACAGCAACCGCCCCCCTCACCAGGGGGGCTTTTTCATGGGCCGCCGCGGCGTTCAGGCGTCGGTGGGGCGGGCCTCGATCTGCCCGGCCACCCAGGCGGCGCTGGCCGGCGCCAGCAGGATGCCGTTGCGGTAGTGGCCGCCCGCCAGCAGCAGCCCCGGGGCCGGCTGCTCCAGCAGGGGGGCCGGCCGGCCGACCGGGCGGGGGCGCAGGCCCTGCCAGCGGCGCACCACCCGCGCCTGCCGCAGCCACTCCGGTGCCGCCCCGCCCAGGTCCCGCAGCTCCCTGAGCTGGTCCGGGCCGGCCCGGCGGCCCGGCTCCAGGGTCGCCCCCAGCCACAGGCGCCGGCCCCCCTCCAGGTCGGGTCGGGGCACCAGGTTGACGCCCCGCCACACCACCACCCCGGGCCAGTGGACGGGGAGGGGGGCGTCCAGCTCCAGCTCCAGCTCCAGGGCCTGGCCCAGCACCGGCTCCAGCTCCCAGGGGCCACTGTCCACCCTCGCGGCCACCCCCGCTGCGGCCTTCAGCAGCGCGCCGCTGGCGGTCCCCGCCGCCAGCACCACCCAGGCCGCCCGTTCCGCGCCGCCGCCGGCCAGGTCCACCCGCCAGCCGCCGCCATCGGGCCGCAGGGCCACGGCCGCCTCCGCCCGCAGGGTCAGGCCCCGTTCCCGGCCGTCCGCCGCCAGGGCGGCCAGGGCCGATCCCGGATCCAGCTGGCCGTCACGGCCGGAGTGGAGCCCCGCCAGGCAGGGCTGGGGCAGGCCGGGTTCGAGCTGCTCCAGCCGCCGCCGGTCCCAGGGCTCCAGGGGCAGGCCCAGGGCCCGCTTGCGGGCCCCCAGCGCCCCGAGGCGTTGCTCCTCGTCCCCATCCGCCGCCAGCAGCAGCACCCCGGAGCGGTAGGGGATCGGATGACCCCGTCGGTCCAGCTCGTGGCGCCACTGGCTCCAGAGCTCCAGGCTGCGCTGGCGCAGCTCCCAGGCCCGACCACGGTCCCGGTGGAAGCTGTCGGCCATCAGGACCCCGAGGGCGGCCAGGCTGCCGCTGCGCTCGGGGCCTTCCCCCGGGGCACCGGCCGCGGCGGCTGCCTGGGCCGGATCGAGCAGCAGCACCGCGTGGCCGCGGCACTGCTGGAACCAGGCGCAGGCCAGGCCCACGATGCCCCCCCCCACCACGATCACCGAGGTGCCGGAGGGGGTCACCGGGGACGGTCCCGCGTCAGGAGGGGCGCACTGGGCCCCGCCGGAGTGCGAATCAGGCGTCGCCGCTGGCGACCGGCTGGGGCGCGGGGGTGTTGGGGGAGGGGGCCGGCGGCACGGCGTTGGACACCTTGGCCTCGGCGCTGAAGGATTCGGCCAGGGCGATGGCTTCGGCCGGAATCACCTCGGCGTAGGAGCTGAAGCCGGTGGCCACCTTGATGTAGTCCTTGCGCAGGTTCTCGCCGTCCTGCAGACGGGCGGCCTCATCGAGCTTGGCCAGGGAGGCCTTCAGCTTGGTGGCCCGCTTGGCGGCCTCGGCCCGGTCGGCCGGCAGCAGGCGCTGGTTGATGTACAGCATCTGGCGACCCAGATCCTGCATCGGGCCGTGGATCAGGTTGCGGGTGAAGACCCAGTTGCGCTCGTTGACCAGATCGGCCAGTTCCGGCAGGCGCTCCTTTGCGGCCAGGAACCCTTCGGTCTGGCGGGCGATCAGGGTCATGTCCTCCGGGCTGATCGTCGGCGGCTTGCGGGTCTGCTCGCCCGAGCAGGCCACCAGGGAAACGCTGAGCACCAGGGCCACGGCAAGCAGGCTGAGGCGGCGCAGGACACCCATCAGGGAGAGGGGCGCGGAGATCGACGCGACGGCCATGGGACGGTGCTGTGACGTGGCTGGCGCCGTGACTTTACCGGCCCGCCTGCGCCACCATGACGGTTCCGACCGATCCGTTCCGGATTCATTGATGCGTTCCCCCACGGCGATCCTGCAGCTGATCTGCCCCGATCGGCCAGGGCTGGTGAGCGAACTCTCGGGCTGGGTGGCCGCCAACGGCGGCAACATCCTCCACGCCGACCACCACACCGATGCGGGGGCGGGGCTGTTCCTGAGCCGGATCGAATGGGCCCTGGAGGGGTTCGGCCTGCCCCGTGAGGCGATCGTTCCGGCCGTGGCGGCCCTGGCGGGGCGCCTGGGCGGCGAGGGCCAGGTGCACTTCTCCGACGCCCTGCCCCGGGTGGCGATCTTCGCCAGCCGCCAGGACCACTGCCTGGTCGACCTGCTCTGGCGCACCCGCTCCGGGGAGCTGCCGATGCAGGTGCCCCTGGTGGTCTCCAACCACCCGGACCTGGAGGCGCTGGCGGTGGATTTCGGTGCCCGCTTCGTCCACCTGCCGATCACGGCGGCCTCCCGCGCGGAGGTGGAGCAGGCCCAGCTGGCCCTGCTGGAGGAGGAGCGGATCGAACTGGTGGTGCTGGCCAAGTACATGCAGGTGCTGAGCCCCGCGTTCCTGGCCCGCTTCTCCCAGGTGATCAACATCCACCACTCCTTCCTGCCGGCCTTCCAGGGGGCCCAGCCGTACCACCGCGCCTGGGAGCGGGGGGTCAAGCTGATCGGCGCCACGGCCCACTTCGTCACCGAGGAGCTGGACGGGGGGCCGATCATCGAGCAGGCCACCATGCACGTGGGCCACCGCGACGAGGTGGAGGACCTGATCCGCAAGGGCCGTGACACCGAACGGCTGGCCCTGGCCCGGGCGGTGCGACTGTTCCTGCGCCGTCAGGTGATGGTCTACCGGGGCCGGACCGCTGTGTTTGATTGAGCCTTGCCCCGGGACCCGCCGTCGGTCCTTCGCTGCCGCCACCGCTCCGGTGATCCGTTTTTCCGCCCTCGACGAGCGCCTGATGGCGCCCAAGCCGGCCGCCGCCACGCCCCTGGGCTGGCGCTGTTTCCAGCTGGGGATGGTCCTGCTGGCCAGCAGTGCCTTCCTGGCCGGCCTGGCCCTGCTGCTGGCCCTGATCCTGGGCAGCCGCGGCCGACGCCCCTTCCTGGCGGACCGGGTGAACGTCGTGCTCCTGGCGGCGGCGGTGCTGATGGTGCTGGGCTGCTTCCGGGCCGCCAGCAATGACCTGGCCTGGCTGGGGATGGGGAACTGGCTGCCCTTCTTCTGGGGCTTCTGGGGCTTCCAGGTGTATCTCGGCAGCCCCGCCGCCCGCCGCCGCGTGGCGCTGGCGGTGGTGGCCGGCACGGTGCCGGTGATCCTCACCGGCCTGGGCCAGATCTGGTGGGGCTGGAGCGGCCCCTTCCAGTGGCTGGGGGGCCTGATCATCTGGCACATCAAGGCCGGCGGCAATCCGCCGGAACGGCTGGCCGGACTGTTCGACTACGCCAACATCGCCGGGGCCTGGATGGTGCTGGCCTGGCCCCTGACCCTGGCCGCCCTGATGGAGAGCGGTCTCGGCTGGCGGCGCCGGGGGGTGGTGCTGGTGATCGCCGCCGGCCTGGTGGCGGCGGTGTTCCTCACCGATTCCCGCAATGCCTGGGGGGCCCTGCTGCTGGCGGTGCCCGTGGTGGCCGGGCCCGGCAGCTGGCTGTGGCTGCTGCCGGTGCTGCTGGTGGTGCTGGCGGTGATCGGCCTGTCCACCCTGCCCTGGGTACCGGCGGCCCCGCAGGAGCTGGCCCGGCAGGTGGTGCCCGAGGCGATCTGGGGCCGGCTGATCGACCTCGACCACGGCGGCCAGCGACCGCTGGCGATCACGCGCCTGGCCCAGTGGCAGGTGGCCCTGGGTCTGATCGCCGAACGGCCCTGGCTGGGCTGGGGGGCGGCCGCCTTCAGCATCATTTACCCGATGCGCACCGGCTTCTGGCACGGCCACCCCCACAACCTGCCGATCGATCTGGCGATGAGCCACGGGGTGCCGGTCGCCGTCCTGGTGGTGGGCCTGGTGCTGTGGCTGCTGATCCGGGCCGGTTGGCTGGGCATGGCCGGCGGCACCCTGTTCGATCGGGCCTGGTGGGCCGCGGTCCTGGTGCTGGTGGCCCTGCACGCCACCGACATCCCCCTTTACGACAGCCGGGTCAATGTGGCGGGCTGGGTGCTGCTGGCGGGTCTGCGCTGCTATCGCCGGCCAGCGCCTCCTGCCGATGCCTGAGCAGGGTGGCGGCCGGTAAGGGTCCCTCCAGATGGGTCCAGGGCAGCACGCGCTCCTCCTCCCAGGTGGCATGGACCACCTCCTCCCAGGGGGGCGGTGCCGGCAGGGGGACCGGCAGATCCGCCGGTGCGGCCACCTCGCCGGCGCGCGCTGCCCGGTAGGCCTTCTTCCAGCCGCCCTGGCTGTCGTGCTGGCCACGGACTGCGGCGATCACGGGTGCCAGGCGGCGGTCGCTGCGGGAGAGCAGGGCCTGGATCACGCTCCAGCCGTAGCTTTCGGGGCGCAGTTCGATGCCCTTGGGCTGCAGGCGCCGCGCCAGCCGCTGCAGGCGCTTCTCCGCCTCCGGCCGCACCCCTTCCCACTGGAAGGGGGTGTGGGCCTTGGGCACGAAGGTGCTCACCCCGAGGCTCAGCCGCAGGCCCGGGGTGGCCTTCTTCAGGGCCAGCAGCAGGTCGGCGGTGGCTTCGATGTCGGCCTCCTCCTCGCTGGGCAGGCCCGCCATGCCATAGAGCTTCAGGCCGCTGAGGCCCCCCTCCCTGGCGTAGCGGGCCGCCGCGAAGATCTCCTCGCCGCTCAGCTTCTTGTTGACCACCCGGCGCATCCGTTCGCTGCCGCTCTCGATCGCGATCGTCAGTGACTTGCTGCCCCGCCGGGCCAGGATCCGCCCCAGCTGGGGGGTCACGGTGGCGGCCCGCACCGAGCTGACGCTGACCCGGGTGCCTTCGAAACGGTCCTGATCCAGCCAGCTGAGCAGGTCGGCGAACTGGGGGTGCTGGGTCACCGAGGCCCCCAGCAGGCCGAGGCGCTGGGTCACCGCCAGCCCCGTCTCCACCGCCGGGATCAGGCCGTCGTCGAGGGAGGCGGAGCGGAACGGCAGGGTGAGGTAGCTGGCCAGGCAGAAGCGGCAGAGCTCCGGACAGCTGCGGGCCACCTCCACCATGTGGATCGAGGGCCAGGCCGCCTCCGGTGTGATCACCGTGGAATGGCTGAGGGTGTTGCCGCGCCAGGTCTGCTTGGCGATGGTGGCCGGCACCTCGGCGGCGGTGGGCTCCACCGCCAGCAAGGCGCCATCGGCGTCGTAGCGGGGGGCATACATCGCCGGCACGTAGACCCCGGGAACCCGGGCCAGTTGCCGCAGACGTTCGGGGCGGGGCAGGGCGCGGCTGGCCTGGAGCGCGTCGATGAAGGCGGGCAGCAGCAGTTCACCGTCGCCCAGCAGCACCACATCGAAAAAGGGGGCCAGGGGCTCGGGGTTGGCCGTGAGCACCGGGCCGCCGCCGAACACGATCGGGTCGACCTCCCCTCGCTGGTGACTCCAGAGGGGGATGCCCTGCTGCTCGAGCAGGTCGAGCAGCACCGGTCCGTCCAGCTCCCAGCTGAGCGAGAGGCCGAACAGGTCGCAATGGCGATGCGGCGGATCCCCCTGATCCGTGAACAGCCGCCGCACGTCGAGGTCGCTGCGGCGCGCCAGGCTGGCCCACACCACCTGATAGCCCAGGCTGGTGATCCCAACGGAATAGCTGCTCGGGAAGGCCAGCACGGTGCGCAGGGCATCGGCGGAGGGCCTGGCCGGCTCAAACAGCAGCGTTTCCTGGTTCAGGGGGGGAGGCGGATGGAGGAGATCCAGCGTGTCACTTCCAGGGATCCGTTGGCGTCTCCCTAAAGTCGGACGCTCCGTGAACGCGCGCCATGCCCACGCTGCCCAGTGTGGTCGAGATCATCCTCGGGATCCTGGTGCTGTTCGGCGGTGGTGAACTGTTCGTGGCCGGATCGGTCGCCCTCTCCCTGCTGCTCGGCATTCCCCAGCTGGTGATCGGCCTGACGGTGGTGTCCCTGGGCACCAGCGCCCCGGAACTGTTCGTGAGTCTGATCTCCACTCTCAACGGGGATGCCGACCTGGCCGTCAGCAATGTGGTGGGCAGCAACATCTTCAACATCCTCGTGGTGCTGGGCGCCAGCGCGGCCATCGTTCCCCTGCGGGTGAAAAGCCGTCTGGTGCGGCGGGACGTGCCCCTGCTGCTGGGCATCTCGATGGCCGTGTGGGGCATGGCCTCAGGGGGCCGGATCACCTGGCAGGCGGGGCTGGCGCTGCTGTTTGCCCTCGTGGCCAACGTCGTCTGGGAGATGCGCACCGCCTCGGAGGAACCGCCGGAGGACGGGGAGGACGACATCGAGGAGGCCCGGGCCACCCCCGTGGTGGCCGCCTTCAAGCTCGCGGCCGGTCTGGCCCTGCTGGTGCTGGGCTCCCAGCTGCTGGTGCGGGGGGCCACCACCGCCGCCGTGGCCCTGGGGGTGAGCCAGACGGTGATCGGCCTGACGATCGTGGCGGCCGGTACCTCCATGCCCGAGCTGGTCACCTCACTGGTGGCCGCCTACCGAGGGCGGGCCGACCTGGCCATCGGCAACGTGGTGGGCAGCAACCTGCTCAACCAGGTGGTGATCCTGGGGTTGTGCGCCGTGGTGTCCGGCGGCAAGGGCCTGGCGGTGGATCCGGTGATGATCAGCCGCGACCTGCCGATCATGGTGGCCACCACCCTGGCCTGCCTGCCGATCTTCTGGACCAACGGCGCGATCACCCGCCTCGAGGGCTGGCTGCTGCTGGGGCTCTACGGGCTCTATCTGGTGGAGCAGGTCCTGGCCGCCACCGCCGGTGGCGAAGTCATGGACAACGCCTATCGCTTCGTGGTGCTGGTGGCGGTGCTGCCCCTGCTGATGGTGTTCCTGGTCTGGCAGGTGCTGCGCTGGAAGCAGCAGCGCAAGCTCCTGGCCGCTCAGGGTGGTGACTAGAAGGACGGCAGGGCGGGCCTGGCGTTCGGTTCGCGGGCCCGGGGCGAGGCGCGCCCCGATTCCGACCTGGACCTGGCCGTGATCGTGGACTGCCCTCAGCTGGCTCCCGCCGAGAAGGCCTCCTGCTGGCAGCGCTTTCGAGCGGCCCTCGGGTCCCTCAGCGTCAGGGTGGACCTGGTGCTGGCCGGCGTCGCCGACGCCGAACGGCTGAGTGGCTCGCGCTGGCACGTGTTCGGCGATGTGGCGCGCGAGGGGAAGGTGCTCGATGTCGCCGGCTGAGGATGCGGTCCTCCTGCTGGCGATCGTGCGCCGCCATCTGCGCACCTTGCGCATCGGGCTCGATCCTGCGTATCCGGAGGAGGACTGGGGCGTCACCGCCCAGCCGGTGGTGGAGAAGCTGCTCAAGGCCTGGATCGTGCTGGGCGATCGCCGCCCGCCACGGGTGCACGAACCGAGCGACCTGGCCCCTGAGGCGGGACGGGTTCTGGAGCCCCGCCTGGCGGCCCTGAAGGAATTCGCCATGGAGGCCCGCGACGAGGCAGGGCCCTTCCCGCTGCCGGCCGAACGATCGGAGCTGCTGGCCCTGCTGGCGGCCGAACTGGAACGCTGCGAGCGGGCTGTGGCGGGGCTGGGTTGATCGGCGGAGTCCAAGGGCACCTGGGGTTCAGCGCGGTGGAGTGACGCGGGGCGGAGCTTGGTGCTCAAGCTGGTCCGGAGGAACCGGTCCCGATGTGGCGAGATCGGGCCTCCTCAGCAGCAGGGTGTTTCGACGGGTCTGCCCAAGTCGGTGAGGTGTCGTGCCGTTGAAGGTTGAACCCTTGCGATTGCAAGGTTTTGCCGCGTTGCCCTCAGGGCACATCGTCTTTATGCTGCTGACGGATGAAGATATGGGGCTTAGCTGGGTCCTCCGAAGAAGCGTTCGAAGGATCGGAAACCAGGGAAAGAATCCTTAACATGAGATTAGTGGACTTGAAACTGATGGATCAGGGATCTTTTCTGTGCCAATTGACGGCCGTGCATAGCAGCTAAGATTTAACATTCAAGAATTCGTTATGAGTGGATCACCATGGATGACGATTCTCTGAAAATATCACCGCCGATTTATATTGTCGGAGTGAAGATCGGGTGTTGGAGGTGCGGGGAAAGAATGCCGGTGGTAGCATTCTTAGCACCGTCGGTTGAGGGCGCAGATGATCAGGTTTGTGTCCTGTCAGATGTTGTTGCTCTTCCTAAAGACGTGCTTGGATACGTGCAGAAACGAGTGCCAACTTATCAGCTTAGCTACTCGAAAACAGTTCAAGGCAAATACTATGCGAATGTCTGCCCCAAGTGCAGAATGTTGTCCGGTGCCTTCTTCCTGCATTCAGAACCAGGGGCACCGTTTTTTCCGACGTGCGCAGAGGAAGCTGGTCTGCTTTATCTCGCAGAAATCCCTGTGCAGGGTCTGGTGCGCATTCGAGCTGGTTTTCACGTGGGAACGGGCAGGTTGATCCTGAAGCATGCGAAACGAATCCCATAAACAGGCTCTGAACACGGACGGCAAGCTCGAACGCACCTTTGGGCAAGAGCTGCACGTCGGTTTAGGCGGGCGTTCGAAGGATCGGCAAGTCAAAATCACAGCCAATCACGTTCAAGCTGTTGCAAGTGTGCAAGCTTGCATTTGCAATCAACAAATCAACCATGAAGGGGCGCAAAGAGTTAAAATAGCCGCAGTCTACCAAATATGTATAGTCCCAAAATGAAGATATCCCGGTTTTAGTAGCTCATGTCAAGTGGCTGGACTCAGGACCCGGGAACAGGCTTTTGTATCAAGACGAACGGTTATAGGCGGATCCGTCTATGGCGACAGGGTCTTGCCAGGGTATCATGAAATCCATTGCCACAACAGGGATCTGGCCATGACTCCAGCTTGCAGAAGTTGGGATAGGCGGCAAAAACGGTGCCGAGACACTGCATACGAGGATCCGTCCATTTAGCGTTAG
>Ga0194130_10000945_pt1 | contig 50298 bp, 45 predicted proteins | sample TA2KigsurfametaG_FD_160084 | JGI IMG/M metagenome (GOLD analysis project Ga0194130, IMG submission 160084) | Freshwater microbial communities from Lake Tanganyika, Tanzania - TA2015050 Kigoma 12 surface | ecosystem: Environmental > Aquatic > Freshwater > Lake | place: Tanzania: Lake Tanganyika...
CAGCTAGCGCGTCTGCCCACGGCTGCGCAAGCCACACGCACAGCACGAGCCAGGCAGTGCCGCTTGCCATCGCGATCATGAACTTGACGCGTACCGGGAGGTAATTGCGTTTATGCGAAGAATAGCGATTGACCGGCCGCGAGGGGAGCGGGATGACAGACGCTTCTGACGGCGTTGACTGGCGCGGGGGAGTCTCTTGCTGCTGCCGCATAACTTGCACTCAAAAAATGCTAATGATGCGGTATTCCAGCTCGATTTATGACCAGAAGAAAATATTTCACGACTAACAGTTAGGTATGCGGTCCAGGCCATTATCAGAGCGGCAACGGTCTTCGGCACGAATTGCTTTTGTGAGGCGGGATGCGTAGTCTGGCGCGTTGTCTTCCGGGGTGACCATGATGCGCGAGCCGCCCACGATCGCTATTTTTTGTCAGGTGCTTGATAACCACGGAGACGTGGGGGTCTGCTGGCGTCTGGCGCGTCGGCTTGCCCGCGACGGGAAGCAGGTGACGCTGTGGGCAGACGACCTGAACCGTTTGCAGCGGCTGCGTCCGGCGATCGATCCGAGCGCGGCCCAGCAACCGTTGGACGGCTTTACGCTGTGCCCGTGGTCTGACGCCGCCCCACTCGGCGTGGTGGCCGATTTGGTGGTCAGCGCATTTGGCTGCCGCTTGCCGGAGGGCTACCTCGTGCGCATGGCTGCTATGACGCCAGCGCCGGCGTGGGTGAATCTCGAGTACTTGTCAGCGGAGCCGTGGGTGGAGGCTAGCCATTTGCTGCCATCGCCCAATCCGCGCGTGCCGCTGCTCGAGTACTTTTTCTTTCCGGGGTTCACGCAGCGTACCGGTGGTTTGCTGCGTGAGCCTGATTTAGTGGTGCAGCGCGCCGCATTCGATGTCAATGCAAAAAAACGATTTTTGTCGCGCATCGGCGTGCAGCCAGTGGCGGGCAGCAAGCTGTTGTCGCTGTTCTGTTATCCGTCGGCACCGATCGAATCACTTTTTCAACTGATGCAGAGCGGTCCACCGGTGATGTGTTTGGTGCCTGAAGGAGTTACGCCACTCGCGCCGGCCGCAGGAGAGACCTGGACCCGAGGTAAGCTGACAGTGCAAGGCATACCTTTTCTTGAGCCGGATGAGTATGACCATCTCCTCTGGAGCTGCGATTTGAATTTTGTGCGCGGCGAGGACAGTGCTGTACGTGCGCAGTGGGCTGCGCAGCCGATGCTGTGGCAGCTTTATCCTCAAGCTGAGTCGGCGCATCAGGTGAAGCTGCAGGCATTCTCGGCACTGTATTGCGGCGCACTTGGTCCCAATGATGCTGCGATCTGGAACAGCTTTTCAAGTTGGTGGAATGGACGTCAACAGACAACGCCAGATTGGCATGGACTGCTAGATGCCTTGCCAGTATTGAAAGTGCATGCGTATACGTGGCAGCAGCGGCTTGCTTCGATTCCCGAACTGGCGGGAAGCCTGATCGAATTCGCGAGGCAAATCAGGTAAGATTCGCGGTTTTCAACGTTCGCGCATCTCATGCATCAAGCATCGCGCGGCACGTAATCATCTTCCAACTTATTTAACGCCATTATGAAAACCGCTCAAGAACTCCGTGTCGGCAATGTGTTTATGCTAAACGGTCAGCCACAAGTTGTCGTCAAATCCGAATTCTCCAAGTCGGGTCGTAACGCCTCGGTGGTTAAAATGAAAATGAAAAATCTGCTGACCGAGGCAGCTCAGGAGGCGGTATATCGCTCCGATGAAAAATTTGACGTGGTCGTGCTGGATCGTAAGGAGGCGACTTACTCATATTTCGCGGATCCCTTGTATGTGTTCATGGATGGTGAGTACAACCAGTACGAGGTTGAGGCTGACAACATGGGTGAGGCCATCAGCTATCTCGAAGATGGCATGGGTTGCGAAGTTGTCTTTTACGATGGCAAGGCGATTTCAGTCGAGCTGCCGACCACGGTTGTGCGCGAGGTGACGTACACCGAGCCCGCCGTCAAGGGCGATACCTCCGGCAAGGTGCTCAAGCCGGCCAAGATCTCTACCGGTTTCGAGGTGGCGGTGCCGTTATTCGTCGACCAAGGCGACAAGATCGAGATCGATACACGCACGGGTGAGTACAAACGCCGCGTGTGATCTAGCCCAAACATAGGGTACGTTCGCTGTAGCGCGGTGAGCCTCCAAGCGCAACGCAGCGTTTACTGAAGCAGCCACCGGCCTTGACGACCTGCCCGCTTTTTTTACGCGCTAGGTCATGATTTGCTTGGCGCGATATTTACACACGAAATCCAACCGCGTCTCGCCAGCAGAGCCCGGCGTCACCGCCTGAAACTGTAGCGCGGTGAGTGGCAACTCCGGCTCTTCATGCACCGGCACGCCGATCGGCTCGACATTCTCGTAATAGGTGTTGCCGGTGTACGCGATCATGCGCTTGCCACAATCAAAATAATTCACATAAGTGGTCGACTGATACGCAGTTTCATCGGGACCATATTGCGGCACCGACCAAGATGTTCGGAGTAGCGCGCGCAAGTAATCGTCGGTACGCACAATGCTGCTCGCATCAACATACCAATTAATCACTTGGTCGCGGTTACCTGACTGTGAGATCAGTTGCCAGTCGGCTTCTTGCGCCGTAGCCGGCAGCGCGAGAAATAAAAAAACGCACGATGAGAATTGCCGCATAAGTTTTTCCAGTGACAAGAGCAAGCCGCTTGATACTACCGGAATCATTGTCAACGCGTGAAGAAGGCGTGTGGCAGCGACTGACCGAAATGACAAGTATGTGGACAGTGCGGTTATCATGGCGGCAAAAGACCATGGGCTATGGCCCGCATGACGAGGAGATGTAATGCAGGACGCGGCCCTTGGCGACGCGTTGGACGCGCCGAATGAACCTCACTTGGGTGCTTGGGGTCTGCGCCTGCTGGCCTTGACCAAGGGCTTCGCCGTGGCAGGCGGTATCGGCTTCATCGCGCTGGTGCTGATGTCCTTGGTGTCGATCGTCGGCCGCAAGCTCGCCTCCGCGCCCATCACCGGTGATATTGAAATGATGCAGATGGCGGGCGCTGTTGCTGCGGCAGCGATGCTGCCGTTCTGCGAGATGGAACGTCATCATCTGCGGGTCGATTTTTTCACGACGCGTTTGTCGCAACCCGCCAAGCACCGTTTAGATGCGATTAGTCACCTGTTGTTGGCTTTGGTGGCGCTGCTGCTCGCGTGGCGCACCAGTATCGGTGCTGCATCGCTGCGCGAGGCGGGAGAGGCGTCGATGATGTTGCTCTGGCCGGTATGGACCGTCGTCGCGGCGCTCGTACCAAGCTTCGTGCTGCTTGCGTTGGCCGGGTTCTATAACGCGGCGCTTTACGTGCGCGCTGCCGGGAGCGCCAAATGAGCGGGATGACGATCGGTCTGATGATGTTCTCCGTGCTGCTGCTGATACTGGCGCTGCGCGTGCATATTGGTATTGCGATGTTCATTGTTGGTAGTGCTGGTTTTCTGATCATGAATGATTACCAGTCGCTTCCCCTGCTCGCAGCGCTCAAAAATGTTGCCTACGCGCGTTTCTCCAACTACGACCTTGCTGTCATTCCATTGTTCATGCTGATGGGGCAGTTCGCCACGCACGGTGGTTTATCGAGCGCGTTATTCAACTGCGTCAATAGCTTTGTTGGACATTGGCGAGGTGGCGTCGCCATGGCAGCGGTAGGCGCGTGCGCTGCATTTGGTGCGATCTGCGGCTCTTCATTGGCAACCGCTGCAACCATGGGCCAGGTCGCGTTACCCGAGCTGCGTCGCTACAACTATGCAGGCTCGTTAGCAACCGGTGCGCTGGCTGCCGGGGGCACACTGGGTATCATGATCCCGCCGTCAGTGCCTCTGGTGATTTACGCGGTGCTGACGCAAGAATCGATTGGCAAGTTATTCATGGCGGCCGTGATCCCCGGATTGATTGCCATGCTGGGCTACATGATCGTGATCCGTATCGTTGTCACGCTTAAACCAGACGCAGGTCCGGCTGGTGAGCGAGTGCCGCTCGCGACCGCGCTACGTACGCTGGCAGGCGTGCTGCCGATACTGTTGGTGTTTTTGGTCGTGATCGTCGGTATTTACGACGGGTGGGCCAACCCGACCGAAGCGGCTTCAATCGGTGCGGCGGCATGCGGCATCATCTCGATTATCAATGGCATGCGTTGGCAAGGTATTTTGAATAGCATCTTGGGCACGGCGCAAGCCACAGCAATGATTTTTCTGGTGCTTCTGGGTGCCGATATGCTGAACTCAGGGTTGGCGTTGACCCAGATGCCTGCCGAGTTGGCGAGCTGGGTCCAGAGCAGCGGGCTGCCGCCGTTGTCGGTGATCTTCGCTATTTTGCTGATCTACATCTTGCTCGGCTGCGTGATGGATTCGCTGGCGATGATTTTGCTGACTATCCCTATTTTTTATCCTATCGTGATGGGGCTGGAGTTTGCTGGCATGGCGCCAGCAGACAAATCCATCTGGTTCGGAATTCTTGCGCTGATGGTGGTCGAGATCGGTTTGGTGCATCCGCCGGTCGGGATGAATATCTACATCATCAACCGTATCGCTAAAGACGTGCCGGTGATGGAGACCTTCAAAGGCGTGCTTCCGTTCCTCGCCTCGGATTTGCTGCGCATTCTGCTGCTGGTATTTTTCCCGGTGCTATCGCTTTATCTCGTGCATACTTTCGGCAACTAAAAAATAAATCCCCCATAGGAGGCCTCTATGCTAGTTCGCTGCGTTCGCTCGCTTATTGTTTTGCTGATGGCCATGTCGGCTGTCGGCGTGTCGGCCCAGACCGTGACGCTCAAGGTTCATCATTTTCTGCCACCAGCCTCAACAACGCACGCACGCTTCATCGTTCCCTGGTGCGAAAAAATTGCCAAAGAATCGGGCGGTAAATTGAAATGCCAAATTTATCCGTCGATGCAACTTGGCGGCACGCCGCAGCAACTGTTTGATCAGGCCAAAGATGGTGTCGCCGATATTATCTGGACGGTACCTGGATATCAGGCAGGGCGCTTTCCGGTATCGGAGGTGTTTGAGCTGCCATTCATGATCAATGACTCAGAGCGTGCAAGCCGTGGGCTGTGGCACTACGCCATGAAGAATGCGACCGCCGAGTTCAAGGGTGTCAAGCCGCTATTGTTTCATGTGCATGACGGCGCGCTAATGAATACCACCAAAAAACCGGTCAAGACTCTGGAAGATCTGAAAGGCATGAAGGTGCGCGCGCCGACACGCCTAGGCACCAAGATGGTGGCCGCGCTGGGCGCCACGCCAGTGCCAATGCCACTTCCGCAAGCGGCGGAGGCCTTATCGAAAGGCGTGATCGATGGCGCGCTGATTCCATGGGAAGTTGTGCCATCGATGAAGTTTGAAGAAATCACCAAATTTCACACCGAGTCGCCGGCGGGTTCGCCGCAGATGCTGAATGCCGTGTTCGTGTTTGCCATGAACCAGGCGAAATACGACAGCTTGTCGCCTGACTTGAAGAAAGTCATCGATAACAATAGCGGTGCCGATGCATCTGCCTGGGTGGGTAAGTTATTCGCTGAAGATGCAGCGCCGGGTCGCAAGAGCGCCGAGCAGCGCAAGAACGCGATTTATGTGTTGCCCGATGCGGAGATCAAGCGCTGGGTGACCGCGACCAACCAGATCGACGATGAATGGGTGAAAGACATGAACGCGCGCGGGTTTGATGGCAAGCGTTTGCTGGAAGAGGCACGCGCTGCCTGTAAATAAATTGTGTTTATTTTAATTTTCTGAGGGATTGGCGGGCGGCGCTGAGCCAGCGCCGCGCTTGCCGGAGCGTGTCCCGAGAATGCCTTGAATAAGTATTTAACTTATTGTTTTTCAACGACTTTTTAATGACCTAGAAGTTATTTTTTATCGTTGAGGCAAATGTCTTTAAAAAAATGCCTTGTATTACGGGCAAATTTTCTTGAACCTCTTGAAAATGTTGTTGCGATGACATATAAATTAGCATTACAGTAATTGCCCAGGGGCAATGGTTCGAGAAATCAAACCTCAGGCCGTTGACCCAACAAAATTCCTAGGGGGAGAGACGTAATGGACAAGCATCCTCTGGTATCGCAAGAAGGCTACGACCCTAATCGTTTGCTCGACGCGTTGATCCAGAAGCTCGGTTTGAAGAATGACGCGGCTTTATCGCGCGCGCTCGAAGTCCGGCCTCCTGTGATCAGCAAAATTCGGCACCGTACTTTGCCTGTTGGTGCATCTCTGTTGATTCGCATGCACGAAGTGACCGACCTCAGCATCCGCGAGTTGCGCGAACTGATGGGCGACCGCCGCAAGCGTATGCGTATTAGTGACGTGGATGGTAAACCCAGAAAGTCGGACGACGACGATTTCTGACGGCGCGAGGTGCTGTCGTCTAACCGCGCAGATTGGCGCCTATCACTGTCAACAGAAGAGTGACCACTACCACGGTGGTCAGCTGCTTGCGAAGCGGAAGCATCCAGTCAGGCAGCCCGTACACCGGGTAGAGTTGTTTATCTACTTGTAGCGCGGCGATGAAGCCTGCCATCATCACTGCAAAACCGAAGCCACTGAATAGCGTCGCGCACCATGCAATCAGCGAGGGCGTGACGCCCCACAAAAGCGCCTTGCGCGTGCTTGCATCAGGCAACGCACTCGATAGCAGTGCCACCCCCCAGTGAACACCACCGAGAAATGAAAGTATCACCATTGCATAGGCGAGTTGGCCTTTGACGAAATCACCAATCCAGCTTGGATCGGCGCTCCATACCCCCAGCATCATCAGTAAAAACGGCAGCAGACCGGCATAACCCAGCTGCTGCACCAAGCGTTTATTCACAGAATTGATTTGCATGGTTGATCAGAGGCGTGCGATGCGTAAGATGCATGCGATGCGCGCATTGTACGAGAATCATTCATGCCGCGATGATGGCTTAGTGCTGGCGCTGGATGAATTCGCTCACTACGGTGATGACGGCCTCCGGTTGATCTCGGTGTGGGGAGTGTCCGCACTCGGCAAGCGCAATGATCTCACTGGCAGGCTGTAATTGCTGGATACGGTGAATTTGCTGCAGGCTGCCGTACTCATCCTGCTCTCCCTGCAGAGCAAGCAGGGGGCACACAATGTCTGACACGTTCGGCTCGATGTTCCATGACCTGAATGCGGGCGATAGCCAGGCATCATTCCAACCAAAGAATGCTGAGTCGACGTCGTCATGGTGCCGTGAGAGACGATCGCGCAGGTCCTGATGCAGGTAAGCCTCGCGTGCGCGCCGTATGCTCTCGATACTGATCTGTTCCACAAATAGGTGGGGCGCCGCCACCACGGCACCACGTACCTGCTTGGGAAATGCCGCCGCGAACAGCAAGGCAATTGAGCCGCCGTCGCTGTGTCCGAATAGCCAAGGTTTTTCAATGCCCAAACGCGTGATCAGCTTGGGCAAAATCTCATACGCCTGTTGATGCATGAAATCCGGCGCCCAGTGCTGATGTGCGGGACGCGGTGTTGATTTGCCGTAGCCCGTTCGCGAGTACACCAGACCGCGCATGCGTAAACGCGCGCAGAGTTGATCGGGGAAGTCTTTCCACAGTGAGACCGATCCCAAGCCCTCGTGCAAGAACACCATGACCGGGGTGTCGTGAGCTGGCGGCACATGATGAAACGCATCGTCCGAACCCATCGAGCCCAACGTAGTTGCGGTACCGTCCACATCTGCTGCCCCCGCCGCGCCTGCCGCACGAGACGAAGCAGGCTTACCAGTCGTATAGTTCGTATCAGCCGTACCAGTCGTATCAGCCGCGTTGCTGACGCCTACCCAGCGATACTCGATGTCGATCTCTCGACCACACCAATCTACCGTAATCTTAGACGACATTCTGCTCGCGTAATTTGAAACGCTGAATTTTGCCTGTAGCAGTTTTAGGTAGCTCGCGAATGAAATGAATCTCACGCGGGTACTTGAATGGCGCCAAGCGGCCCTTGACGAAGTTCTTTAGCAGATCGGCCGTCTCAACACCCGCAGTATTATGGTCATTCAAAACTACATATGCCACGGTCTTGATCAGACCGTCTACATCGGCTTGACCAACGACTGCACATTCGAGCACCAGATCGTGCGCCATTAATGCCGATTCAACCTCAATGGGTGAGACGTACTGGCCGCTGACTTTCAGCATATCGTCGCTGCGTCCTGCATAGCTGTAATAGCCATCAGCATCAACCGTATATTTGTCGCCGCTTTTTACCCACTCACCCTGAAAAGTGGCAGCGCTCTTTTCGCGATTATTCCAATACAACAGCGCGGCGCTAGGGCCTTTGGTATAAAGGTCACCGATGTCGCCGATAGCCACTGTGTGTCCATGTTCATCGCGTAACGACACCTCGTAGCCAAGGACGGGGGTGCCGGTGGTGCCGTAGCGTACCGCGCCGCTGCGATTAGAGAGAAAAATATGCAGCATCTCGGTTGAGCCAAGGCCATCCAAAATATCGCAACCCACCTGCGCACTGAATCGCTCGCCTACCTCACGCGGTAAAGCCTCTCCCGCGGAGACGCAAAGCCGTAACCTCAGTTGGTCACGTGCAGGCAAGGCCTCGGCGGCGAGCATTGCCACATACAGCGTAGGCACGCCGTAAAAGACCGTGGGCTGTTGCTTGATCAGCCGCTCGAATACTGCGTTCGGTGTCGGGCGCTCTGCCATCAGCACCACCGTGGCACCCACCGACAGCGGGAAAGTGAGCGCATTACCGAGGCCGTAAGCAAAGAACAGCTTCGCAGCCGAGAACACCACATCATTGTCATTCAGACCAAGCACTGGTTTGCCGTACAACTCTGCAGTCCAATATAAATTTGCATGGCTATGCACGGTGCCTTTGGGCTGCCCGGTGGAGCCGCTGGAGTACAGCCAAAATGCAAACTGATCGGCATGCGTATCCGCAGCTTGCTGCAGGGGCGGCTGCTCAAGCAGGCTAGTGAACGAGATATCTCGATCATTCGCCACTGGGCCAGACACCACAATCTTCAGCGGGTGACTGCAGGCCGACACAGCTTGATCAACCGTGGCCCTCAGCGCATTTGACACCACGATCATCTTGGCGTCGCTGTGCGCCAGCATGTAGTCGTAATTGTCGGCGGTCAGCAAGGTATTGACCGGCACCGGTACCACGCCTGCGTATAGCGCGCCAAGAAACGCCACCGGTAAATCGATCGTGTCCAGCATGACCAGCAATACGCGCTGCTCAGCTTGCACGCCCTGGGCCAGCAGACCGGCGGCGAAACAGCGTACGCGATGAGCCAGTTCGCCGTAGCTCAGCTCGCTGTGGTCATCGCGGTAGGCGATCTTGCCCCCCCGGGCTTTGTTCAGTTCGAGCAGATGTTGAGCGAAGTTGAAGCGCTGCGGCAGTCGTGGTGCAGCGTTCTGCATGGTTGTCTCCTGTGTGGGCCTTCGCAGAGTTGCCAGGCGAGGCATCTTGGTATTTTTTATTTGACGAACTTATAATGCATGCACGAATGAGTGTAAGTGCACTATCTTGCTTGCGTCAAGAAAGCGCCAACGCGACCACATGACGACCACCCCGCCTATAGCCACTGACGTTGCCCCCATCGAGCGGCGAGACAAAGATCTGGCTAGAGAGCCGCTTGCAGGCAAGCGCAATGATGCGCTCAAAGACCCCCTGAAAGACCCATTCCTCAGCGCGCTAGGCGAGCGTGTTCGCCTGCTGCGCGCCCGGCGGGGACTCACCCGCAAAGCGCTGGCCAAGCTGGCCGATGTCTCGGAGCGTCATGTGGCCAACGTTGAGACTGGCGTCGGCAATGCCTCGATTCAGTTTCTGCGCCAACTTTGCGTGGTACTCAATTGCTCTTTGGCCGAGATGACAGGCGATGAAGCCGCCTCGTCACCCGACTGGTTGATGATCCGCGAGACCTTGCGGGGTCGTAGCGATGAAGAGCTGGCCAAAGCGCGCGCTGCATTGGCCGCATTGTTCGAGCAGCCAACCAGCGAATCGACGCGTCGTCAGCGGATTGCTCTGATCGGCTTGCGTGGCGCGGGTAAATCTAGTCTGGGGCGCGCGCTGGCCAGCGAGCAGGGGGTGCCGTTCATTGAGCTGTCGGCGCAAATCGAGGCACTGGCCGGCTGCGGTATTGATGAGATTCATTCGCTGTACGGTCAAACCGCTTATCGTCGTTACGAGCAGTGGGCGTTGGAAGAGGTGATTCGCGCCCACGCACGTGCCGTGATCGCCACGCCTGGCGGCATCGTCTCAGAGCCGGCCACCTTCAATCTGCTGCTGACCCACTGCTACACGGTGTGGCTGAGGGCGACACCCGAAGAGCACATGAGCCGGGTGCTGGCGCAGGGCGACCGGCGCCCGATGGCAGGCAATCGCGAGGCGATGGACGACCTGAAGCGAATCTTGGAAAGCCGCGCGCAGTTTTACTCCAAGGCCGACCAAACCCTGAATACCAGCGGCGTGCAGCCCGAGCAGGCACTCGCGCGGCTGCGCGACCAACTCAGCGCCTGATCAGTTAGTTTTCGAAGTAATAATTTTCCAGGGCGGTGGCATTGCCGCGTCCAAGGATTGCTGACCCAATGTGAAGTCGGCCATGATTAACTTGGCCAAGGTTGATTTGCCCAAGCATTGACGGGGCGAGCGACACGCAATATAGTTCCGGTTCGTTGCTTGAAGGCATGATATTGCATCGGGAGACCCATGAGCGAGCCCTTCGTCGTTGACTACCAAACCACCCCTGAGCGCTACCGGCACTGGAAGCTGGTGGTTGATGGCACGGTGGCGAACCTCACCATGGCAGTCAATGAGGATGGCGGCCTGCGCGATGGCTACAAGCTGAAACTGAATTCCTACGACCTGGGCGTCGACATCGAACTGCACGACGCCGTGCAGCGAATTCGTTTCGAGCACCCGCAGGTGCGCGTGGTCGTGATCGGCAGCGGCCTCGACCGAACCTTCTGCTCCGGCGCGAATATTTTCATGTTGGGTAAATCCAGCCACGCCTGGAAGGTGAACTTTTGTAAATTCACCAACGAGACGCGGAATGGTCTGGAAGATTCCAGTCGCCACTCCGGTTTGAAATTTCTTGCCGCAGTCAACGGTGCCTGTGCCGGTGGTGGTTATGAACTCGCCGCCGCATGCGACGACATTCTTTTGGTCGATGACCGATCCTCTTCGGTCAGTTTGCCCGAGGTGCCGTTACTCGGTGTGCTGCCGGGCACAGGTGGTTTGACGCGCCTGACCGACAAGCGCAAGGTGCGGCATGACCATGCTGATATTTTTTGCACGACATCGGAAGGCATTCGCGGTCAGCGCGCCAAAGATTGGAGACTGGTCGACGACATCGCCAAGCCAGCACAATTCGCGCAAGCGGTGCGCGAACGCGCAGAAAAACTGTCGGCCCAAAGTGACCGACCAGCACAAGCCACAGCGGTGCCACTGACCCCGCTGCACCGCGAATTTACTGCGCAGGGTGTGCGCTACCAGTATGTCGATGTGATCCTGGATCGTGATGCACGCAGTGCGACCCTCACGGTGCATGCACCATCAACACCGCAGCCCGATGACATCGCGGGTATCGAGGTGGCTGGTGTGCATTGGTGGCCACTGCAAATGGCACGCGAGTTGGACGATGCCATCCTGCACCTGCGCACCAATGAAATCGAACTCGGTATCTGGATCTTCAAAACCGCCGGACACCACGAGCATGTATTGGCGTGCGACGCCAGCATGCAAGCGCATGCCTCGCATTGGCTGGTGCGCGAAACACTCGGCCTGATGCGCCGTACCTTTGCGCGGATTGATGTGTCGTCCCGCAGCTTGTTCGCGCTGATTGATCAGCACTCCTGCTTTGCTGGCACGCTGGCCGAGCTGGCATTTGCCGCTGACCGTAGCTTTATGCTGAGCTTGCCCGACGCACCGCAAGATGCACCGGTAGTAACGCTCTCGGCAATGAATTTTGGTCTGCTGCCCATGATCACCGGGCAGGGGCGTCTGGCGCGTCGTTTCTATGATGACGAGGCCAAGCTCACTGCGTTGAAGGCCATGGTGGGACAAGCGCTCGATGCAGATACAGCGATGGATCTCGGCTTGATGACGGCGAACCCGGATGACATCGACTGGGCCGATGAGATTCGGCTCGCGCTTGAAGAGCGCGCCAGTATGTCGCCCGATGCACTGACCGGCATGGAAGCAAACTTGCGCTTTAATGGTCAGGAAAATATGTTCACCCGTGTGTTCGGCCGCTTGTCTGCATGGCAGAACTGGATATTCAATCGTCCGAACGCCGTCGGCGAGTCTGGCGCGCTAAAGGTGTATGGCACAGGCAGCAAGGCGAAATTCGACTTTGACCGTGTATAGAGGCTGACGGGTCAGACGCCTGCAGCGTGTCAATGGCTGACATCCAACTTAAGAGAAAAAATATATTTGGTTAAAGGCAGTGCGGCGTTTATCGGCGATGAATGTTTACAGCATTCCTCGTTGGATTTTTCAGAACGCCGATACGGTGCAGGGATTCAGTTAATTAAGCAGTTTTAAACATCATTTTTATTAACACTCATCAGACCTCATGGGAGACAGCGTGAGCGCCATCGATTACAGCGAAAAAATCCCGAACAACGTCAACCTCTCGGAAGACCGTGCGTTGCAGCGAGCACTTGAGCATTGGCAGCCAAATTATCTGCAATGGTGGAACGAGATGGGCCCGGATGGCTCACAGAACTTTGACGTCTACCTGCGCACTGCAATCAACACCACCCCGGAAGGCTGGGCACAGTTTGGTCATGTCAAGATGCCTGACTACCGCTGGGGAATTTTCCTTAACGCGGCCGAGGCCGATCGTAAAGTTAATTTCGGTGAGCACAAAGGCGAAGCTACCTGGCAAGAGGTGCCGGGTGAGCACCGCGCTAATCTGCGACGCATCATCGTGACGCAAGGTGATACTGAGCCTGCATCTGTCGAGCAGCAGCGTCATCTGGGCCTGACCTGTCCGTCACAGTACGACCTGCGTAATCTGTTTCAGATTAATGTTGAAGAGGGTCGACATTTATGGGCGATGGTTTACCTGCTGCATAAATATTTTGGTCGTGATGGGCGTGAGGAAGCCGAGGCACTGCTCCACAGAAACTCCGGCTCGCAAGACAACCCCCGCATCCTGCAAGCCTTCAATGAAGAGACGCCAGATTGGTTGGCGTTCTACATGTTCACTTACTTCACTGACCGCGATGGCAAGTTCCAGCTGTGTGCGCTGGCTGAATCCGGCTTTGATCCGCTGTCGCGTACCTGCCGCTTCATGCTGACCGAAGAGGCGCATCACATGTTTGTCGGCGAATCGGGCGTCTCGCGTACGATTCAGCGCACCTGTGAAATCATGAAGCAGCACGGCATTGAAGACCCGGAGCAACTGCGTCAGCTCGGTGTGATCGATCTTCCGACCATTCAACGTTATCTCAACTTCCACTTCAGCGTGACCATTGACTTATTCGGCGCTGATCAGTCTTCCAACGCGGCGACCTTCTACGCAACCGGCTTGAAAGGCCGCTACGAGGAGACCAAGCGCGAGGATGATCATCAACTCAAGGGTGATCATTACAAGATTCTGGAAGTGCAGGGCGATAAATTGGTTGAGCGCGAAGTGCCGATGCTGAATGCGCTGAACGAAGTTCTGCGCGATGATTACATCAAGGACTCGATCGCAGGAATCGGTCGCTGGAACCGGGTGATTGAGAAGGCTGGTGTGTCTTTCCGCTTGCAAGCACCACACAAGGCATTCAACCGCCACATTGGTAGCTTCGCTGGGTTGCGAGTGTCGCCGCAAGGGCAGATTATTTCCGAGGCCGAGTGGCAGACGCATGCGCGTCAGTGGCTGCCGACTGAGGAAGATCGTGCTTATGTGGCCTCGTTAATGGGTCGTGTCGTTGAGCCCGGCAAGATGGCTAACTGGATCGCGCCGCCGCCGATCGGAATTAACCGTCAGCCGATCGACTTTGAGTACGTGCGCTTCAACTAATGGCTAGCTGATATGGGCGCGACTGATGCCGAGGTGCTGATACGTCAGCACTTGATTGATCCTGAAGTCTGCATACGCTGCAATACCTGCGAGGATACGTGTCCGATTGGTGCGATCACGCATGATGATCGCAACTATGTGGTCGATCCAAATATCTGCAATGGTTGCAACGCCTGTCTGCCGCCGTGTCCAACCGGCTCCATCGATAATTGGCGTACGGTACCCAAAGCTGCAGCATATAGCGTGGTGGAGCAATACCGTTGGGATGAGCTTCCCACTCAGCCGCCACTGGATGCCTCCGTTGCAGTGGCAAATGCAGAGCCGCCAACCCAGCACAATGCGTCGCTGTCGGTTACTTCGCCCAAGGCCCCTTCGTCTGCCGCGCAACCCAGCCTTAATTTGTACGACATCAAACAGCCGCTGATGGCGACGGTTGCAGGAAATTTTCGTCTGACGGATGCAGATACCGAGAGTGACATCCGTCATATCGTTCTAGATTTTGGTCAGACGCATTTCCCGGTGTTGGAAGGGCAGAGCATCGGCATTATCCCGCCCGGCACCGATGAGTCCGGCAGGCCGCATTATCTTCGGCTGTACTCGGTGGCCAGCCCGCGTAATGGCGAGCGTCCGGGTTACAACAACTTGTCGCTGACGGTGAAGCGTGTGCTGCTCGATCACGAGGGTAAATCGGTACGCGGCGTCGCTTCCAACTACCTGTGCGATTTGCAAAAGGGTGACACCGTGCAAGTCACCGGCCCCTTTGGCGCGCACTACCTGATGCCGAATCATGCCGGTTCCAATATTGTCATGATCTGTACAGGCACGGGTGCGGCACCGATGCGCGCCATGACCGAGTACCGCCGACGATTACTGGCTCAGGGAACGCCCGTCGACGGCAAGCTGATGTTGTTCTTCGGCGCGCGACGGCCCGGCGAGCTACCGTACTTTGGCCCCTTACGAAAACTACCCTCGAGTTTCATCGATATTCATCTCGCCTTTTCGCGCGCTGAAGATGAGCCCAAGACTTACGTGCAAGACAAATTGCGTGTTGCATCGGCCGCCGTTTCAGAACTGCTGTGGGGTGACACTTATTTCTACGTGTGTGGTGTGAAAGGCATGGAGGCGGGCGTGATGGACGCTTTGCGTGAGATTGCCGAGGGCGCGGGCATCGACTGGGCCGCCCTGCACACGCGGATGCTGGATGAGGGCCGCTTCCATGTTGAAACCTACTGACAATTCATTTGGCTATGCACCGGCAAGGGCTCGACGAAGCTAGTAAATCCTGGTGCTCTGGCGCTTCAGCCTTGGCCAGCTGAGCGGCCAAAAAATGACTCGAAGGTTATTTGTTGACGTCAAAAAAATCTCAATAAATCAATGGCTTGGCGCGTTGGTGCGATGCATGATGACACAGCGTCAATTCATCGGCATGCTACATCCGCTTCACCAAAAAAAATCTGTCGCCGGAAGAGCGAGAGGAGACCCGAACCCGCCACATGGAAGTGTGGCGGGTTTAATTTTTTGCGTGGTCATCCGAGGTTAAGGGTGATTTAATGTCCAAATAGACAATTATTCTGGCTGAAAAATAAAAAATTTTCATCCATTCACCATATTTATATCTGGCATCACAACTCGAAAGCGGACGCGGCAGAATCGGGTTGATATAGTCTGCTTCGTCTCCTCCAGCCTTCCAACAAGGATGGATTTAAACCCGGCAGGGCAACCTGCCGGGTTTTTTTTGTTGGTGCCAGCCAAACGCCACCGCAAGCGACGCGCCGTATACTCCAAACTCGTCATCATTGGCGATTCGCTTGGAGGTGCCCATGTACCAAAACATTCTTGTTGCCTACAACGGAAGCCCAGAAAGCCAGGCGGCGCTGCGCGAATGTGTCCGGCTTTCCCTGCCGGCATCAACAGCGGTGCACTTACTCGCCGTGGTCAGCCCGCCGCCGTATCTGTTGGTTGGTGAGTTCGCGGCTGCGGCGGTCATGAGCGTCGAGGAAGGCCTCGTGGCCGAGCGCGAGAAGATGGCGAAAGAGCTGGACGCTGGTGCAGCATTATTGAACGATAGCGGACTGAGCGTGATTCCGCACCTGGAGGTCGGTGAGCCAGTCAATGTTATCGAGCAAATGGCGAATGAGCTCGGGATTGAACTCGTTATAGTTGGTCATTCTCGCCACAAGCCACTGACGCTGCGCTGGTGGCGTGGAAGTACAGACACCTTACTGATCGATAAGTTACGCTGTAGTTTATTGGTCGCCTCGGATTTGTGATGTTCGATCAATGTGCGCAGCTGATAATCAAGTGATTTCAGCAGCAGCTTCAGTAGCGTGCTGGCGTCTTTCACCATTCCGGATCTACGCCGATAAACCAGTAAGGTATACAGCGGTATGCGCCGCGCTCCGAATGGACGTTTGCTATTGAAGTATCCGCCTAACAAATGAAAGCGGCGTGCGCCCGAACGAATTGCCTCAAGAATCATCAGGTGACGTGATAGCTTTCCAAGTCCTAGTTTATTCATCTCTGGGTCATGTGCATTCAATAGCGAGAAGATATCGTCGCCGAACCGACAAACTAGGCTGCCTGCACAGAGTTTGCCGTTGAGTTCTATCGTACCCACGACACCGCGCGCGCGCGCTAGTATTAGCAGTCGCTGCTTCTCGGTATCATCAATTGCGGATTGTCGTTGTTTCGCTAGCATGCGCGCATGGTTGAACGCGATAATGCGTTCAATTACCTGGGCGTCGATGGTACTTCCCGGGAGAGTTTGATGTTTCAAACCTTGCGTGCGTTTGAGGCGAGACTGCATCGATTGACGCAGCGACCGGCCAAGGGCAGCAAGATAGGCAGATTCGGTATCAGGCAGGTCGATGACACTATCTTCCGAGATCGGCAGGCAGATCTTTTTACGCAGTTGATATTGTTTGATCAGCTCTACCGAATGAAAGCACAGCTTATCTGTGCCGGGCTCGTGCTGAAAAATAGCATCAGCAAACCGTTGCACCTCGGCGCCATCGACCCGCATCCCTTGGTTGATGACAGTGATACGATCTTTATCTCGTCGATATAAAAACAGCTCTTGAATACTGTTTTGTTTCCACTCTACATAGGTACTGATATTCTGCAAACTGTAGAGCCCGAGCTGCGGGATCGATGAGAACAAGCTACCGTAGCGTTTGTCCAGGGCCGCTTCAACAAACGCAGGAATATGCCGATCGTAAAATCGCGGATGGTAGAGCGCCTGACGATTCGGTTTGCTCAATCTGAATCCCAACCCAACAATGGCACAATGCTGGAGACCCTGCCCGGTATGATGCCGCCGGTTGGACGTGACCGGCCGAAGCCGCTAGACTCTGACGCTTTTTTTGACTGCTTGTAATGACCCACGCCACCGATTTTTCCGAAACCGATGATCTGGCGCGTACGCGCGTGACATCGCGAGAGCATATTGCGCGCGAGGTTGCGCGTCGCCGCACATTCGCGATCATTTCCCACCCGGATGCGGGCAAGACCACGCTGACCGAAAAATTGCTGCTGTTCTCCGGAGCGATTCAGTTGGCCGGCACAGTCAAGGCGCGTAAAAGTGGTCGCCACGCCACCTCGGACTGGATGGAGATTGAAAAACAGCGTGGTATTTCGGTCGCCAGCTCAGTGATGCAGTTTGATTACCGCGATCATGTGGTGAATCTGCTTGATACGCCGGGCCACCAGGATTTTTCGGAAGACACCTACCGTGTGTTGACCGCAGTTGATTCGGCCTTGATGGTGATTGATGCGGCTAAAGGTGTAGAAGCGCAAACCATCAAGCTGTTGAATGTTTGCCGCATGCGCGACACACCCATCATCACCTTCATGAACAAGATGGACCGCGAGACCCGCGACCCACTAGAGCTGTTGGATGAGGTGGAATCGGTACTAGGCATTCAGTGCGCGCCAGTGACTTGGCCGATTGGCATGGGCAAGACCTTCCGTGGTGTGTATCACCTACTGCGTGATGAGATCTTGTTGTTTGTGCCGGGTAGCGAGCGTGCTGATCAAACCTTCGAGGTGATCAAAGGGATCGACAACCCGCGCTTGCAGGAGATGTTCCCGCAAGAGATTGCACAGCTCAAAGCAGAGGTTGAGTTGGTGCATGGTGCATCACACCCATTTGATCTTGAATCGTTTTTGGCGGGAAAACAGACGCCGGTGTTCTTTGGCTCGGCCATCAATAATTTTGGTGTTCGTGAAATTCTGGATGCGTTGCTCGACTGGGCGCGCGCACCCGGTGAGCGTGATGCAAGCGTGCGCTTTGTCAAACCTGATGAGCCTGCTTTCTCCGGCTTTGTGTTCAAGATACAAGCCAATATGGATCCCGCGCATCGTGACCGGATTGCATTTTTGCGCGTCTGCTCAGGTCGATTTGAGCGCGGTATGAAGATCAAGCATCTTCGACTCAATCGTGAGCTGAAGATGTCATCGGTCGTCACCTTCATGGCCTCGTCCCGCGAGCAAGTGGAAGAGGCTTACGCCGGCGACATTATTGGCCTTCCGAACCACGGCAATATGCAAATCGGCGATAGTTTCTCTGAGGGCGAGGTACTGCAATTCACGGGCATCCCCTATTTCGCGCCTGATTTTTTCCGTACCGTTCGTATTCGTAATCCGCTCAAAATCAAGCAGCTACAAAAAGGTTTACAGCAGCTCGGTGAAGAGGGTGCAGTGCAGGTTTTCAAGCCAGTGAGCGGTGCTGATCTGGTGCTTGGTGCTGTCGGACTGCTGCAGTTCGAAGTCGTGGCGAGCCGGCTGATGAATGAATATGGTGTCGATGCAGTGTTCGAGGGAACCAGTATCAACACCGCGCGTTGGGTATCTTGTGAAGACAAGAAAATGCTGGCCGACTTTGAGCGCTCCTCGGCGGGCGCGCATCTCGCGCATGATGCCGCAGGCAACCTCGCCTATCTTGCAAGCTCTGCGGTTAATCTCAAGCTGGTACAAGAGCGCTGGCCGAATGTCACTTTCCATGCGACGTGTGAGCACGCAGTGCGTGTTTCTTGATATCGGTATGAAACCCGAGTACGTAGTGTGCATTCATTGATATTGCGACAGTGCGTGAGGATGTAGCGTGCATTGCTTGATGTTAAACATAAGCATCGCGAGTAAACCTTAGAAATCCGACACCTGGGTCTGCGGTCTTTGAGGCCCCGCAACCGGCGATGCGCGGCGAATGACTACACTGATTTTTTTGGTGAACATCATGCTGACCGCGACTTACTCCATCATCGCTTTAAAAATAGAGCAGCGACGCGCTCGCTGGACATTCTCTTCCACACAGCGACATATTTTGTACGGTATACGCCATCTCAAAACAGCGGGTGGTGTGGACTTGGAGGTATTACTCAATCGGCTGACGCAGTTTGAGCAGTACTGCCACCGGCGCAAGGTAGAGGTGGTGGTTATTCCCGCATTGCGCCGGCTTACACGCGAGGCGGATGCCTTACTCGATGAGTTGGAGCAGCTGAGCAAGGCTAGTCTCGATCTGCTGTGCTCTGTGCGTGAGAAGTTGCAGCACTGGATGCGCAGTGGCGCCACTGCTGTGGAAGACATCTGCGTCACGCTCGAGCAGTGCTGCGCCTCGTTTTACCGCCGACTGCTGCGCGAGGAAGAGCTGGTTGAGCTTGCCGAACGGGTCATACCGACCGAGGCATGGTTTGGCATTGCCAAGTGTTTTTTGTATGAGGATGGGCGCGCGCTTGGGCTCAAAGAGCCCGTGCACGACGACGAGGAATAAGCGCGCCCATCAGCCCTGCAGCAGAAAATCGTACCCATCAGCCCGCCACCAAAAAATGGCATCCTTCAGCCCTCCATCAGAAAATCGCACCAAATAAGAACAAATTTTAAAAACTGCACCAAATTAACGCATTCGTCTGTGCTCGCACCAAGAAAGGCCATGTAGCTGACTGCGCAGCGTTAACAGCCGACAATCTTCAACGCCTTGTTCTGATTCACAGTTTTGGTCGCCATCAGCGGCGACCCTCGGCTTGCGTAAAAGTAAGCCAGTGGCATGGATTCTGCTAACATCCCGCCCCGAGTTCCCGTTGCAAGCCCGCCCACTGACCGGCCATATGCCGGCGCCGAGTCCGCAACAGGCAAACCCCCATACCGAGCAAGTAATTTCAATTCCGCAACTTTCCGGGAGAGTTCTATGTCTAAGACGGCCGCAGATGTATTGAAGATGGTGAAGGATAACGAGGTCAAATTCGTTGACTTTCGTTTTACGGACACACGTGGCAAAGAGCAGCACGTGTCGGTCCCTGTTTCCAATTTCGATATGGATAAATTCGAATCGGGTCATGCTTTTGACGGATCGTCGATCGCTGGCTGGAAAGGTATCGAGGCCTCCGATATGTTGCTGATGCCCGATCCCAGCACGGCAAATCTTGACCCGTTCATGGAAGAGACCACCTTGTTCATGCAGTGCGACGTGATCGAGCCGAGCGATGGCAAGGGCTACGACCGTGATCCACGCTCTATCGCCAAGCGTGCCGAGGCCTACCTCAAAGCGTCGGGTCTGGGCGATGCGGCTTACTTTGGCCCGGAGCCGGAATTCTTTATTTTCGACAGCGTGCGCTGGAGCGCGGATATGTCGGGAACCTTCGTGAAGATTGATTCAGAAGAAGCCTCGTGGTCCACTGGCCAGAAGTTCGAGAGCGGAAATACCGGTCACCGTCCTGCGGTCAAGGGTGGTTACTTCCCGGTGCCACCGGTGGATAGTTTTCAGGACATGCGCTCCGAGATGTGCCTGGTGCTTGAATCGCTCGGCATTCCCGTCGAGGTGCACCACCACGAAGTGGCCGGCGCAGGACAAAACGAGATCGGCACAAAATTCTCGACGCTGGTACAACGCGCCGACTGGACCCAGCTGCAGAAATACGTGATCTGGAATGTCGCGCACACCTATGGCAAGACGGCGACTTTCATGCCTAAGCCTATCGTTGGCGACAACGGCTCGGGTATGCACGTTCACCAGTCGGTTTGGAAAGACGGCAAGAACTTGTTCTCGGGCGACGGCTACGCCGGTCTGTCTGAGTTCGCGCTGTACTACATCGGCGGCATCATCAAGCATGCACGCGCGCTGAATGCGATTACCAACCCGGGCACCAACTCGTACAAGCGTCTGGTGCCAGGTTTCGAAGCGCCGGTCAAGCTGGCCTACTCGTCGCGTAACCGTTCGGCATCGATTCGTATCCCGCACGTGGCGAATCCCAAGGGTCGTCGTATCGAAACGCGTTTCCCGGATCCTTCAGCTAACCCCTACCTGTGCTTTGCCGCGCTGTTGATGGCGGGTCTGGACGGCGTACAAAACAAGATCCATCCGGGCGAGGCCGCCTCGAAAGATCTTTACCACTTGCCGCCAGAGGAAGACGCGAAGATCCCAACCGTGTGCTCGTCGCTCGATCAAGCGCTCGAATGCCTCGACCATGATCGTGAGTTTCTCACGCGTGGCGGTGTCTTTACCGATACCATGATCGATGCGTACATCGAGCTGAAGATGCAAGAGGTCACTCGGTTCCGTATGACCACGCATCCGATTGAGTTCGACATGTACTACTCGCTGTAATTTTTTTGCAGTAAGCGAGAAGAGGGCGGCGATAGTCGCCCTTTTTTTATGGTTGATGTTGCATGCTTGATAATCGCTGGGCGTCAGATTCTGGTATAAGGTCGACGTCGCACTGCGCAAGATCGTGCATCTTCCTTATCGCCTAAACTCGATAGCGTTACATCACTATGAGATTTGTACTGGTCACGCTCGGTTTTCTGTTAAGCCTCGCCGATTCTGCTGCGCAAGGCGTGTATGTCTGCACCCAAGCCAACGGCGTGCGCGAGTATCGCAACACGGGTGACGTGCGCGGTTGCCGTAAGCTGGATACAGATTCCCTATCGTCCATCCCGGCGCCCTCTTCAGTGACCCAGGCCAAGGCCGATCCTTCTTTTCCCAAGGTCGATAGTCAAACTCAGAAGCGTCGTGACCTTGATCGCCTGCAAATTCTCAATGACGAGATCCGTACCGAAGAAAACAGGCTGAGTGAATTGAAAAAAGAATACCAAAATGGTGAACCGGAGCGACTGGGCAGCGAGCGTAATTACGCCAAGTATCAAGAGCGGGTCGCGGCCATGAAAGACGAGATCGCGCGTACCGAGAAAAACATCGAAGCGTTGAAGCGCGAGATTGGTCAATTAAAATAGGGCTGTCGCCCCAAACGGTAACCTGGGCCGCCTCGCGGCCTTTTTTATTTTTCGGCTTTTGTGAACATACTTGCTACCTCGCTCGGCGGATTAGATCTTCTTGCTTCGGCTGTTTTGATACTTGATGCCGAGGGCAGAATTTCGTACGCCAATGTGGCTGCTGAAAGCCTGCTGGATAGTTCATTCAAGGTGATTCAGCAGCAGCGACTAACCGAGCTGTTCATCAACGGCGCCCGACTCGAGCAAATCTTTCAGCAAGCGCTGCAGCGCCAGTTTGATCAGAAGCGTGAGGATCTGAGTCTCGAGCGCGCAGGGCGGGCCACACTGCAGGTCAATGTGATCGTCACGCCGCTGGATGACCCGGATCACCCGGTGCTGATCGAGCTACACGAGAATGTGCAGCAGCTCAAACTGGACCGCGAGGAGCGTCAGCTTGGTCAGACCCAAGCCAACAAGGAGCTGATTCGAAATCTCGCGCATGAAATCAAAAATCCGCTCGGCGGTATTCGCGGCGCGGCCCAGTTGCTGGAGCTTGAACTACCCGGTCAAGGGCTGAGAGATCTGCGCGAGTACACCCAGGTCATCATCAAAGAATCTGACCGCTTGCAGACGCTGGTCGATCGATTATTGGCTCCGCACCGCAGGCCGCAGATTGTCGGCGATGTCAATATTCACGAAGTGTTCGAGCGCGTGCGTAGCTTGATTGTGGCTGAGTTTCCGAACGGGCTATCGATCAAGCGCGATTACGACTTGTCCTTGCCGGAGTTTCGCGGTGACAAGGAGCAGCTGATTCAGGCGGTGCTGAATATTGCGCATAACGCAGCGCAGGCACTCGCTGAGCGCATCGACAATCGCGATGCAGAATTGATATTTCGTACGCGGGTAGCCCGTTCGGTCACCATCGCCAAGGTCCGTTATCGGCTGGCACTGGACTTGCATATCATCGACAACGGTCCGGGCATACCGGCGGATCTGAAGGAAAGAATGTTTTACCCGCTGATCTCCGGCAGAGAAGGGGGTAGCGGACTGGGGCTGACATTGGCTCAAACCTTCATCCAGCAGCATTCTGGCGTTATCGAATGCGAAAGCCGACCCGGATATACGGATTTTCGTATCCTGATAGCCCTGCCCTGATGCGCTGAGCCCATCCTGCGCACCGGCGCGGCGCAGGCAGGACAAGCGGCTAGCACCATTTTGGTGCTAGGGTATGAGATCGCTGGGTCGATAGAGAGCGCATGAAACCAATCTGGATAGTTGACGATGACGAATCGATACGCTGGGTGCTAGAGAAAGCCTTGGCGCGCGAGGGCTTGAGCACGCGTAGCTTCTCTAATGTGCGCGAGGTGGTCGAAGCGCTGCAGCTTGGCGTGCCGCAGGTGCTGGTATCAGACATCCGTATGCCCGGAGAATCGGGACTCGAGCTGCTGCACATGGTCAAGCATCGCCATCCGGGCTTGCCTGTGATCGTGATGACCGCGTTCTCTGATCTGGATTCTGCGGTTGCTGCGTTTCAAGGTGGCGCGTTCGAGTACCTTGCCAAGCCATTTGATCTGGATAAAGCGGTTGAGCTGATCCGGCGCGCGCTCGAAGAGAGCTTGCGTGATGAAGAGACCGAACTGACCATCAGCGATACGCCCGAGATACTCGGCTCGGCAGCAGCGATGCAGGATGTGTTCCGCGCAATTGGGCGGCTGTCGCAGTCGAATGTCACGGTGTTGATCACCGGCGAATCCGGTACCGGTAAAGAACTTGTCGCCCGTGCCTTGCATAAGCACAGTCCGCGTTCTGCGCAGCCTTTCATTGCGCTGAATACCGCCGCAATTCCGAAAGACTTGCTCGAATCCGAGTTATTCGGCCATGAACGAGGTGCGTTCACTGGCGCGCAAGCCACTCGTCGCGGACGCTTCGAACAGGCCGAGGGCGGTACCCTGTTTCTGGATGAAATTGGCGATATGCCCTTCGATCTGCAAACGCGCTTGTTGCGAGTGCTGTCGGATGGTCATTTTTATCGTGTTGGCGGGCATCAGTCGCTCAAGGCCAACGTGCGCGTGATCGCGGCCACTCATCAAAATCTTGAGCAGCGCGTGCGCGATGGTTTATTTCGTGAAGATCTGTATCACCGGCTGAATGTGATTCGGCTACGGTTGCCTTCGCTGAGAGAGCGGCGTGAAGATATTCCGTTACTGGCGCGTCACTTCCTCACCAGCAGCGCAAAAGAATTAGGTGTAGAGGCCAAGCGTTTGTCGGATCAGGCTATGCAGTTTTTATCTGCACTCGATTTGCCGGGCAACGTGCGACAACTCGAAAACCTGTGTAACTGGATCACGGTGATGGCGCCTGGCCAGACCGTCGAAGTCAAAGATTTGCCGGCAGAGCTGATCCAAAGCGCCGGCACCGCGCCATTGCCCGTGCCCTTATCTGCTCCGCCGCTGCCACAAGAACCTTCGGTACCCGTTTCGCTCAACGGCGACTATCACGCACCCGTGACCGTGGTGTCTGAGCGGCATGGCAGTGGCGCTCAAACGAACGGTAGCCTGAGTGCAGATCGACACTCGTGGTTAGTGATGCTGGAGGCTGAGGCTTCGCAGATGCTTTCATCCGGCAAGCCTGAGGTGATGGATGCCTTGGGTCGACAATTCGAAGCAGCACTGATCAAGACCGCGCTCAAGCACACCCACGGCAGAAAAAATGACGCCGCAATTCGGCTTGGGATAGGGCGAAATACGATTACGCGCAAGATTCAAGAGTTGGGCATTGCCGGCACTCTCGAGGACTGAGCCCTCAGCCGGAGCTGCGAATCACAAACTGCCGCCCGACTTCAGCCCACGCCGCGGTCTCTTTCGATAGCCAGTACGCCAAGGTCGGGTGATGCAAGCTGATCGCTTGGCCGAGCGTGAGCTCTATGCGCGATCGAACTGATAGCCGAACAGGTGCCAAGGCGGGGTCGATGCGTGCATGCATCAGCAGCACGCCCAAGCGCAGCGAGACAATTGCGCGCGTGATGTCAAGATCAGTGAGCGCGTCTTGCACCTTGCGCAGGTTGCCTTTCTGCGCCAGCAACAGTATCGATAGCAAGTGCTGCTCGTGCGAGGTGAAGCCGGGCAAGTCAGCGTTCAATGCGAGATAAGCACCATGCTTGTGAAATCCGGTGTGCGAAACCGCCATTCCAACTTCATGCAGCTTGCCGGCCCAACCCAGCATCCGCTCCAGCGCCCCATCCGGGGCTGTCTGACCATAGAGTGCCTTTGCACTGGCAGCTGCGCGGGCTGCGCGACCCTCATCCACGCCAAAACGTTTCATGAATCGTTTGACCGAGTCTTGTCGACGATCGCGTTTGCGCTGCCTGAGGTAAAGGTCCCAAAGCACGCCCATCCGCAAACCTGCCTCAACGGCGAGCAGCGACTTTAGGCCCAGCTCTTGTGACAAGCCAAGCATGACCGACAGCCCACCCAGTACCACGCTGGCTCGTTCCGGGCGTACGCCTATCAGGTCAAGCTTACTGATTCGTCCTGCAGAAAGCAGACGGTCGCGCAGAGCGAGTAATCCCTTCACAGACAGCTGCCCATCGGCGAGATCATTTTTTTCGATCAGTTCGGCAAGGGTGCGCAGCGTGCCAGACGAGCCGTAGCCGACTTCCCACAGCCGTGGGTGGAAGGGCGCCGTGCGATCTTCAAACACGCTACGCGCATACAGCACTGCTTCATCAAACGCAGATGCGCTGAGACGTTCACTGTCGAAGAACCGCATTGCGGAGGGCACTGTGCCGATCGAAAATGACTCGACTTGCTCGACCTCTGCGCCTTGACCCAGGATCAGCTCAGTCGAGCCGCCGCCGATATCGATCACCAAGCGGCGCTCGAGCGGCAGGTTGAGCGTGGATGCCACGCCCATGTAAATCAAACGGCCTTCCTCTTCGCCCGAAATGATTTCAATCGGATAACCGATTGCCCTTTCGAAAAGTGGCAGAAAGCTCGACGCGTTACGGGCCACGCGTACCGTGTTCGTGGCAACCACGCGTATTCCCGATAGCGGCGTAGATTGGAGAATCTGAGCAAATCGCGTCAGACAAACGACAGCACTTTGAATCGACGCTTGGCTTAGGTTTCGCCTGCTATCGAGCCCGGCGCCGAGCCGGACTGGTTCGCGTGCGCTGTTAATGATGCGGATGCGGTCGCCGTCAAAGGTCCCGATATGTAATCTGAAACTGTTCGAGCCGAGATCAACGGCGGCAAGCATGCGTGGGTGTCTCCGTCTGCTGGATAAAGCTTTTAATAATCTGCGCTCGATATGACGCCTCAATGACAAAACCAGGCGTCGTCGCTTAATCGCTACGGACCGGATTATCAGGCAAGAGTTCTACCCATGTCATCAACTTGAAAAAAAACCTTCACACAATCCCGCTTGGAATTCAAGGAATGCAGGAAAGGTGCGTCTGCTGATGCCCCGAATGCGCTGGATTATCAACCGGAGATTTACATGAATAAGACTACCACCCCCCTCGCTGCCAAGCGTATTGCGATCGCAGTGGCTGCCGTTTGTACCTCGCTGCCGCTGCCGGCTTTGGCTAACGATAACAAAGCTATGCTTGATCTGATGCTGAAGAAAGGCGTGATCTCGCAAAAAGACTATGACGAGTTCATGGAGGCGAATAAAGAGGCGGATGAAAACAAGGCATTCAAGGACGCTCGTATCGACAAAGATGTTTCAACATCGATCAAAGACATCCAAAAACGTCAGAATGACGGCTCTGTGAAAGAAAACGGGTTTGGTTTCAAATCCAAGGATGGCAACAGCGAGCTTAATATCACCGGTCGTCTGCACTTTGATGCGCGCGTGATTAGCGACGACCACGGCCAATACACGGATCGTGACTCGGGATCGATGTCTGATCGATTCAGCGTGCGTCGGGCTCGTATCGGTGCGACAGGCGTTTTCAATAAAGACATCAACTATGAAGTGGTAACCAACCTCGTTGGCTCGAGCGCTAACCTTTTGGATACTGCTTGGGCGAACTATCGCTTCAGCCCAGAGGCACAGGTACGTGTTGGTCGCTTCAAGCAGCCTTTTGGCCAAGAGACGCTAATGAGCTCAAACAATATCGGCTTTATGGAGCGTACTTATCAAGACCAGATCGCACCCGGAAAGCAAGCCGGTGTGATGTTCCATGGTGAGATGCCTTCAAGCCTTACGTACTCGTTATCTGCTTATCAGGCAGGCTTTGATCCCCAGAGTAGTACGGACAACCTTGGTCGCGAGGGCGCGTTACGCGTCACCTATAACCTGGCAAAACTGATTCAGGGCGCCGCAGATGATGTGCTATTGCACGTCGGTGTTGCGGGTACGTCTGGTAACTACGATGTATTACCAACGACCTCCAGCCAAGGCGGCAGCGACCGCACGACCCGTGGCGCGTTCGTTGCATTCAATGACGAATTTGGCGGCTTGAGAAACGTCTACAGAAACCGGATTTTGGGAACGCCGCCCTGCACCAGCACTAGCTCTTTTGTTGCTCCGACGGCCGCCGCTGGAAGCGCTGCGACTGTTCAATGCGCCTTCGGTGGTTACAGCCTCGCTGCTGCAGATGCAGCAACGGTAAATCGCCAATTAACCGGCCTGGAGTTTGCATTTGCAAAAGGTCCGGCCAAGCTGCAGGGCGAGTACACAGTGGCCGATTACACAGCAACCAGCCAGGCAGTGACTAGCTCGGGTGCTCGCTACACCACCCAAAGTAAGGGCGACGTTAAGGTGTACTACGTCGAGTTCTTGTACAACCTCACCGGCGAGTCTTGGGCGTCCACATATCGCTCGGGTGTCGTTGGTGGTATCCGCCCGAACTCGAATTTCAACTTCGCTGACAGAAGCGGTACCGGCGCGTGGCAACTTGGTCTGCGTTATTCGCAATATGACGCTGGCAGCTTCGGCGCGAATGTAAGCGCCACGGGGGGAGAAACGAACTACCCACGTACCGGGAATGCGCAGTATCAGATTGAGGGCAGCCCTACCGGCAATACAGTAACCCTTGGTTTGAATTGGATTCTGAATCCGAATGCGCGAATCATGTTCAACTATGCGAAAACCAAGTTTGGTTATTCATTCTTGCCGGTTGATATTGGCACACCCTCAGCACCTGCCAAGCGCGCCGACGAGTCGCATGCGTTCATGATTCGCTCGCAGTTTAATTTCTAATCGGGCTAATCGGTTCGTTTTTCGGAACGCCCCTTCGGGGGCGTTTTCTTTTGATCGCGAGGTAAAAAACACGTCGGTTGCTAAACATCGGGTTCTATTCGATAGAATGACGGGTCAATACGAGAGGTTATCTATGCGCGTGTTTTTCACCCTTCCACTGTTGGTGGTCGTTCTTGCGGCTTGCCAAACGGTGCCAACATCGAAACCGACAACGCAGTCATCGACAGTTACCCAGAATTCCTCGACATCGCAAGCCGCAACTACAACGAGCACGACTGGCCAGGATGAAACCGCGACGCCACCAACGGCAGAGGATTCCACCACACCAGAATCACCCCCAGCCGTGACACCGGCGCCGGTGCAAGCAGCACCTTTGCCTGCGCGGCGCAAGGTCAAAGTGGGTTTGGCGCTCGGCGGCGGGGCTGCCCGCGGTTTTGCCCATATTGGTGTCATCAAGGCGCTCGAGGCAAATGGCATCATGCCTGATCTGGTCGTGGGTACCAGCGCTGGCAGCTTGGTGGGTGCGTTGTATGCAGCCGGCAATAACGGGCCTGCATTGCAGAAAATGGCGATTGATATGGAAGAGGGCGCAATTTCTGATTGGTCTGTCCCATTCTTTTCGGGCCCGACCGGAGTACTGAAAGGTGAGGGTTTACAAGACTACGTTAACCGCGCGGTTCGAGGGCAGCCGATTGAAAAACTCAAACTGCCCTTCGGTGCGGTCGCGACTGATTTGAAAAGCGGTCAGCCGATTTTGTTCAGGCGCGGGAATACCGGCGCTGCGGTGCGCGCATCCTCATCAGTGCCCGGCGTTTTCAAGCCGGTACGCATCGGCACGATCGATTACGTTGATGGCGGTTTGGTATCGCCAGTGCCGGCAAGTTTTGCCAGAAAAATGGGTGCAGATTTTGTGATTGCCGTGAATATTTCCGCACAGCCAGAGGCACAGCCGTCAACCGGTGCATTTGAAATACTGCTGCAAACTTTCGCGATTATGGGGCAGAGCCTGAACCAGTACGAGTTGCAGCAAGCGGATATTGTGATTCGCCCTGAGCTAGCGAATATGAAGGGGAGTGATTTTCAGAGCCGGGGTAAGGCGATCACAGCCGGGGAGCGCGCAGCAGTCGCCGCCATCCCAGAACTACGCAAACGTCTTCAAATCAAGCAGCAAGCGCAGTAGAAAAAGCTAGCGACGGTTAGCTTCTGTGTTTTCAGCACCGAGCACCCGGCGCGCGCCATTGAAACGCGCCTTCCAGTAGCTTAAATCCATGCTCTCGATCCGAACGGCACTGCCTGGTGTTGGTGCGTGAATGAACTTGTTATCGCCGAGGTAAATCCCGACATGAGAAAAAGTATGGCGCAGGGTATTAAAAAACACCAGATCGCCGGGTTGTAGGTCTGTCTTGTCGACTTGCTCGCCGACGCGACTCATTTCAACCGATGTGCGCGGCAGATCAATGTTATTGGTTTGCTTGAACACGTAACGCACCAAACCGCTGCAATCCAAACCGTGCTCAGGTGAGTTACCGCCACGGCGGTAGTGGATTCCAACCAGCGACATCGCTTCAATCGCAAGGCTGGCCGCGCGGTCGGTAAAGCTGCTGATACGCTGCAAAACACCAGAGGAATCAATGGCATCCTGCTCGGCAGCTCGGGCGCTTGAGGCAGCGAGTGCCATGGCAAGCAGTACGGGTAGTGTGATTGTTCTGAGTGCGCTCATTCAGTTAGCGGTAGTCGCAAGTTGCAAAAAAATGCACCAAGCCTTTTCAAAACCTCCACAAATTTACGCGATTCAACCCCAACTTGTCAAAGTTTCACGCGCACTTAGTACATTGTCGAATAAAAAACGATCAAATCATTGATTGGTTTTGCATGAAAATCCGGCGTTACGCTGCTTACCTTTTGTCAATCCGTCTTATCGTACAATCCACCACTTTTTATGAAGGAAAGGAAGTACAGCATGCGAACCAAACCTGCGCTAATACTCGACGACGTCAAGAAAATTGCGGCAGCAGCAGAGGCTGAGGCTGTGGCGCATAAATGGGCGGTATCGATTGCGATTGTGGACGATGGTGGTCACTTACTGTGGTTACAAAGGCTTGATGGCGCTCCAGCAACGTCGGCAATGATAGGGCCAGCGAAAGCTCACACCGCTGCGCTGGGTCAGCGTGAGACCAAGGTCTATGAAGACGTGATCAACAATGGTCGGTATTCTTTTCTCTCGGCCCCGGGCATCAATGGCATGCTCGAGGGTGGCGTGCCTATTATGGTCGGCGGCGAGTGTGTCGGCGCTGTGGGCGTGTCGGGCGTGAAGTCCAATGAGGATGCGCAAATCGCCAGGGCCGGCATCGCAGCGCTTGGTCTTTAAGAGTCTGTTTCAGTGGTTTGACGGCAGGCTTTGGCTTTTGACCATTGGCAGCGGGTTGCCGTCACGATATAATTCGAGGGTTTAACCATTGAACCCGCCTACGGCACCCAATCACTCTTTCTTGTCGCGCAGTTTGCGGATTCGTCACGCCCAACGAGGGCGCGCGCCGTGATTGCCGGCAGCCCGTGCGGCGGTAACCACAGGAGTTATCTTTGCCGCCATTCTTTACGGCCAACCGCACCCCGGCCATTCTCGCACTCGCAGATGGCACAATTTTCAAGGGTTTTTCCATAGGCGCTGATGGCCACACCAGTGGCGAGGTGGTTTTCAATACGGCAATGACGGGTTATCAGGAAATCCTGACTGATCCAAGCTATTCCCGCCAAATTGTCACGCTCACGTATCCCCATATCGGCAACACCGGCGTCAACCCGGAAGATGTCGAATCAGACAAAATCCAAGCCGCGGGTTTGATTATTCGTGATCTGCCGATTCAAGTATCGAATTTCCGTGCCACGCAAAGCCTGCCCGATTATCTGAAGGCAGAAGGCATCGTTGCGATCGCGGGCATTGACACGCGTCAGCTGACACGAATTTTGCGTGAAAAAGGCGCGCAAAACGGCGCCATCGTCGCGGGCGCTAACCTGAAAGAATCTCACGCGCTCGACCATGCGCGCGCATTCCCCGGTTTAACCGGTATGGACTTGGCGAAAGTAGTGTCAACCAAGACGCGTTACGAGTGGACGCGCACTGAGTGGGCCCTCGGCAGTGGTTATGGGGCGCTGACCATTCCAAAATTTCATGTGGTCGCATTTGATTTCGGCGTGAAGTACAACATTTTGCGTATGCTTGCCGCGCGCGGTTGCAGAGTGACCGTGCTGCCGGCGCAATCGAGCGCGGCAGAGGCGATGGCGCTAGCACCGGATGGCGTGTTTCTGTCGAATGGCCCAGGTGATCCGCAGCCGTGTGACTATGCGATTAACGCAGCGCGTGAAATCATCGAGCGTGGCATTCCTACTTTCGGCATTTGTCTTGGCCATCAGATCATGGCGCTGGCCTCTGGCGCAAAGACAGTCAAGATGAAATTCGGTCACCATGGCGCCAATCACCCGGTGCAGGACCTCGATACCAAGCAAGTAATGATCACGTCGCAAAACCATGGGTTCGCCGTTGATGTAACAACTCTGCCCGGGAATTGCCGCGTAACCCATGTATCGCTGTTCGACGGTTCGCTGCAAGGCTTTGAGCGCACTGATCAACCCGCGTTCTGTTTCCAGGGACACCCCGAAGCATCACCGGGCCCGCATGATATTGCGTCTTTGTTCGATCGCTTTGTCGCCATGATGGAGAAACGTCAGCATGCCTAAGCGTAACGACATACAAAGCATCCTGATTATCGGTGCGGGTCCTATCATCATTGGTCAGGCGTGCGAGTTTGATTATTCCGGCGCACAAGCCTGCAAGGCATTGCGCGAAGAGGGTTACAAAGTTATTCTGGTTAACAGTAATCCGGCGACCATCATGACGGACCCCGAGATGGCGGATGTCACCTACATCGAACCGATTACCTGGCAGGTGGTCGAGCGCATCATCGACAAAGAAAAACCGAATGCGATTCTGCCGACGATGGGCGGCCAAACCGCACTGAACTGCGCGCTCGATCTCTGGCGTCATGGGGTACTCGACAAATATAACGTTGAGTTAATTGGCGCAACGCCCGAGGCGATTGATAAAGCAGAGGACCGTCAGAAATTCAAAGAGGCGATGACCAAGATCGGTTTGGGCTCTGCGCGTTCCGGCATCGCGCACTCAATGGATGAGGCATGGGCAGTGCAGAAAGAAGTCGGCTTCCCGACAATTATTCGTCCCTCATTCACGATGGGCGGCACCGGCGGCGGCATTGCGTACAACGCCGAAGAATTTGAAACCATCTGCAAGCGCGGCCTGGAAGCATCGCCGACGAATGAGTTGTTGATTGAAGAGTCGCTGCTCGGTTGGAAAGAATTCGAGATGGAGGTGGTGCGCGACCGCAATGACAACTGCATCATTGTCTGTTCGATCGAAAACCTCGACCCGATGGGCGTGCATACCGGTGACTCGATTACCGTGGCACCCGCCCAAACCCTGACCGATAAGGAATACCAGATCATGCGTAACGCCTCGCTGGCGGTGCTGCGTGAGATTGGTGTGGATACCGGCGGCTCGAATGTGCAGTTTGCGGTGAATCCGAAAGACGGTCGCATGATCGTGATCGAGATGAACCCGCGTGTGTCGCGCTCATCGGCACTCGCATCCAAGGCAACGGGTTTTCCGATTGCGAAGGTTGCTGCCAAACTGGCGGTGGGCTTCACGCTGGATGAGCTGCGTAACGACATTACCGGCGGTGCGACGCCTACATCGTTCGAGCCATCGATTGATTATGTCGTGACCAAGGTCCCGCGCTTCGCCTTCGAGAAATTTCCGCAGGCAGATAGCCATCTCACCACGCAGATGAAATCTGTAGGTGAGGTAATGGCGATTGGCCGCACCTTCCAAGAGTCGTTTCAAAAAGCCCTGCGCGGACTGGAAGTCGGCGTCGATGGCATGAATGAAAAGACCAAAGACCGCGAAGTATTGGAAGAAGAACTCGGCGAGCCGGGGCCGGAGCGTATATGGTACGTTGGTGATGCATTTGCGCAGGGCTTCAGCTTGGAAGAAGTGCAGCAACTGACCAAGATCGACCCGTGGTTTCTCGCGCACATTAAAGAGATCGTCGATATTGAATTGTGGCTGGAGACGCAAACCGTCAAAGTACTCGACAAAGACACTTTGTTTGCCTTGAAGCGTAAGGGCTTCTCCGATCGTCGTATCGCCAAGCTGCTGAAAATCGAAGACCGCGACGTGCGCAAGCTGCGTCGCATGAATGGCGTGCGTCCGGTCTACAAGCGTGTGGATACCTGCGCCGGCGAGTTCGCTACCGGCACCGCCTATATGTATTCGACCTACGAAGAAGAGTGCGAGTCCAACCCGACCAACCGTCAAAAAATCATGGTGCTCGGCGGTGGCCCGAACCGTATCGGGCAGGGTATCGAGTTTGATTACTGCTGCGTGCATGCGGCGTTCGCGATGCGCGAAGATGGTTACGAAACCATCATGGTCAACTGCAACCCCGAGACCGTATCCACCGATTACGATACCTCGGACCGTTTGTACTTCGAGCCACTAACGTTGGAAGATGTGCTCGAGATCGTCGACAAAGAGCGGCCTGTGGGTGTGATTGTGCAGTACGGTGGTCAGACACCGCTCAAGCTGGCACTAGATCTTGAAGCGAATGGTGTTCCTATCATCGGTACCTCGCCCGACATGATTGATGCTGCTGAAGATCGCGAGCGCTTCCAAAAGCTGCTACATGAGCTAGGGCTTCGGCAGCCACCGAACCGAACAGCGCGTAATGAAGAAGAGGCACTCGTGCTGGCGCAGGAGATCGGTTACCCGCTGGTGGTGCGTCCCTCTTATGTGTTGGGCGGTCGTGCGATGGAAATCGTGCACGAGCAGCGTGATCTTGAACGCTACATGCGTGAAGCAGTAAAAGTATCGAATGATTCGCCGGTGCTACTGGATCGCTTCTTGAACGATGCGATTGAGGTTGATGTCGATTGCTTGTCGGATGGTGAGCGCACCTTCATTGGTGGCGTGATGGAGCATATCGAGCAAGCGGGTGTGCATTCGGGTGATTCAGCGTGCTCTCTACCTCCCTACTCGTTATCGTCTGAGACGATTGATGAGTTAAAGCGCCAGACAGCGTTGATGGCACGTGGCTTGGGTGTCGTCGGTCTCATGAATGTGCAGTTCGCGATTCAGCAGCAAGAGATCGATGGCAAGTTGCAAGATATTGTTTACGTGCTGGAGGTGAACCCGCGTGCCTCACGTACGGTGCCTTACGTATCCAAGGCCACTGGCTTGCAGCTGGCGAAGATAGCGGCACGTTGCATGGTGGGCAAGTCGCTCGCATCGCAGGGGATTGCTGATGAGGTGACGCCGGATTATTTCAGTGTCAAAGAAGCGGTGTTCCCGTTTGTGAAATTCCCGGGTGTCGACACGATTCTCGGGCCCGAAATGAAGTCGACTGGCGAGGTGATGGGCGTTGGCAAAACCTTTGGTGAAGCTTTCGTCAAGTCACAGCTCGGTGCCGGGGTGAGATTGCCGACGTCTGGTAAGGTTTCCTTGTCGGTGAAGAATAGCGACAAGCCGCGTGGTGTCGAGATTGCGCGCTCGCTGGTGGAGATAGGTTTCACGATTGTTGCGACCAAGGGTACGGCTGCCGCTATTGCCGCTGCTGGCATTGCTGTTCAAACCGTGAATAAAGTTGCTGAGGGTCGGCCGCATATTGTCGACATGATCAAGAATAACGAGATTGCCTTGGTGATCAACACGGTGGAAGAAAAGCGAAATGCCATCAATGACTCGCGGACGATTCGCACGTCAGCGTTGGGTGCGCGTGTAACGACCTACACCACGATTGCGGGTGCTGAGGCAGCTGTCGCCGGGATGGCACACCTCAATGAGTTACATGTCTACGATCTGCAAGGCATGCACGCATCGCTAATCGCTTAACACGCGAGACACGTCTACGTTGGTCTGATAAAGCGGATCCTCTTCGGTGCGTCGGTCCGTGAGCCAGAAGTGATGTTGCGCGCTGTGTTTGCGGTAGGTAGTTAGGGTGTTTGTCACATGCCGCCCAAACACGTCATATAATTGCAAAAACTTGACCAGAGGCTGCGTGTTCCGCAGCCTCTGTTCTTTTTTATTTGTGAGAAAAATTTTTAAATTTCTATAAACCACTATGAACACCATTCCCCTCACCAAGGAAGGCGCGGAGATGTTGAAAGACGAATTGCATCGTCTGAAAACCAAAGAGCGGCCAGCGGTCATCAGCGCGATCTCCGATGCGCGTGCCCAGGGCGACTTGTCTGAGAACGCCGAGTACGACGCTGCAAAGGAAAGGCAGAGTTTCATCGAAGGGCGTATCGCGGAATTGGAGGGCAAACTTTCGGCGGCGCAAATCATCGACCCAACGCTGATTGATGGCGACGGTCGCGTTGTATTTGCGGCGACGGTTACGCTGGAAGATCTGGAATCCGGTGACAAAGTAACCTACAAAATTGTTGGCGACGATGAGGCGGATATCAAACTCAAAAAAGTATCGATTAGTTCGCCGATTGCGCGCGCCTTGATCGGCAAGTACGCTGGCGACACCGTCGAGGTACAAACACCGGGCGGCACGCGTGAATATGAAATTCTCGAGGTTCAGTACATCTGATGCAGTTATCCGCTCCGGTAACTACGCAGCTGCGCGTACTCATCGTGACCTTCTGGGTCGGCAGCATGTGGACCATTGGCTATCTGGTTGCGCCAACTTTGTTTGCGACGCTGCCAGAGCGCGCGCTGGCGGGCAGTATTGCGGGCAGTTTATTTCGGATCGAGGCGTGGGTATCAGTCGTCTGTGGTTTATTGCTGCTGGGCTTACTGGTTTGGGATCGTCACTTTGAACACCGCCGCTTTTGCTTGATCGCTGTATTGCTGATGCTGGCGTGCGTGTCTGTAGGCTATTTTGGTCTGCAGCCGTTCATGGCCGAGCTTCGTGAGGCTGCCGCGTTGAACGGTGGGGTGATGGATGATGCCAGCCGGTCACGTTTTGGCATGCTGCACGGCGTGGCCAGCCTTTTCTATTTATGCCAAAGTGTGATGGCGGTTGCGCTGGTATTGAAAATTCGCTGAGCGTTGGGTCGGGCTTGCTGGATCCCGGCGTAGGCCAGGATCCAGTTCTGATAGTTCGGTTTACCGTCCCAGTGCGTTTTTCTTGAGGCTCTTTTGCCGCGTCTTGGCCTTGCGCACATTGCCGCCGGCGGTCAGTCGCTCATTGCCCTTCAGCATGACCTTCTTAACCGTGGGCCGTTTCGTGACATGGGTTGTGACGATGGTGACTTCGCGCACACCCTTACCGCGCGTCGGGCTGGCGGCTTTGGGTTTGTCGACTCTAGGTCGATAGAGCACCAGCAGCTTGCCGATGTGCTGTACCGGCGCAGCACCGAGCTGTTCGCATAGCGTTTCATAGTAGGAGACGCGTGCCTCGCGGTCGTCGCCGAATACACGCACCTTGATCAAGCCATGTGCTTTGAGTGCGGTGTCGGCTTCTTTTACCACTGCTGGCGTGAGACCGGATTCGCCGATCATGACGACCGGGCTCAGGCCGTGCGCTTGGGAGCGCAGTTCGCTGCGTTCGGCGGGAGTGAGATTAAGCATGAATCGCCTTCAAATAGGCATATTCTATGCTGCTCTGGCGATAGGCCAGTGTTTCAATCAATTGCGTTACCGGCTTAGTGCAGATCGCGAGTGTGAGTGAATGGTCAGGAAAAGCGTCAATAAGCAGTGGCTGCACGATCACATCAATGATCCCTATGTAAAGCTAGCGCAGAAGGAGGGCTATCGCGCTCGCGCGGCTTACAAGCTCAAGGAGATCGATGAGGCAGAGAAGCTGATTAAGCCCGGCCAAATCATTGTCGACCTTGGCTGTACACCCGGCAGCTGGGCACAGTACGCTCGTCGCAAATTGGCGGGCAAAGAGGGCGGCGGCATTCATGGCCGCATCATTGGCTTGGATATGTTGCCCATGGAGCCAATCGCCGATGTCGATTTTATTCAGGGCGACTTTCGCGAGCAGGCGGTAGCCGAGCAGCTGGCCGAGTTGCTTGAGGGCCAAAAGCTCGATCTGGTGTTGTCAGATATGGCACCCAACCTGTCGGGTATTGCCGCTGCTGATGCCGCTCGGATCGAGGATATTGTCGATCTGGCTATCGAATTCGCCTGCCAGCACCTGAAACCTTCGGGCTGCCTACTCGTCAAATGTTTTAATGGCAGTGGCTATAACCAAATTCTTGGGCAATTTCGGCAAGTATTTCGCGTTGTCAGCCCCAAGAAGCCCAAGGCCAGTCGGGATAAGTCGTCTGAGTTGTTCTTGCTCGGTCGTGGCCTCAAGCCGGGGCCCTGAATAGGGTCTCACAGGAAGGGCTCATAGGAAGGGCTCTGGCAAGCAGAGGCACCTTGAAAAACCAGGGGCTTAGCCCCATTTGGGCTGTGGCAAGGCCTGAATCTTGAGAGTAGAATCAGCGTTCGTGTCAAGCCGACCGTTTCGACCGCTTTCCAGGAGCTCCCCGCGTGAATAATATGTTTTCCAAAGCCGCCATCTGGGTCGTCATCGCCCTGGTGCTGTTTACTGTCTTCAAGCAGTTCGATGAGCGCGGCATTGCAGGTGGCGCTACCCCAATCGCTTATTCCGATTTTCTCGATGAGGTGAAGGCTCAGCGTATTCGCGAAGCCACTATCGAGGATCGCACCATTATTGCGATCACCAACGATGGCAAGAAAATCAAAGCGACAACCACGAATCTCGATCGCGGCCTGATTGGCGATCTGGTCAATAACGGTGTCAAATTCGACGTCAAGCAGCCAGAGCCGCCGTCTTTCCTGTCGCAGGTGTTTATCTCCTGGTTCCCAATGCTGCTGTTGATCGGCGTCTGGATTTTCTTCATGCGCCAGATGCAGGGTGGCGGCAAAGGCGGTGCTTTCTCGTTCGGCAAATCAAAAGCACGCATGCTGGATGAGACCCAAAACGCAGTAACGTTCGCTGATGTCGCTGGTTGCGATGAGGCTAAAGAAGAAGTCGGTGAGTTGGTCGACTTTTTGCGTGACCCCACCAAGTTCCAAAAATTAGGCGGACGCATTCCGCGTGGCGTTTTGATGGTGGGCCCACCGGGTACTGGTAAAACATTGCTGGCGCGTGCGATTGCCGGCGAGGCCAAGGTGCCTTTCTTCACGATCTCCGGTTCCGACTTTGTTGAGATGTTTGTCGGTGTTGGTGCTTCCCGTGTGCGCGATATGTTCGAGAACGCCAAGAAGCATTCCCCTTGCATCATCTTCATTGACGAGATTGATGCCGTGGGCCGTCATCGTGGCGCCGGCATGGGCGGCGGCAATGATGAGCGCGAGCAGACCCTAAACCAGTTGCTGGTCGAGATGGATGGCTTTGAGGCCAACGCCGGTGTGATCGTGATCGCCGCCACCAACCGTTCCGATGTGCTCGATAAGGCGCTGCTGCGTCCGGGTCGTTTCGATCGTCAGGTTCACGTTGGTCTGCCGGATATTCGTGGTCGTGAGCAAATCCTCAATGTGCACATGCGCAAGGTACCGATCGCGCCGGATGTTCGCGCTGATGTGCTGGCCCGCGGATCCCCAGGCTTCTCTGGCGCCGATCTGGCCAACTTGGTCAATGAGGCCGCGCTGTTTGCTGCCCGTCGCAATAAGCGTCTGGTTGAGATGCAAGACTTCGAGGATGCGAAAGACAAGATCGTGATGGGCCCGGAGCGCAAGTCGGCTGTCATGCGCGAAGAAGAGCGCCGTAACACGGCCTTCCATGAATCTGGTCACGCCGTCGTCGCAAAGCTGTTGCCGAAGGCTGATCCGGTGCACAAAGTCACCATCATGCCGCGTGGTATGGCGCTCGGTCTTACCTGGCAGTTGCCCGAGCACGATCGGGTCAACATGTACAAAGACAAGATGCTCGAAGATATCGCCATTCTGTTTGGTGGCCGAATCGCCGAAGAGATTTTTATGAATCAGATGTCGACAGGCGCATCGAATGACTTTGATCGTGCGACCAAGATGGCGCGCGCGATGGTTACGCGCTTCGGAATGTCGGAAGAACTCGGCACCATGGTGTACGAAGACTCAGATCAGGATTCTTACTTCGGTCGTATGTCGTCCAAGACAGTATCTGAAGCGACTCAGCAAAAGGTTGATGCAGAGATCCGCAAGATTCTTGATCAGCAGTACGAGCTGTCTCGCCATCTCCTTGAGAGTAATCGTGACAAGGTCGAAGCTATGGCTAAGGCGCTGCTCGAATGGGAGACTATCGACGCGGACCAGGTCAGCGACATCATGGCGGGCCGCGAGCCGCGTCCGCCTAAAGTAACCCCGACGTCACGTCCGAGTGACGGCCCGTCTGGCGGTGGTGTTGAACCGGCCGCTGCACCGGCCTGAGTCATACGAACTTTATACGCTTGCGGGGTGGGGAGTGATCCCCACCCCGTTTGCTTGTGTAGCATCCATCGCGCATGACTCATCACACATCCACTGAATTGCAATGCGGGCGTTTTCATCTGCGCCTTGATCAGCATGATCGCCCACTTGTCATGGGTGTGCTCAACGTCACGCCGGACTCTTTCTCGGATGGCGGGTTGTTCGATGCGCATGATCGCGCGATCGCGCATGCGCGGCAGATGATTGCCGACGGTGCGGACATTATCGATATCGGTGGCGAATCAACCCGGCCCGGTGCGCCTCCGATCAGCACCGAAGAAGAGCTGCGACGCGTGCTTCCCGTGCTTGATGCTCTGCGCGATTGTGGTAAGCCCTTGTCGGTTGATACCCGTCACGCTGCCGTGATGCGCGAAGTATTGTCGGCAGGCGCCGACATGATCAATGACATTAGTGGCTTTCGTGATGCGGATGGCTTAGCTGCAGTCAGTAACAGTCAATGCGCGCTTTGTATCATGCATATGCAGGGTGACCCGCAGAGCATGCAGCTATCTCCTCATTACGTTGATGTACTGGCAGAAGTACGGGATTATCTATTGGATCGCGTCAATGCCGCGTTAGCAGTGGGTATCAGCAGGCAGCGAATATGCGTTGATCCTGGCTACGGGTTTGGTAAAACTGTTGAGCATAACCTCAGCTTACTTAGGCAGCAGTCGGCGCTTCAGCAAGCCGTTGCACTGCCGCTGCTGGTTGGCTTATCGCGTAAGAGTACGATCGGTCTGGTTACCGGCAAACCGATACAGCAGCGGCTCGCCGGAAGTATTGCTGCAGCCGTGGTCGCAGCCGAGCGGGGTGCGCGTATCATTCGAGTGCACGATGTGCCGGAAACGGTTGACGCGCTCAAGGTCTGGCAGGCCGCGCGTCTAGGCGCATTGATTGACAACGGGTAGCACAAGACGATGAGCAGACACTATTTCGGGACTGATGGTATTCGCGGGCATGTGGGGCAGCCGCCAATCACGCCGGATTTCATGATGCGGCTCGGCTATGCCGCCGGTAAAGTATTGGCACATGAAGCATCAAGCAGTGCCCGGCCTACAGTCCTGATTGGTAAGGACACTCGACTGTCGGGCTACATGCTCGAGGCCGCACTGGAAGCCGGATTTTCTGCGGCGGGTGTCGATGTGATGCTGGCCGGCCCAATGCCAACGCCGGCCATCGCCTACTTGACCCGCGCGCTACGCCTGTCTGCAGGTGTGGTGATCTCGGCATCTCATAATCCGTATCACGATAATGGCATCAAATTTTTTTCGGCATCCGGTAACAAGCTACCTGATGCGGTTGAGCACGCTATCGAAGATGCATTGGAAGCGCCTTTTGCGTGTGTCAGCTCAGAGAAGCTCGGCAAGGCGCGGCGGCTTGATGATGCACGCGGACGCTACATCGAATTCTGCAAGAGCACTTTCCCGAACGAGCTGGATTTGCGTGGCCTGAAACTGGTGGTCGATTGCGCGCACGGTGCCGCGTATCACATTGCGCCCGATGTATTCCATGAGCTCGGTGCCGAGGTGGTGGCGATCGGTAATCAACCCAATGGACTTAACATTAACGATGGTGTTGGCGCTACTGAGCCCGAGTCACTCGCTCGAGCGGTGGGCGAGCATCGCGCTGACCTCGGCATTGCATTAGATGGTGATGCTGATCGGTTGTTGATGGTCGACACGAGTGGGCGTGTTTATAACGGCGATGAGCTCTTGTATTTGATGGTGCGTGACCGTCACCTGAACGGCGGCATTGATGGCGCCGTCGGTACCTTGATGACCAATATGGCGGTCGAGTCAGCGTTCAACGCCATGGGCATAGGATTCGCAAGGGCTAAGGTCGGGGACCGCTATGTGCTCGAGACCCTGCTCGAACGTGGCTGGCAAGTCGGCGGTGAGGGCTCTGGCCATCTGCTGTTTCTTGATAAGCACACGACAGGTGACGGAATCATCTCGGCGCTACAGGTATTGTCTGCGCTTCGGCGCGCGGATTGCGGTTTGGCCGACGGCATTGCCGAGATGCGCCTGTGGCCGCAGACCTTGCTCAATGTTCGCATACAGCGGGGCTTTGAGTGGCAGTCGAGTCCGGCGCTACTTGCGGCCAAGCACGCTGCTGAATCGGCGCTGGGTGCAGAGGGAAGGGTGCTGATACGCCCCTCCGGCACCGAGCCGCTGCTGAGGGTGATGGTCGAGGCGCGCGACCCTGCCCTGGCGCGCTCGCTGGCTGAGCGCTTGGTCGACGCCGTGGCCGCATGATCGAACTGGCAATATCCCATCCCGTAATGAAGGGGTATCGGCTATAATTACACCACTCGGAGTGTGGCGCAGCCCGGTAGCGCACCTGCTTTGGGAGCAGGGGGTCCAAGGTTCGAATCCTTGTACTCCGACCAGTAAATCAAAGCGGGTTGTCATCGACAACCCGCTTTTTTATCTTCCACTCTCGCTTCTGCCCATAGCTCAGCTGGATAGAGCAACGGCCTTCTAAGCCGTAGGTCGCACGTTCGAATCGTGCTGGGCAGGCCAATTAAATCAAGCACTTACAACGATTTGTTGACGAGATAAAAACGGCAATAGCGAAAAGACTTTTCGCCATCATGCTTCAAGTAGTCGGTGGGTATCTGAGAAAAAGCTTTGTCACGACTAACCAGCGTTGATTTAACTGACGCTGCATGAGCAGCAATCATCATGTCGAAATAACTTAAGTTGATGCCTCTAGATTCTAAGTTGTTGCAAAGCTCACCATAACGGACGGCAGCTTGTTGATCCCAAGGCAGTACATCAATTCGCAATAGAACTTGGGTGAGCGCATTTCTTAGGCGACTGGGTTGGCCTCTGCGGTGCAATCCGGATTCCAGTTCGCCCAAGGTCACGCTAGACATCGCGACCTGACCGACGGCGACATTGGTTAACCGATTCAGTAAATCATTATCGCGGCCCTGCATGATGTGGCTGATGATGTTGGTGTCGAGCAGGTAGTGCTGGCTCATTGTTGGTCGTTCTCAAAGGGGTCGCGACGAGTGTTGGTTTGGCGGCGCTCAATGAGCAATTCTTCTTCAGCGTTGAGTTTCACAACGTCGATTAAACCTTGCCAATCGGTCGGCTTGCGGGATAGCACTACGTCTCCCGTGACGGGATCGCGGCGGATGTAGACTTCGGCGCCGTCAAATCGAAACTCCAAAGGCAGGCGTACCGCTTGACTACGGCCGGTGGTGAATATTTTGGCAGTTTGAACCATGGCGCACCCCTCTGAAATAGATGATATATCTCACGAGATATACCATCTCTATGAGTGCCAACTAACCACGACTGCTACGGATGTTGGCGTGAATTGCACGATCTTCAATTGCACTCAACGCCGTTTGGTCTCGTAGATCACACCACGCGAGATACGGCAGATTACAGGCCGATGTTGCGCGTTGAAAACCCAAAATTCTCAAAAATGCAAGACTGCTTCTAAACCTTTGGCCGCACGTTTTAAACATGCTCGGCAGGTTAATCTTATATTTTCGTTAAGCTAAATTTTGTTCACTGTGCCAATTGTGGCTATAGTGCGGAAACGATCCTGTTCTTGGTTACTCGCAACAACTTTTTTCTGCCAGATTAAAAGGAACCTAACATGGCGACGACCGAGAGAAAGATGGCGGCCATTCTCGCAATGGATGTCGTGTCGTATTCAGAAAAAATGGGTCGGGACGAAGAAGGAACGCTTCGACATCTTCGTGCATGCCGCGAAATCATCGAAGGCGTCGTTACTGAAAACCGCGGGCGTATTTTCAATACAGCCGGTGACGCATTCATGATTGAATTTGCGAGTGCGGTATCAGCGGTATCAGCTGCCGTAGATATCCAAAAACTTATTCAATCGCGAAATGAGTCACTGTCACAGGATCAGGCTATGCAGTTTCGCATAGGGATCAATGTAGGTGACATTATTATTGAGGGGGAAAATTTATACGGCGAAGGCGTCAATATTGCAGCCCGGCTTGAGAGTATAGCGAGTCCCGGGGGTATTTCGTTGTCCGAAAAAGTGTATTCCGAGGTGAGGCGGAAATTTAATTTCGCATTTGAAGATACTGGAATTCACGAATTAAAAAATATCGAAGAGCCTGTTCGTGTTTTCCAAGTGAATGTATCAGAACCTACGACTTCAGGATCTGGATTTGGATCGGGAAAGACATCGACAAAAAGCTTAAAGTCTTCAAAATTTAATCCAAAAAGTATCGTCTTCATCATCGTCTTGTCTGTCGTTGTGCTCGCCGCAGTCCTGTTTGGCTATCTAAATGGGTCCAAAACGGATGGTGGTAATCTTGCGTTAAACACGATTCTGGTGTTACCGATCCAATTAAGTGAAGAAGATAAAGAGTTAAAGAACTTTGCAGCAGGCCTTGCTCAAGATTTGTCGAATGAGCTAAGTAGTATTTCGAAAAATCTAAATATCGTCCGCTCGTCGCAACGCGGTACCGACGCATCAACAGCCGGCAAGCAGGCTGGGGCCCAATTTGTTGTAGACGGGAATCTTAGAAAATCAGGAGAAAAATTCCGGCTATCCGTAAGCCTGCTTGATACCACTAGCAACAGCATAATTTGGAGTAAATCGTTCGACAGGAAGATTTCTACTGGAGATATTTTTAGTACGCAAGACGAAATCGTCTCAAGTATAGTTCGCGAAATGGCCGGCAACGCTGGCTCTGCACTTACAAAGGACATCGCCCAAAGAGCTATAAAAAAGGGGAGTGTCAACTTGAGTGCCTATGAGTGTGTGAATTATGCAAGAGGAACTTATCTGGTAACAGTGCAGCCGGATGATTATCCAAAGGTGCTGAAATGCCTTAAAGAGGCGGTCAATACTGATCCCAGCTATGTAGATGCAAAAATTACTCTCGCTGTCATATTACGATTTGGTTATCTCTCTGGCTCCTTAAAAGACGCCTCAGTGATTGATGAGGCAATTAGACTGATTGATGATGGAATCGTAATTGAGCCAAAAAATGCCCAGTTGTATTCTACGAAAGGGACTTTGTTTTTCGCAAAAAAAGACTGGCCTGCAATGTATGCAGCATTTGATAGGGCGTACGAGTTGGCGCCAAATAACGTCGCCGTATTGAGTTCAATCAGCAGTTATACGATTTGGGGCGGGGAATGTACGGAAGATCAGGTGAAAGACTTTCAAGCAAGCGGTGGAAAATACACAACTGGAAATTGTCGTTGGCAAAAGGGATTTGAAATCGCCAAAAAGGCAGATGAATTGGACAAGGCTAACACCGTGGTTGGAAAGCACTACGGTCTTACTTACGTATTGATACTTGCAGGCAAATACGACCAAGCACTGCAGCAGATTCAGAAAGTCCCAGCCCCGGGGTTTATTTGGTACGAAATCCATTCTGGCCTTATTCATGCAAAACTCGGCAGTAAATCGTCTGCTGGACGGCATTTCGAGGCAGTAAAAAAATTGATTGGCTCCTCCAAACTAAAAGATGTTCAGTCGCATTTTTACTTTTACAACATGGAAAAGACTGGCTGGAACATATATCGCCCCACATTTGAGCAATATGGATTTAACTGATTGGTCGTGATCAGTCCAGTACCGGGATGGCCTTGCCTGATAGTCCTGGAAATTTAGGCATTAGCTAAATCAAAAGTCGTGATCAGGGGATGCGCAGTGAATTTTGCTGGAAACTCATCCAGATACAGCGAGGTCGCCTCTTTAAGGTTGGCAACAGCTTCATCGATAGTTTCGTCCTGAGTGGTTGTGCCCGTTGCCGGATTGAGGGCAATACTTTTCGACACTCGGTGGGGCAGCGGCGGTCCGGTCGGCCGCAATCAGGGGCCTCTTTCACAACTTGCGCTGCATGCTCGGTTAACTACAAACGCAAACGCAAACGCATGCTGCGTTCACGGTTTTTGGCCACATGCCCCTGACGGTAGTCTACAAATGCTTTCTCGCCTGCAATAATCTGAATACAATCCTGTTAAACGGATTAAATTTCGATTGTTGCAATAATAATAAAACCTCCGACCGGAGCGGCTATGGAGATTGGTGAGAAGCTGGCAATGCAGCGCAAGCAACTGGCGCTGTCTGTCGAGGACGTGGCTGCGACCACGGGCATGAGCGTGCGGCAGGTGCTGGCGATCGAGGCAGGTGCCGAGCAGTTCGCGTCGGCGTCCGAGATGAGTCGAATGATCAAGCTATACGCGCGCAAGCTCGGGCTGCTGATCGAGCCTGACGCGATATCCCTCGCCTCTCGCAGGCTGGACCCGGAGTTGGTCGCTCCGCCGCCGATCCCTCGTTTTCTTCTCAAACCAGAAGCCGGTCATGCGGATTAATAACGTGTAGTGGGCAATGCCACTATGCGCGGCTCGGTTCGCTCAGTAATCATGGTACGAGACGAGCGCGAGGCTATGCGCCACGCGCGCGGCCATATCTCGGTCATCGACGATGACCCCTCAGTGCGCAGTGCGATCCGCGCCATATTGCTGCATCAGGGTTATGCGGTCGACGAGTTCTCTTCAGCCGCTGATTTCATTGAATTTGAACAGCGAGCCGATCCTATGTTTCCGGGCCCCCGCTGCTTGTTGTTGGATGTGAAGATGCCAAGCGTGTCCGGTCTTGATCTGCAACGCGAATTACAGCAGCGCGGCATAGCGGTGCCAATTGTGTTCATGAGTGGTGGCAGCAGCGCCGGCGAAGCGGTGCAGGCGATGAAAGGCGGGGCACTTGATTTTCTGATCAAGCCGTTTGATGACGGCCAGTTACTGGATTCTGTCGGCAAAGGCTTGCAAAGATACGTGGCGGATGTTCGCAAATCTTTGTCCTCAACCGATATGGAGACGCGGTTTGCGTCGCTGTCTGCGCGCGAAGCGCAAATTGCACGTTTGGTATCGCAAGGCTTCATGAATCAACAAATAGCGAAGCAGCTGGGTATCGCCGAGCGTACGGTCAAACTACATCGCATGCATATGATGCGGAAGCTCGGCGCGACAAATGTTATCGAATTAGTACGCATCCTGGATGCCATCCCTTAATCCATCGCCTTGGGTTACCCTTAGGTGCTATGGTGGATTTTCTCTGGCGAAGCTATCTTTCACCGCTTGGCGACATTAACAACTATCCTTGTCGCCCGACACCAAGCAATAACAACGATGGAGTGTCCCGCATGACCCCGAATTCGATTGCGCTCAATAACGCTGCGCCTGAGATCGTTCCGCCAAACTTGAGTGGGCGTTCGGAAGTTATTGCCGAGATTTCGCGCAAATGGTTAGCCGGGATTGATCCTTCGCAGTTCCGAGCGTGTCACGAGTATCTTCTGGCGGTGCGACTGGCGCGTCATATGACCAAGACCGATGTGGTCACTGCCAGCATGTTAGATGGTGATCCCGCGTCAGGTGTTTCGTTGCCCACTGTCTCAAAAATCGAGAGCGGTACCTATGGTGAACCAGGCTTTCGTACCATGATCCGGTTAGCGCGTGGCTACGGCATCAGCATCAGCTCCCTCGAGCGATTTTTTGTGTGAGTATCCCCTTCGAATCAGGTGGGCGCCAGCGTCCGGTGAATGTCAGTGTGGACGATGCTGATGAGGTCGTCATTGATGGCACACGGCTGAAGCAGGAGCGTATAGAACGCGGATTGTCGGTGTCCGAGGCGGCGCGCATGGCAACCTTGTCGCGCGAGCAGATCGAACAAATAGAAAATGGTGGTCTACGAGCGTTTTACGGGGCTCGTCATAAATTGCTGGCAGCGCGTAAGTACGCCGATGTATTTGAGATAGATCTGTCCGAGCTGGTACCGCAGGCACCTCCCCCGGTGAGTCGATCCTACGCACCTGCTGACCCGGTTCCAAGCCCGGCGATGGTCATGGCCCCACCCCCGGCCGAGAGCGGCAGAGGGATGATGGCGCAGCCGGCTAATCGATCAAATTTTGAATCTCGGCGTGTTCCGCTAATCGCAGTGATTATTGTGGTGCTGGTGATTTGCTTCTCTATCTTGCGCGGTCTTACGCCCACACCCAAACCGGCGGGTGATCCGATCGATGAGTCCACTGTTGAGCCAGTTGCTACCGAAACCGCTTCGCCAACTACTGACGGTACTGCCTCAGCGGCGGCAACAGTGACGGCGGCAATGCCCGACCCCGCTGTGTCAGCGCCGCCAAGCGCGACAGAAGACGCGCCTTCGCCCGCTGTAGCTGCAGTGGCGGTGGACCCAAACCCCGACGAGGGGCCTGACCCGTGCGCAGTCAGTACGGGTGGCGATGTGGCGCGTTGGGCGCCTGCACAAGTGAGGGCGACTTACACGCGGCTATATCTAGGTAGCTACACCGAGTCGACGCTTTGCGTAATTGATTCGACCGGCGCTGCAAAACCATTCAAACTAAAAGCGGGCGCAACCACCAGCCTGTCGGGCAAGCCACCTTATACGATTCATTCCCCACAGCTACCCAAGCTGCAAATTTATTTGCAGGGTCTTAAGGTGAAGGTACCTGCCGGCGCTGTATCGATACAGCTGTTCACCACGCAATCGATCATTCCGCCAGACGCAGATAAGCCGGCAGAAACGAGCACGCAATAGGCAAGTATCCTGAATAAGCCTACCTGAATAGCCGTTAATCACGGTCTATCAATCATGCCGTATTTTCATCCACAAACCGTCATACTCATGATCTGCATGGTCTATCTGGTCATGCACGCAGTGATCTGGTTTGCGTTATCCGAGCAACGTGATTCACAAGTAAGGCTCTGGTGCCTCTCTGGGGTACTGAGCGGGATTGCAGTTATCCCGCTGTCAATGCGCGGTATAGTCAGCGAGTGGGCATTCATCTATATCGGACAGATTCCGATGGTGGTTGGGAATGCAGGCCGATGTATTGCGCTGCGGATGTTTTTCGGCAAGGTGTCTGCCCGAGCAAAATGGTTTTACTCGCTCACAACGATCATTTTTTTAGGTACCTTTATCGGCGCTTACCATGCTGGCGTCTCCGAGTACTACTTGCGCGTGTATTACTTCGGGTTTTACGCATTTATCTTGATAGATTATTTCCTGCTGGGCTATTGGTTGAAAGGTAATCGGCAAAGTCTGGGTGCGGACCTATTGATGGCCGCAGGTATCGGATTTTATTCGACACAGGCAGTACGCGCTGTCGGTATAGCGATTGATCCTCAGTCAATGGATATCTATTCCAATACGCCTGATCAAGTCTTGATGGTGCTCGGTCAGATGATCTGCATACCGCTCACAAATATCGGTTTCTTGCGGATCTTTCTCGAGCGTCGTGAGGCCGACCGACTGCAGACCGAGCGTGAGCTATCGGCAGCAGAAACTCGTCAAGCCTTGCTGGGGCAGCACCAGCAAGAGTTAAAGCATCTTCTGCAAGAGCGCGAAGAGATTATTCGCCAGCTAACCTTGTCGAATAAATCCGCATCTATGGGTGCGCTGGTGGCGAGTTTGGCGCATGAGCTGAATCAGCCACTCTGCTCGATCCGCTTGAACACACAGCTGGTCGAGCGGCTGCTACTAGAGAAAAAAGCAGCGCCGGAGATAGATGATCAGATCACGCAACTTGTGGTGCAGGTTAATCGAGATAATCGCCGTGCCGCGGACATTATTGTCAAACTACGCAAGCTATTCGAAGATCGAAGCGGCGCTACAGTCAGGCTGGATATCAACGATCTGGTGCGGGATTGTGCTGCCTTGATCATGCCGTACGCCACCTCCAAGCAAGTACAGTTGCAGTATCAATGTGGTGATCCTTGCCCGGTCATCGGTGATCAGACTCAGCTTCAGCAGGTTGTGTTGAATGTCATGAACAATGCTGTCGAGGCCGCATCAGAGGCATCACTCAAGCCCGGTCGCGTGGAGGTGAGTAGTATCTGTGTCGATAGCGAAGTTGTGCTGAAAGTCACCGACAACGGTCCCGGTATCAGCCAAGACATGCAGCAATCGATTTTTGAATTATTCAAGACCAGCAAGACCGACGGTATGGGCGTCGGACTATGGCTATCAAAAACCGTGGTCAATGCGCATCTTGGAGATATTCATTTCGACAGCCGCCCTGGTGTCGGTGCGAGTTTCGAAGTTCGTCTGCCACTTGATCTTGGCGGCGTAGCACAGCCAAGTCGACTCACTGCCTAACAACAAAGTATTTGATCAGCAAAGATTTTTCTAGGAAGTCTATAGCCGTAGCGCTCAATGAGCTTTTTATTTTTCAAGGAATTCTGTAGCTATAGTGCCCAATAACTTTTTTATTGCTCAAGGAATTCTGTAGCCGTAGCGCTCAATAATTTTTTTCGATTTGTCTGACTTTAGATAGTCGATCAGTGCAGAGGCAGCTTGCGATTCCTTACCCGGGTTGAGCAGTACGATATCTTGCTTG
>Ga0194130_10000949_pt1 | contig 50138 bp, 72 predicted proteins | sample TA2KigsurfametaG_FD_160084 | JGI IMG/M metagenome (GOLD analysis project Ga0194130, IMG submission 160084) | Freshwater microbial communities from Lake Tanganyika, Tanzania - TA2015050 Kigoma 12 surface | ecosystem: Environmental > Aquatic > Freshwater > Lake | place: Tanzania: Lake Tanganyika...
CATAGCCGCCACAGCGGCATCCGGTACTCCAGTGACAGCGGTTGGCGGGTTTGCAAATGTTGCCAAAGCTGCAAAGGCGGTCTCTGCTGCCAAAGCTGCTAAAGAAGCTGCTGCCGGTGTCAAATCTCCTTCTGCAGTCCTCGAGCCGATTCAGACGATTAAATCTGTCACTGGCAAAGTAGATGATATTATTGATGAAGTTGTGGAAGCAACTGCAGGATCATCTTTAGGAACAGAGATCTCGTCATTCGTTAAGAATATTCCTACTAGAATTAAGAATATTCCTACTAATATTAAGAAATTTAAATATGGTACTATTTTTGAAGAAGGTATAAGGAATATACCAAAAAGATGGTATATGGAGAATTTTCCAAATTCTAGACCTATTATAGACTTTGCTGCTGGCAATTCTCCTAACTATGTAGACGCATTACCTTTTAACTATAGACCTCTGCAGGCATATACTGACGCGCTAAAAATAAATCCTAAAGGTAATCCAAATCTAAAAATCGGAAGAGGTATTCTTGATGAAGTGACAGGGCAAGCTGATAGAGATATTCTTGATCTTTGGGATGAACTAGATTATCTAACAGGTGTTACTAAAGGTCATACACTAAACCAAGCTGAAAAAGTTGTCGCTGCTAGATTGTTTACAAAAGCTCAACTACAAAGACTAGGTATAATGCCAAAAATTTTAAATTCGCCAGAAGAGCTAACTTATTGGAATAGATATATTGATGAAATATTAGGGCTGTTTGAAAAAGAGGGTACAAGATCAAACATAGCTCTGATGATAGAACGCGATCCACTTTTTCACGGAATGAGGATTGATCTAACCGCTTTTAAAGACGCGCTAGCTGGAAAAGCACCCCTTATTAAAGACCCAAGAATCATTCCTCAATCAAAAGAAGTTACTAAATTTGAAGGTGTAAAACGTTGGCTAGCTCGGAGTATTGCTGAATATGTAGCAAAAATACATGGCGGCGGCTTCATGCAAGGTCCTGGCGGCTCAGTTAAGGAATCAGCAGCGAACGCCTGGGCAAGAAAGCTTGGTAAAGCTATGGGTGTCCGACCACATAAAAGAGCATACTTTCCTCATCTTTATGATTTATTTTTAACCAAAGCGGAGCAATCGCTTGGTAGTCTGGCATTAAATGAAAATACATGGAAGTTTCCTATTAAAGACACAATAAAATCAATTTTACCAAAACGATCTTCTCGTTCTATTTGGAATGAGTTTGATGGTAAAGGTCCAAGATCTTTCATTTCAAGATTATTTGGTGGAGCTGCAGATATCGGTAAAAAACTTTTGGATATGACTAAAGGCTTTGATTCGGGTCAAGTTTCTATACCAAATGTTAAAGGATTATTTAATAAATTGTTTCCAAAAACTAATAAAGAATTTAGTGTTGGTGGTCAATATCGTAAATTTGAACAATTTATAAAAAGTAAATTGGGCTTAGCGGGTAAAAAAGCAAAAACAAAGGAGCTTTCCGATATTCATGATAAATTAAGAGATGATTATCATGAAGCAATGCATGCAAAACTAAAAAAGATGTTCCCCAGGGCTAATGATAGATTGCCGGATGGCAAGATTCATCCAGATCATTATAAATATCTTGACGCAATGCTCAAATTATTTCACAATCCGCCTTCTGAAGTAACTGCTGCATACAATGCAATGCGGGCAGCTGAGAAGACACAAAGGGGGACTGAAAGAATTGTATCAGGTGTACGTAAAACTTTTAAATATGGTGCATTTGTAGGTTTAAATTATCTACTTGATAAACCTCTTGAAGCATTACTTGGACCAATTGGGCTCGGTAGGGAATATGTAACGCCAGCAAAAACATATACTCCAACTTTGAAAGATAAACTTTTTGGATACGACAGCGCTTACATGACAGATCCTGAGTATATTAATAAGCCAGATCTCCGAGCGCCAAGTATTCTAGGAATGTACGAGCCGATAACTAGCGATACTGAGTGGTTAAACAACATGTCCTGGTACGAAATTTACAATCAATTAAAAGAATTGGGTGTTATAACTGTTCTTGATAGAATTAAAAAAACCGATTTTGGTAACTGGCAATTAAGTTCAAGCGGTTATGATGAAAGCAATACAGGTTTCATGTGGACTCATACAGTTGAAAAAGCTATATGGGACGCACTACTCAGACATTATACTCGCCAGCAACCAAAAGGTGCTTTGGAAAACTTTATTGCGGGAGGGGGTTCAGTTAAGCGTCAGCATGAAGAAAAAGAGTACAGTTCGTTCTTAAGCTTACAAGGACGCATTAGAGAACAGGTAAAAGCATTTGGTTTTGGTGGAAAGTATGAATCATTTAAAACCTTAATACCATCAATACGAACACTTCCAGAAATGTTTGACTATCATGATAATACAATCCAGACTGTTGATTTTACAGGTGGTGTGCTGGGTGGAATAATGAGGAAAGTCAATGCAGAGATATCAAAAATTCTTGGCGTAGATGTACTTTATTCTAAATATCCAAGTAAAGTTCGTCAGACACCAGAAGATACCTCATCAGGTATTATAGCAAATCTGCTTTATCATTTCACAAGAAATAAAAAAGGTTTTGGTCTTGGAGTTGCACCAGGAAAAGGTAGCTATGCTGGATATGGAGATTGGCTTATGGATCTCGCAGATTATAGAGAACATAATTTGCCAAAAATGGACAATCTTTTCCTTGATTATCTAAAAGGTATAAAACCTAAAATGGGGAGTATGATTTCAATTGATGAGTTACAAGGTTACTCAAACCCTGTAGTAAAAGGTATATTTAAAATTGGTTCAATTTTAACTCCTGATGCACTAATGACTACATATCAAGCTCTTGCTAAGAGCCTTATGGGTTTGGTTCAACCTGAACACGCAACTGTTCATGAACATGGTCCCGAGTGGATGAAATACGATAGGGATAAAGTAAAGCCAAACTGGTGGGATAAAGTAAAGGCAATAATAGGACTTGGCAATCTGATGATTAGTGCTCTCACAATGGAGGGGCAGTCTGGGATACGTGTATTAAGGCATGAAATGGGACATTCCTTTTTCCTACCGCATCCACACGGACTTGAAATACCAGAGACTTTTAATAAAAATAAAGAAAGTGTAATGGATTATAGCGGCTGGTTAACTTCTTATGGCGCAAGTGATTTAATTGCTTGGCAGCAAATGTTAAATGCGGCAATGTTGGACCCACGTATAAAGGGTGTATATACTAATACACCAACTATAGAGCAGCAATTTTTAGATGCAATAAAAAATATAAAGAAAGGTGTGATAACGCCGGAAGATATAAAAACAATTAATGATTATAGACATTTATTTCATGATCCGGATCAATCTTGGAAAAATTATTTAGGCAGAAAGGGCGCTGTAATAGATCGTAAAAAAGGCGGATTTGTACCCGGCGCTCCATCTATGCCAATTCCTGCAACTCTGCATGGTGGTGAATTTGTTCTAAATGCAGAGGCTGTAAGGAAGATTGGCATACCTGCTCTGAATCAGCTTAATAAAGCAAAGTTCTCTGTCCCGCAAATTCCATCAATGAGGGTTCCAGCGCCAGCAATGCAGTCTGCTGGTGGAACGAGTTCATCAACGCAGAATGTAAATATCTATGTTGACACATTTGTTGGAGAGCCAGAATGGTTTAATTCAATGATGAAAGAATATAATACAAAAGTTTTGCCAAGAAATCAAAAAACAGCTGGTTTAGAAAATAGGGTAATTAAAACATATACAGGTTTAAATAGAGGCGTGTGATGTCAATACATAAACTTTTATCAATTAACTCAACAGAAATAACAGAACATAACAGAAAAATATCTATTAGTGAACAGATTGCTGCTAATGATATTGATTTAGCATCGGGTCATAAACGTAGATATTATTCAAGGAATAAAAAACAATTTTCTTTAAACTGGTCATATTTACCAAGCCAGCAATCAAAAACTGTTGATGGGCGTGTTGGAAGAGATTTTCTTTATTCTTTAGCTAATGGCTCAGCTGCTGCGACAATTATTATTGAATTATCGCCAGGTGAGTATCAAACATTAGATTGTTATATAGATTCATATAGCGAAGATCTAATAAGACGAGATTATACTACTCAGTGTTCTTATTACGATGTTTCTTTAACTTTAACGGAGAGATAAAATGACAACAAGTTTTTACTCATTTTCTGAACCGTTAAAATCAGGTTTAGATTTTTTTAATCCAGATGAGGCTAAAGAAGCACAAATACAAATATCAATTAGTTCATCCGCGATAGCAACTTTGACTTTTAATCCTGGTCTTATTTATTCTAATATTTCTGTTGAAAGTAATTTAATTATATCTGCTACTAAAGTTAAACTTGCACAATCTATAATTATAATAGATGGTGCAACGTTAACTCTTGGAACAAAAATTAAACTTGCATCAGCTGTTCTTTCTATTGAATCTAGTGCTACAGTAATTGCTAAAGAAATTTTGTTTGCCTCGGTATCAATTTCTGCAAGTATTACGTCTACTATAGCAATTGCGCAAGAAATTTTGAAGGCTCAAATTTTAATTAACATTGAAAGTAATATGGTTACAGTAATTAAAAAAGATTCATTTGCCGCGTCTGTCATAGCGCCATCCTCAGAAGTTTTTGCGGTAGCAGTAAGTGTTAAATCTATATCTTCTGCATTAAGTGGTTCTGTTAATCTAACAATTGTTGGTAAAATTGTATTGGCAACAATAAGAATTATTATCAATAATATGGGCAATGTTACTACCAAAGCGATTAAATTTATTGTTGGAAATGTAATATCTGCAAGCGATTTATCTGATATAAGAACAGTTTTGTTAATCGATGACAAGCCAATAACAAATCATAATAGAAAACTAGGGGTTTCTGTTGATCCTATTTTTGTAGAAAATATTAACTGGAATAATAGAAAATCTAGATATTATAAATCGTCTGCTAGACCTGCAAGAAGAACCTTTAATTTGTCATGGTCATATGTGCCAAATTCTCATTCTCATACAGTTGATGGGAAACGAGGCAGGGACTATCTAAAAGAAATAGCTGGTAAACCTCAGCATCATGTATTAAAAATAGTAAATATGGACGAAAATAGTAATGTGCCGTACACAGAAACAAGTTATAATGTATTGGTGAAAGATTACAGTGAAACTCTAATTCGACGGGATTTGGTTGATGATATTTATTTCTTTGACTGCTCTATGAGTTTGGAAGAGGTCTAAATGCTTACAAAAGGCAAATATAATATTGATCTTTCATCTTCTTATAATACTGCTATATCTGCAATTTCACAAAGAGTTAAACCATTAATTATTATAGACTGGCTGGACAGCAGGCATGTTGATAAAGTTGGAAATACGGAAATAGCATCGTCTAATTCTACCTACACATCAAAGTCCAATCAAGATATAATTAATAATACCAACGGACTTCTCGCAGACCAAAGAGCGATTTCTGCTAACGAAATAGTTTTTAACAAAGCTAGGCAAAAAGATTTTTATTTTACGCCAAATGAATCTATAAATGGAATTGAAAGGCAATCTTTTACGTGGGGTGTTTGTGATGCAAAAGATAAATATGGTAAAACAATTACGGCAAATGGTCAGTGGCACTGTCTGCCGACCACAAAAGAAGAAAATTATGAATTTGGTTATGAATCATCTACTAAAACTACATCAAATCTTCATGCTACATTTACAGGTTATGAATTTGCATCCCCAGTAATATTAACATATTTGTTTGCAGAAAGAAAAGTAAATTTAATTAAAATAATTACTTCTGAGTATAATGGTCAAATATGTGCTTATAATATTAAAGCATATCATAATACCAATACACTTGTTTATAATGAAGATGGAGAAATACCAGCTAATTCTTATTACTTTAATCATTATTTAGAATCTATTAGTAATGATAATATTAACAAAATATTATTAACAATTTATACAACTAAAAATCCATTAGATCATGCAAGGGTTAATGAGGTATGTCCAATTTATAGATATGATTTAACAGATTATATTATGGACTTTAATAGTTCTAAAACTAGAGATGTTCATGAAAGTAGTTTGCCGATTGCAGGCGGTGGCAGTAATTCTGCTTCTATAAGTTTAGACAACTCACTTAAAGATTTTAATATTTTCAACTCTTCCTCAACATTTGGAAAGTACATGAAAAAAGATTTACGTTGTCATATATATTTAGGGTGGGAGAGGCAATCACACTCTAGTGATCAAATTACCACAACCATTGCATCAAATGTTTCAACTGTTGCTAATACAATTAGCGTTTTTAATGTAAACGATTTCCCAACCGGTGGGGCTGGTGATGATTATCTCTTAACAATAAATCCCGGAACCACAAATCAAGAAAGAATCATTGCAAGAAAAGGAAATGGAAATTCTTTTAATGTTATAGAGAGAGGGGTGGGGGATACAAAAGCAAGAAATCACACAGTTAATTCGTCAATAGTATTTGACATATTTGAATATGTTCCAGTTGGTGTTTTTTATGTTGATGAGTGGCAGGGGTCATCAAGCAGTATGTCTATAAAAGCTAATCTAACAGATAGAGGGAAATTTTCTAAAGATAAAATGATTACAAAAGGTTATTTAATTCAAGAAAGCACTGTTGGCAAAGCTATTGAACAATTGTTAATGATGACAAATTTTCCTAAAAAAGATATAAAATATTTAAAAAAACCAAAAGAATTTTATTGTAAAAATAGTGCAGTATTGCATTTTGGTTTTGATGAAAATAGTGTTGATAGAGCTAATAATCAAAGAACTGTAGCTACTTCTTTGAGAGCAAGATTGTTTAAAGTTCCAAATACCGATCTTAACTCGGTAAGGGATATTGTTCTAGATGCTAATGACAAATATTTATCATCATATGAAAGAGCTTTAGAGATAAGAACATTTGTTTCTCCATCTCTACATACAACATCAAAAGAAATATCCACTCAAGCTGGGGCTAGCAAAGCTTTAAATTTTATATCCGGTCAATTTGTTTCAAAAACAAATGAGACAGTAACAAGTTATTTTAATGGTGTATTTGATGGCTACTATATTCCAAAAAATACCGGTAATCAAAGATTAATTTTAGGTTTAAATAATGGTGGTGCAAGGCTGTATTTAAATAATGTAAAAATTATTGATAGATGGTACAACCTGGATACAGGAACTAATAGTGCCGAATATGTATCTTCTGCTTTATACAACCTAGCTGCTGGTAAAGTTTATGATATTAGAATTGAATTTTTTACAGAACAAAATCCTGCAAATGAACCATTTCAAATTTTTCTACAAAAAGAATTTAATGCAAATATTGACTGGGTATACAGTAACGAATGCTTTACAATTGCTGCGGTCGATTATGTAGGTTCTAAAAATAGTAACTCATATCTTACTTTTTCGTCTAATTCGTGGACACCTACGCTTCCAATGGTAAATAGTATTCCAAACGTAAATATTGTTGAGAGATCTAGAACCAGAAATAATGGACTGTATTTATCTGAACCAAAAATTTCTGAACTTTCTGGGGTAGTTTCCGATTCTGACAACAGAAGCGTTTTGTTAAATTCTAATAGCTATATTAGAATCCCATATCACCAGTCTTTTGATGTTTTTAATTCTGCTGGAGATAATTATACAGGTAAATTTTCTATAGAATTATATGGTAAATTTCATAATGGATCTTTCTCAAATGATGGTGAATATTTAAGTTGTTTTAACAATTCATCTCCTTCTAATGGATTTGAATTCTATTCTAATTCTTCATCAAATGGTTTTAAATTTATAACTTCTAACGGAATACAAACTATTTCTTCTAATTCAGCTTTGTCAAATACTAATTCTAGTTTAATTAGTATTACTTTTAGTAATAATTCTTTAAAATATTATGTAAACGGAGATTTGAAAAATACTGTTACAACATCAGGAAGTCTTTTGGCTTTTACAGATAAAGATGTAACAATCGGTGGTCGTGGTTCAAGTTTTAATGCTGGCACTGGAGAGGTTGCCCCGGCAACTACTAGATCTTTTTACATAGATGAATTTGCAATTTTTAATGATTTATTTGATGCGCAACAAGTAAAAGAAAACTATATACAAACACAAATGCAACCAATACAAATTTTACCATTTATATATGGAAATGATACTACAATAGAATCTATTATAAATGATATAACAATAGCTGATTTAGGTAGATTATATTTTGATGAGTTAAATAATGCAAAATATGATCATTATTTTAGATTTTTTGAACCATCTATTGATCAACATGCAAATGTTCAATATACATTTTCAGATTCAACTAATATTATTGAAGCAGATTTTAATATTCAATTGCAAACAAATAAGGTTGTAATTAAAGTAGCTGGTGTTTCAAAACCAGAATCTTCTAAACAAGGTCTTTGGCAACCAGAAACTACATCTGTAGCGGTTACAAATTTAACTAGCGCAATGACAAGCGCTGACGTAAGTATGAGTGTAAAATCAACAAATGAGCCGTACTTTCCAAAAAGTGGTTATGTTAAAATTGATGATGAAATAATTAAATATTCAAACGCTACTTCAAATTCACTTCTAATACTTGATAGAGCTCAATATGATACGGCTGCCGCCAGTCACAATCAAAACGCTCTCGTTCGAGAAGTTAAGGTATACGATCAATTAAAATTCGACAAGTCTCCCGCCTTTATGGTCCAGCTTCCGCTAATAACAAATATAACAGATGTTAAACCTCCAAAGTTAGAATTGATTAGATTTAATCCAACACCTTATGGTGCAACGATGATTATTGCTGCATCAAATAACACTTTTTCTGGTGATATTGTTTATTTAGAAGGAACAAATGCAGAAACGGGTGAAACTCATCAATCTCGTATAGCTGGTATACCTGTTGTAATAACTGATGCAAATGGAGATGTTAAAGAACAAAAACAAGTGCTTGATGACAACATTAGAAAATATGGTTTGAAAGAGCTAGTTATAGAAAATGAATATATAACAAATCTAGAACATGCTAAAAAATTAGCTAGTTTTATAATTTCAAAAATGGGTGAGCCCGTACCAATTATTAATATTTCAATACTACCAGTTGCAAAACTTCAATTGGGGGATAGAATAAGAATATCTAGCTTTAATGCTTTTGATATAATAAATGGTGACTATTGGGTGATTAGCAGTGATCTTGATTATAATAAATCACTAAATCAAAAATTAGTTATAAGGAAGGTTGTGTAATGACATCTGAAAACTCTATAATATTTTTTCAAGGTGGTCACAATCATGATGGTGATGCATCTTCTTTAATTAAAACTGATAAATATTCTATATATGATTTTAATATAGGATTTACAGGCACAATTAGTAGCGCAAGAAGGAATAGGCAGGAAGCCAATTTTCAATCATTTAAGGCTGTTATTGCAAATATTGTTAGCTCAGACGTTCTTGGTCCTGCCGGAATCAGACTGTTGCCAAATTCAATTCAATCTGTTCATATTTCAGCTGGAGCCGTTACTGCCACTGAACTATCTGCAAATATTGTTTTAATTAACAATGTTATACGAAGTAGTAACTTTGATGGAACAATTGCAGCAAATGGCATTATAACATCAGATGGTACAGCGGGCTGGGCTATAACATATGCTGGAGATGCTACATTTGATGCAACCAGTATTCGAGGAACACTCACAGCCGGTGCTTTATTTATTAATAATAATAATTATTGGTATTCCAATGGAATCTTTAGAGTCGGCAGCAATTCTGAATTTATGTCATTTAATGGGTCAGATTTGTCTGTTACAGGAGATGTCACAACTGGTAATTTGCAAGCTACAGGTGGGAAGATTGCTGGATTTGATATTGGGTACGCTAATTCCCCAGACAGCATGCATACCGGTGGAAATTTTCTTGGGACGATGGATATGGGTAAATTATTTCCATACGGATCTGGACTTGCCCCACTGCACAGTAATTGGCAAAATAATAACGAAGTTAGAGCAGGGGTTCGAATAGATGGACCAGGCAGTAATCCGCCAGCTGGAGTTTTTGTAGGTGCAGAATATTTGTATGACAATTGGATATTACAAAATGGTGCAAATTATTCTTATGCTACATATTCTAAAATAGAAACAAGCGGAGTTATTGAGGGAGACGTTATTGTTGCTAATGACACTATTTATGCTAGTGCAGATATTGTTTCGTTTGGAACCATAGGCTCAGATGGTATGATTACCGCTGGGGGGACTGGTGTTTATTATAACGCATCTAATCTTGCTGGTGAAAGATATGGAATAGCGTTTGGTTGGAGCAACGCTGCCGGCAGGCTGACATGTGCAGTTAACAATGACGTAAATGTTCTGCCGTTCTTTTACCCAGATGGCTATGATTCAGATAGAAGATTAAAAGAAAATATTCAATCAATTACTCCTGATGTATTGCAAAAAATTTATAATACAAAAATCTATGAATTCGATTATAAAAAAGACATTTCCAGCTCTTGGCTTCAGGGCAAACATAGTGTTGGTGTTATGGCGGATGAATTAGAGGTTAATTTCCCAGAATTTGTAGAAGCCCCTCAAACCCCAGGAGGGTATTATCAAGTTGTTTATGCAAAAATGATCCCTCATCTACTGGCAGCTATTGTAGATTTAAATGCCAGATTAACAGCGCTTGAGGAACAATTGGGGTATAATAGTTAAATGGCATACGAAAATTACGTTTTTGTTTCATGGACCGATGGAACACCTCTCTCATCTGACCGTCTCGCTCAGATGTCTTTAAATATAGAACAAATTAGGGATGCTAATGATTCAAAACCACAGGGTGTTTTGGAATACATAGAGCATACAAGTGGAACCTTAGTTGCAAATGTAACAAGTAATACTCAAATATTAGCCTTGACAAATCCAAATGGTGGTTCTGATCAAAGAGTAACCGTCGATCAAAATCGTTTGTATAAAATAACATGTGTGTTTCCTGGTTTTCAAATTACCGGAAAAGGCGCGGAGGATGCAAAATTATCATTAAAGATATGGAATGCCTTATCGGCTGGCTACGGGGCTACAACCCCAAGAGCTGTGTGGAATTTTACACCTTTTGCTTATGAACTTTACAATGTATCTGCAAATGCAAATACAATAGTTACAACTATAAAATCTGGTGACATTGCTTATGTTGGAGCCGGAACGTATTCTGTTTTGCTACCAAGCGGTGGTGGGTTAACTGCGGAATCATTTTCAGTTTCTGTCGAAAGAACTGGCGGTACATCTAACTTATCAAACGCTCCACAAATTGCCGTTGTTTCTAGTCAAACTGAAAGATTACAATTAATGATAGAAGATGCTGGCGCTGCTGTTTAATGAAAGAAACTTTAGCTTCTAAAAGAAAAGATATTGAATGGACAGCTAAAACAATTCATGGAGAAAATAATCCAAATTATGGTGGTGGTAAATATATAGATGATAAAGGCTATGTTAGGATTTTAAATCCAGAACATCAGTATAATATTAAAGGATATGTGTATGAGCATCGGCTTGTTTTTGAAGCATATCTAAATAGATACCTTGAACCTTGGGAAACCGTTCATCATATAAATGAAATAAAAACAGACAATCGTGTAGAAAATTTATTTTTATGTACAGTTCCTGAACACAGTGCGATACACAGAGAAGGCAGAAAGCCATCTGAAAAGCACCGTGCTAAAATGAGAGAAACGATGCGCCGGAAAAATGATGAATTAAGAGAAAAGTCTAAAATAAATTTAAAGAATGTTTCGGGCAACCCAAAATTTCACAGCGATGGTGTATAATTGACCTTATGAAAATTTGCGACACAGATGGTTGCGACCAAGAATTCGAACCCAAAACAGCAAATCAAAAATATGCGGATAAAGAATGTCGCAGGTCGGTCGATGTTAATGGTCTTTGTAAATTTCGTAGAGAAAAGGGGTTATTTGAAGTGCCAACAGATCCAGTTTCAGGCAAGAAGCCTGAGTCAGAAGCGGAAATAAAAGTTGCATATACTAGATTGTTGCAAGAGTATAATAAATTAAAGACAAAGAGTGATGATCTTGCTTCGGCAGTATATGAAGCTGTAAGGGACGAAATTGTTTCAGCAAAATATAAGCCAGCACCAAAGCCAAAAATTGATAAAAGACGCGGCAATGAAGAAGTTGCTGCTGCTATTTTATCCGACTGGCAGTTATCAAAGATAACACCGGATTATAATTCTTCTATATGTGAACAAAGAATTTATAAGTATGCAGAAAAAGTTATTAATCTTACAAATATACAAAGAAAAGATCATCCAGTAAAAGAGATAAGAATATGGGCTCTTGGTGATTTAATAGAAGGTGAGCTTATATTTCCTGGTCAATCATTCTTAGTAGATGGTGGTTTGTATAGACAAATTACTGTAGATGGTCCAAGAATAATAAAAAACTTTATCAATATTATGCTTGAAAATTTTGAAAAGGTTACATTTATTGGAGTTATTGGTAATCACGGCAGAATCGGTGGTAGGGCAAGCAGAGACCACGACCCGGAAACAAACGGAGATAGAATGCTATACCGTATTACTCAGTTAATGTTTGAGAAAGAACCTCGAGTTAAATTTATTATTCCAGATGGACGTGGTGAACGACATTGGTATGCAATTGATAAAGTTGGTAAATATAGAGCACTGCTCTGTCATGGCGATCAATTTGGAAGTTTATCTTCTCTTTATACCTTTCAAAAGAAAGCGTATGGTTGGAAAGTTGGTGCAATAGAAGAAGACTTTGATGATATTTATATTGGTCATTTTCACGCCCCAACGAAGATGACTTTTAATACTGTTCAATTAAGAATCTCAGGCAGTCCAGAATCTGTAAATACCTATGCTGCTGAAACTTTAGCTGCTGCAGGCAGACCATCACAATCATTAATATTTATACATCCCGAGAAAGGAATGGTAACAGCAGAATATAATTGCTGGTTAGATGATGAATGATAAATCTAAAAATGAAAGAATCGATATACCAGAGTTAAAAAGTTATTATCGCAATAAAGAGTTAAGATGTGTAAGGTGTCATAATAAAATGCTACTGGGTGTTCAATACTTTGCATTAAAGAAAAATTATATTGATTTAACATGTATTGGGTGCGCTAGGGGTGCTGATATAGAAATAGGAGAGTTAAACGTAATTCTTAAAGAGTTTGGATTTAAGCCAGTTAAGGAAAGATATGTCATTACATGACAAAATTATCAAAAATAAATTTTACAAATATTCCAATACAATTGTTAAAATAAAAAAAATTGTTAAGAATATGAATCAAGTTTATGCGGTTGATTTATTGACAAAGCAAGAAAATGTATTTCCATTTCAAAATGCAGAACTTATTTTGCATAGAATATATACAATAGGGGAGGTTGCAAAGATAGTTGAGAAAAGACCAGATACGATTAGAAAATATGAAAAACGTAATCTAATACCAAGCGGGAAAAAGTTTAGCGAAACTTGCGATGGGTATAAAAATTGGCGATATTATGAAAAGCAAGATGTCTACGACATGGTTGCTTTTTTCAATGGCAGAACACCTGGGAGACCGTCTAGCAATAAACCAGTTCAGGCTAAGGTTATAAGAATGTCACAAAAAATAAAATTAAAAAGGAGATAGTTATGGCACAAGTAAATAAACAACTACAACAAGATCAGGTTGAGATTTGGGCATCTGTTGGTATTACCAAAAATCTTGGTAACTACGAGTCACTCAGATTAGATGCCGGTGCAAGAGTTGTTTGCAAAGGAATTGAAGACGAAGATGGTTGGAAGAAATTATGGGAAGCAGTTGACTCTCAAATTGAAGCTAAACTGCAGGAGCTGGATACAGAAAAATCATGAGTTCTTGGAGAAAGCGTGCGCTTTGCCTTATAGATAAAAATAGTAAACATTGGTTTTCTTATAAATATGAAGAAGTGCAGTATGCAAAAAATGTTTGCAAGTCATGCACTGTAAGAAAAGAATGTATTCTCAATATGTGGCAAACGGATTCTTTTTACGGCGTAAATGGTGGTTTGTCAGAGTTTGATGTAATGCAAGAGACTTGGAAAGAGGTGAGTAAAGGCGATGATACTAACTGGAAGCGAACTGATAGAGTACTTCAAAAATTGTTGCAAAAGGTATCATAAGCTTTTTATACCCGATTCTCCAAGGCAAGAGCAAGTTGCTGATGCATTGGCATCTTTTTATAAAAAAGATAATCTTGAGGCAGCCGTTGAATATTTTATAAAAAATCGTCCGGGTCCATTTTTAGTATTTGATTTTGCGATAGAATCTAGAACATTCGTTGAAAGGGTAGAATTTGAGAAGAAATCACAGGATAAGTTTAAGGACATTGTACAGGAAACTAAAAAAAGACTGGAATCGTAAATGAATTACGAAGTTAGATTGCTTAATGCAATTATTGAGTCCAAAGATTATATTTCTTCCGTAAATGGTGGAGTTGAAAATGTTTTCTTAGAGCACCGTGATATCTGGAATTTTATTGTCAATCATTATGAAAATCACAAGCGTGTACCATCTAAAGAAACAATTAAGCAACATCATCCAGATTTTGAGTTTATATCAACACCTGAGCCAATTGAATATTATATTGATGAGGCAAAAAAAGAATCTTTAGCATATCAAACAAGAAGCATCGTCTCTAAAGCCCACAGCCTTATTAGTGAAACCGGCGCAAGGCAAGCGTTGTCTTATTTAATGGAGGAGACATCTAAGCTCTACAAGTTTTCAAGTAATTTAAAAGATACTGACTTGGTTGGTGAGTGGAAAGAAAGGTCAGAGGATTTAAAGGAAAGATCTAAGAATAAAAAAGAAATTCAAGGAATACCATCAGGCATCAATGTTATTGACAAAGTGTTTGGTGGCTGGCAACCTGGAGACTTTGTTGTTCTTTTAGGCTGGACAGGCGTTGGTAAATCATTTATTGCAAGACTGTTTGCAGTGAACGCATGGAAAGCTGGATATAGACCTTTAATTATTTCTCTTGAAATGAATAAACAACAAGAGGGGCAAAGGTTAGATACTCTTTTAAATAATGGCGAAGGGCATTTTACCAATAGCGATTTGGTAAAAGCCAATCCAGCGATTATTGAGACATACGAAAAATGGGCTGAAGCAACATTTACTGGCAAACATGCAATTCATCTTGTTACGTCAGAAGGTCTTGAAACTGCAGACCAAAATATGGTGCAAGCAAAGATAGATCAATATCATCCGGACATTGTTATTTTAGATTATCATGGCTTATTTGATGATGCATCAGGTTCTAGAACAGAGACTGAAAAGGCAAAAAACTTATCTAAAGCTTTTAAACGAATGGCGGTAAAAAATAATGTTCCAATCGTAGATGTTGCTGCGGTAACAATGGCTGATGGTCATTCGGAAAGACCACCGGAGTTGGAAGAAGTCGCTTGGAGTAAACAGTTGGCATATGATGCCGACTTAGTATTGGCGATACATAGAGAAATGTCGTCAGACTTATTTCAAGTGGTATCTAGGAAAGTAAGGCGAGCTTCACATTTCGGCTTCTATCTTAGGTGGAACTTAGAAACAGGAAAATGGACAGAGGAGTGGGATATTTAATGCGTAAGAAAATTAACAAAGTTATTGTCTCAGGCGAAGTTCTAGATATTGAAACGCTGTCTAGATTAAGACCCTGGATGGAAGAGGAAGCAAAAAAGAAAAAGGGTGAGTTTGGAAAAACAAGTTTAATTACAGACTATGATGCAAAACGTAATGTCTATAAATTCAAAATTTTCGTCTAAACAATTAGAAGAAGAGATTTATAATCTCTTTGCAAAATACTCTGTGCCGGTGCAGTCTGCAGCTGGTGAGGAGTTAAATGTATTTTGCCCTTTTCACAAAAATGTACATACAGCCGCTATGTACATTAATGTTAAAACAGGTTTATGGCAGTGCTTTAATCCATCATGCGGTAAGAAAGGTAATTTTAGGCAACTATATTTTCATTTTACAGGAAAGTCATATGGTAAAGACTTTGCACTGGACAAGTTATCTGTTGAAAAACAACTTAATAGTTACAAATATGTAAAAGAAGATATTGATGAACTTGTGATTGACAGTGTTTTAATTAATTATGATGATGATAGTCAGGTGCAAAAGGTAAAAACATTAATTGAAAGGGGGTTGTCAATTAATACCTTAAAATATTTTGAGGTTGGCTTCTCCGATCAAAAGAACAGGGTGGTTATTCCGGTGAGGTCGCACAACTATAGGTTAACAGGCTTTATTGGTAGAGCGATAGAATCACATCAAGAGCCAAGGTATCTCTATAATAAAGGCTTTAAAAGAGCAGATAATTTGTTCAACATATCAAATGCAAAAAAACACCCATCGTGTATAATTGTTGAGGGTAGTATTGATTGCATGTTTGTTCACCAAGCTGGTTTTCCAAACACTGTCGCAACACTTGGGGCGGCTGTGTCTGAAAAACAAATAAAAATGATACGAAAATTTTTTGATGAAATTATCATATTTTCTGACAACGACGAGGCTGGACATGCCATGCGGCGTGCTATCATAGAGATGTGTCGAGGGAAAAATCTCTCGTTCGCAAGCATCCCGCTGGGATTAAAAGATCCTGGTGAGATGAGTAGTAATGAAATACAACAAGCAATTAACAACAAAAATCAAATTATATAGGAGAAAATTACATGGCATTTACATCAGTTAAAACACTAAAAGACCTTGAAAAGGCAGTAGCACCGGCAGGTGGAAAGAACGGTCCGAAACGATTCTTTACTGTTCAAGCAGGGCAGTCATTTAGAATTAGATTTAGACAAGAATTAACAGAAGACTCTAAAAATTATTCTGAAACTATTGGCACAGGCATTACTGTTCCGGTTGTAACCTCACCAGTCAATTGGAAATGGAGAATTGCATCCACCGCATCTATGGAAGAATTTAATTATAGATGTTGGGCAAGTGAGCAGGCAGTAGTTGATAAAGCGTGGAGACCAAAGCCACACTTGCTTATCAATATTGCGGTTGAAACAGAGCCGGGTGTTTGGGAGCCAAGAGTCTTGGATACAACATTTAACCAACGACATGTTGGTTTGACACTTATTGAATATGCAAAAGAGTTTAGTACGGTTACTGATAGATATTATAAGTATTCACGTACTGGCTCAACGGCAGCGGATACAAATTATTCGCTTATTCCTCTGGATGTGTCGCCCGAGCTTAAGGCTATAACAGATCTACCAATGCATCAGTTAGACAATGTTTACATGAGACTGCCATATGAAAAGCAGCAAGTGTTCTTGACTACCGGTGAATTAAAAGATAGTTGGTGATTAAGGCAGGGGGCATAGCTCAACTGGCAAGAGCATCTGCTTTGCAAGCAGAAGGCTAAGGGTTCAAGTCCCTTTGTCTCCACGAAAGAGGAAAAATGAAAATAACAAAAAGCAATCCTACAATGGTGTTTGATTTAGATGGCGTTATTGCCGATATTGACACTTCAATGTACAATTGGCTTTGCGGTATTGGTGTGCCAGTTGATGAAATGGATTATGGCGACTCACTAATATCTAAAGTAAATGACCCGGACATGTTAAAAATATTTAACAATGCATTATTTTGGGCAAATATGAAGCCGTATGAAGATGCTTGGTATCAAATAAACTATTGGTTTAGCATTGGATACGATATTGAAATTGTTACAGCACGACAACAGGTGGCATCAAAAGAGCAGGCGTTGCCTTGGCTGGAAAAGTGGAATATAAACTCAAGGTTGCCACATTTCTCAACAGTTGGAAATAAAATTGACATTATTAAAAATATTAATCCAATATTTGTTGTAGAAGACAATCCTGCAGAAATAAGTAAATTGCAGGAAAACGGTATTAAGTGCTATCTTAGAAAACAATGGTACAACCAAAAGTATTGGGGAGAATATAATACCATTGATACATTATTTGATATTACGGTAAGTTCAGATCCTTCTAAGCTTTAAGGAGAAAAAGTGACTGAATTTGTTCACTTACATTGTCATTCTGAATATTCACTGCTTGATGGGATGTCAACGCCGGATGAAATTGCAAAAATTACTAGCACTAACGGACAAATTGCCGCCGCAATTACAGACCACGGCACAATGGGCGGTGTGTTAAAGTTCCAAGATGCTTGTAATAAACACAATGTTAAACCATTGTTCGGTATTGAAGCCTACTTTGTACCATCAATTGAACACGATGCAAAAGACACAAGCGAAAGGTTTCATTTAATACTGCTTGCTAAAACAAATGAAGGTTTGCAAAAATTATTCAAGATGAATCAAAGAGCTTGGAGCGACAATTTTTATTACAAGCCTAGAATGGATTTTAATCTTCTTGAAGAACTGGTGGACAATGATATTATTGCGCTTTCGGGTTGTATGGCGAGTGCTATATCAAAATCAATTTTGGCGGGAGATACAAATAGGGCTCAAGAGTTATCGGAGCGCTTTTTAAAGATATTTAAAGATGACTTCTACTACGAAATACAGGCTTGGAATCCAAAAGAATTAAATGACGGTCTTATAAGTTTGGCGGGTACATATAATAGACCTGTCGTAGCAACAGCAGATTGTCATTTCCCAACAAAGCATGATAAAGGATGTGAAGAAATCCTACTAATGCTTTCACAATATCCCAGCCTTAACGCAGCAGAACAAAGGCATGCTAAAGAGCATGCTGATTGCATTCATGTGGCTGGAATTGATATGGTGGCAAAAATTAATAATATGTATCCTAACCGGTTTCTTAGGTTTGATAAGATTAATCCATATGTGGCAAATGTAGACGAGGTGGCTTCGTGGTTTAAAGATGCCGGGTATGATCGTACCGATATTCTGGAAAATACGATAGAGATAGCGCAGAAATGCACTGCCAAGTTGGAAAAGCGAAAGAATCTGTTGCCAAAATTTATGCGTACAATAAATTCGGACGATTACTTGGCTGAAGTTACAAGCTTTCGCTTAAAAGAGCTGGGCTTGGGTGAAGAATATGTGCAACGACTTAACGAGGAGTTGGGGATTATTAAACAGCTCGGCTTTGCCGACTATTTCTTGATTGTATGGGATCTTGTTAAATGGGCAGACAACAACAACATTGGCAGAGGCACAGGGCGAGGCTCTGTTGGCGGTAGCGTGCTGGCGTACTTGCTCGACATTACCAAGGTAGACCCGATAAAATACAACCTTTTGTTTTCCCGATTTATAAACCCCGAAAGAAACGACTATCCCGACATTGACCTGGACTTTGAAGATAAACGCAGAGATGAAGTCAAAAATTATCTTGCCACGCGCTGGGGTGAAGATAAGGTTGCGGCAATTTCGATCTATGGCACGTTTAAGCCAAAGAGTGCGGTCAAAGATGTTGCACGAATTCTACAGGTTCCGTATGCTGAAATCAATTCCATCACCCCATTCTTTGAAACAATCGAAGAATTAAAGAATACGGAAAAAGGAAAGATATTTGTTCGCAAATATCCCGATATTCCGGTATTGGCAGAGAGATTGCAAGAGCGTGTGCGTACAGCAGGCGTGCATGCTGCAGGAATGGTGGTATCTGCCGTACCATTAACAGAAGTATGCCCTGTGGAGTCAAGAAAAGACTCTCAAGGCGGGGAGCGAAGTGCGGTTACAGCCTTTGCGATGGAAGACGCAGAAGCCGTTGGGCTTATAAAAATAGATGTTTTGGGTCTAAAGACCGTATCTGTCATTAAAGACGCGCTAGCGATGATTAGAGAGCGCTACGGGCTTGATGTGGAAGCACAATCCCTGGCTCTGGATGACCAAAGGGTGTATGAGAACTTTAATAACATCAATACGGTGGGTATTTTCCAAACAGATGCCGCCGCCTATCGTAATTTGATTGAAAGAATGGGTATTGATAACTTTAACGACCTTGTGGTGTCAAACGCCCTTGTTAGACCCGGCGCTTTGTTGTCGCAAGGGCAGAAATATATTGACTGTAAGAAGGGTGATGCTGATCCGAAGTATCCACATGAGGTTGTGAAGTCAATTTTAGAAGAAACATATGGCACAGTTATCTTCCAAGAGCAACTCATGCAAATGGCGGTGCTGTTGGCGGGATTTTCTTGGTCAGAAGCAGACTCATTGCGCAAAATTATTGGTAAAAAACGTGATGTAGCCGAGTTTGATAAATTCAAAGAGAAGTTTATTAGCAATCCTTACTTAACCAAATCAAAATCGGACAAAATATGGTCTGAGTTTGAGATGTCGGCGTTGTATATGTTTAATAAATCCCATGCTGTTGCCTATTCTTTGATGTCGTATCAGACAATGTGGTTAAAAGTCAATTATCCGCTCGAATTTGTATGGGCTCTTTTGTACAATGAGTCAGCAACTGACAAAATCACTGCCTATTTGATGGAAGCACAACGCTTGGGGCTTAAAATTTATCCGCCAGACATCAATAAGTCACAAGAATTCTTCTCAATGTCACTGCCGGGTGAAGATGAAGGCATTAGGTTCGGTCTTACTAATGTAACTGGCTGTGGTGTGAGCGCAATTAAAGAGATTTTTGACAAAAGACCTTTTAATTCCTTTGAAGAGTTTAATAATAAGTGTTCTAAATCTGCGGTGAAGGCTCCATTGCGAGAGAATTTTGATAAAGTTGGCGCATTTGATTCAATGGGTCACGTATCGCAGTTTGATCATCAAAGATATTACCTACCTGTGCTTGGATTTCCAATCAAGTCAAGTGAATTTAAGACAGAGATTGATGAATTTGTTGAAAATGCTGCGGATTTTCATGAAACAATGTCAAGCCTTACCTTGATTAAAGCTGTAGTGAGGTCTACAAAGAAAGCTCAGAATTATTTGCGTGTTGAATTTGAAGACCATTCCGGCTCCTGCACTGTTTTTGGTGAAAGAAATACAGAATTGGCACAGAGGGATTATGTTTATGCTCTAATTGGCGACAGAACATTGCACGCATATTGTGACGTGTATCAAGCACAAGATTCGAAATTGTTTAATGTAATGATGATGAAGAAACAAGGGCTAGATCACAAATATGCCTGGGTGTATAAGCATGATATTGGGTTTATCAACGATCCAAAAACAATGATGTATGTGTTTAACATTAGAAACTTCATAACATCATCAGGAAAAGAAATGGCAAGCGTATATTGTTGGGATGGCAAACAATTCTTCAAAGTTGTTATCTTTGCAGCAGTGTATAAAAAAGTAAAAAGTTTGTTAAAGGAAGGTGAGTGGTATGTAGCACGACTATCAAGAGTCGAAGATAAGGAAACACTTAATCGACTTGACTCTTTCAAGCTCGATTCTGCTGATAAACTGATTACCATAGAAGATTATATTAAAAGAAAAAACATCAAACAGGAGGAATATGTCTGATAGTCTTTTGGAAAAAATAAACAGTATTAACTGGTGGCATTGTATTGATATCAATGGCACTGTTACACCGGGACTAAACAAGGAATCACAGGATACTTTTGACAACCTAGGCTTGCCGAAAGATATGACAGGTATGACTGTTTTTGACATTGGAGCCTGGGATGGATTTTATTCATTTGCCTGTGAGAAAAGAAATGCGCAAAGAATCGTAGCGTCAGATAAATTTGTTTGGGAAGAGAAATGGGAGATGGGTGGGGGTGTTTATGGCACTGGTGATGCAGGTTTTGAGCTTGCTCGCAAACAACTTAGTTCTAAGGTTGAAAAACTTGTTGCAAGCGTTGAAGATCTTCAATCTATAAATATAGGAAAATTTGATGTTGTATTAATGCTTGGTGTTATATATCATGCAAAAAATCCAATGCAATATCTTGAGATAGCAAAATCTTTATGTAGTGGTACAGTTTACATAGAAACTCATGTTGATATGTTAGATTTTAAACACCCTGCGGCAAGATATTATGTCGGGGATGAATTGAATAAAGATGCTACAAATTACTGGGGATTTAATCCGCCGGCAGTTAGGGGGATGATGCAGGATCTAGGGTATCATAATATTACTGATACTCAGTTAAGAACAGTAAACCGTTGGATATTCAGAGGGAGTGTAAAATAATGTTATTAGTAGATAAAAGAAAAGGCGATTTAATGCCGGTACACGAAGTGATACCGACACCAAGCATTGGATTGAATAGAGCACTTGGTGGTGGGTTGAATACTGGTGCAACGCATTTATTCTGGGGCACACCTTCTGTTGGTAAAACAACAATGTGCTTTAGAATTCTTGCTGAAGCACAGAAACTGGGATATCGACCAATAATTATTGATTCAGAATCGTCTTATAATGATGAATATGCAGCTAAGTGCGGTATCGATATTAAAGATATTGTGGTAGTGCAGTCAACAATTGTAGAAGAGATATTAAAAAATATTTATGAATATCTGACACATCCAAACGAAAAGCACATCTTTTTATTTGACAGTCTTTCTAACATTATTAAAGAAGAGTTCTATGATAAGCCGGAGGGCGGCAAGGCAATGGGCTTGCAATCAAGATCGCAAGGATTCCTCTTACAGAAGTTAGTAAACTATTTGCATAAAGAAAGAAATGTTATGCTCTTTGTTGCTCACCAGACAGTCGATCTTAGCGGTATGTTTGCTGTAACAAAAGCAAAGATGGGTAATACAGTGCATCACAATATGCATAATATTGTTAAACTGTTTCTGTCAATGTCAAAGAGTGAAATGGAAAGAGATGACACAAACCTTATTACTAGTCAACGTGCTACATGGACAATTGAAAAGACAAAGCAGTTACCAAGCATCGGCACTACGGGTTATTATTATGTTCTTCCACAAGAAGGTAAGATAGATGTTGATAGAGAACTAATCGATATCGCTGTTGCAATGGAAATCATTCAGCGCAAAGGCGCGTGGTATTCTTATGAAGATCAGAAGTGGAACGGTCTTACCGCCATTGAATTCACAGACAAGCAGCGTGCGGAAATTGGTAAAGCGATTCTAGGATGAAAAGAACTGAGAAAGAAGAAATAAAAAAAGACAAGGCAAAGGCTGTTAAAAATTCCGGTAGGGGAATTAAGAAGGGCGATGCTGTTATGAATAAATTTGTGGTTGACTATAAGCATAATGAAAAAACATTTACCCTTACACATAAATTTTGGAAAAAGATTACAAAAGATGCTTGGAATAGCAATTATAGATATCCGTGCGTATCTGTAGTAATGGGCAAAGATTCTGAAACAAAAGTTGCAATAATTGATTGGGAAGTTTTTAAAGAATTAGTTAAAGGAAGCGAGTACGAATAATGCCAGACATTATTATTAATAAAGAAATTATTGCTGAGCAAATGGGTGATAAAGCTGATGAATTTATTGAATGCATCAGGGTTGTCCAAGACATTATTGACAATCCAGATCACTATTTAGGAACTCAAGCGATTAAGTATGCTAATATACTTGCTGCGTATAGAACACTAATGATTGTAAAATCACAGGCATTCAAAAGAAAGTCTGCGGTTATGACAGACCAAGATAAGTTTGTAAATGATATTTGGAAAACTATGTACGAAGCTCTAACAGAAAATATAAATGCATTAAAAATTGCCGGAAAGGGCGGTTATAACCAATGAAATCATTAAAACAGTTAAGAAAGCCAAAGGATGTGGTTGTTGTTGAATCTAAATCTCCAACGGATTTAGAAAACACTTTGTGTAAAGCAATAGATGACCAGCTTTTAAAGAAAAACGAGACAATATTTAAAAAAGTTAGTGGGTTTCATCCAAGCTATACCAATCAATGCTCTAGATATTGGTATTATTTATTTGATGGTGTAGATGTAACTTCAGATTTTAGTCCACAAACGCATAGAATATTTGATAATGGTCATGCTGTACATGACAGATTATACGGATATTTTAGAGATATGGGTATTCTTGTAGATGAAGAAATATCAGTTACTTATTCTGATCCGCCAATTGAGGGCACGGCAGATGGTATTATTAATTGGTATGGAGATAAGCTGATAGAGTTAAAATCAATTAGCTCTGAGGGTTTCCATTATAGACAGATTTATAAAAAACCAAAAGATGAACACTATCGTCAAGCTCAAATATACATGCAATGTTTAAATCTTGATTCTGGTTTCGTAATTTATGAAAACAAAAATAATCAAGAGATATTACCAATATATATTCAAAAAGATCAAGACTTTATAAATAAATTATTCAAAAAGTACAGAGAATATTATGGAAACTTTGTAACACAAAGTATTCCTGACAGACCATACAAGCGAACATCAAAAAATTGTTCTTCTTGTGATTTGGCTGCTTTATGCTGGGGAGACAGTGGGTAGTGGTGTTTTTAGAATTTGCAAAAACGAAAAATGCAAAAAGAGGTTTGAAGCAAAAGTTTACAACAGTATATATTGTTCTGCAGAATGCAGAAGGATAGTTACTAACAAAAAATTATTAGAAAATTATTACGAAAAAAAACGTAACAAAGGTAAAAAAAGAGTCTGTGAAACACCGGAGTGTAATACAATTTTATCTCGTTACAATAAGGAAAACATATGCGAAAGATGCAAAGACGAAAGATTCATTCAAAGACTCGTAAGCTGGGGATGGGACGAAGAAAAGCTTCGAAAAGAAAAAATGTGAGTATAAAGTCTATTGCTAAAAATAATTTTACTAAAGTTTTATCTATAGATCCATCATCACATTCTTTAGGTTGGGCTGTAATTGAGATGGGGGTTAAGCAACCTCGTTTGATAAAGTGTGGAAAGATTAAATTCCCCAAGTCCTCAGAAATGCATATTAAATTTCAGGCAATAAATGATGGATTGGCTGAGATATGCAATGAGTATAAACCAAATGAATGTGTTATAGAGCAATCTGTATATATTCAAAATTTTCAAACAAGTAGAATCATTTCTTACATCATTGGCTATTCGTGGGGTATTGCACAGAACTATTGTTCTAAAGTTATTGATATAAATCCGATGATATGGAAGCGTGGAATAGGGTATAAAAATCTTTCTAAACAAGATAAAGAATATCTACTTACAGAGGCTAGCAAGAAGAAAGAAAGAAAAGACCGTGTGCGTGATATTATTACCGGGCATTTTGAAATGACCGAAGAAGATCTTGATGACGATGACATCATTGATGCAGTCGGTATTGGTTTGTGGTATTATTTAATGTTGAGCGCAAATGGCACTAGAACCGTACAAAGATAAAAGCTGGCTTTACGAACATTATGTTCGCAAGAGGATGAACCTTACAGACATAGTTAAACTATTAAAACAAACTTATAATATAGAAATCACCCCACAAGGTTTGTATAACTGGTGTGAAAAATATCAATTGTTAAGATTTAGAGGAAAAGGCAGAAATCTTGCTTCAACAGTAAAGCGAAGACCGCAATCGCCAATGCAAAAAGAAGTTGAAAAACGAAAGCGACAAAAAAGAAAAGAAATACAAATGAGAAAGAAAGGTTACGGTAGATAATGCAAAGAAAAGTAGCACTTAGTGATATTGCAATTTTTGGCGAAATCGATATGCTTTATAATCATGTTCGGGTGCTTGAGGCTCGTCAAAATACTAGTAAGTTTAAGTGCCTCGGCACAGGTAAATGTTGTAAGATTGGTATTACTATTCATATGGCTGAATGTGCAAATATTGCATATAATATAAATAGAAAATATTATTTAGATCTAGAAAATAAAGGTGAAGAATTTGCCAAACAATCTTTTAATGAAGTTATATCAAAGTTAAAAGAAGCAATGAATGACACTAGTTGGGAATTTGGCGGTGAAACTGAAAAGTGGTGCGCATTCTATAAAAATGGATGCACAATTTATGATCATCGCCCGATGGTTTGTAGAAGTTTTGGTACGATTGTAGGAGTTGATGATTACTGCCCTCGGATTAGAAATGCATATGGTAATATTGATTTTTTTGCCGGCGAGCCTGTAGAGAATACAATTAGACAATTTCAATTGCTTTTAAAAAAATATGCAGAGGGAAAAAATTCAAACTATGACGTGGTTGTATATATGCCATTGGGCGTTCTTAGTTTTTTAATATCAACTGAAGAGCTTGAAGAGCTTGCACGAACTACTGATGACAGAATGTGGCGAGCTGTTCAAGGATGGTATAATTATAGAGTTGAATATACAAAAATTCACGGCTTACCTTTGCCAAGATTGAAAGAAGAAGCGGCTGCGGCAGGCGGAGAGATTGGGTTTAAAATAGATGAAAGTGCAATGGACTACAGCAGTAGTATTGAACAAGTCTGAAGGGTACAGTGATTCTGCTTCATATCTAAAATCATATTTGAAAAATGATTTTGACTTAATAGAAGAAAATATTGGCGATCCAAGCAGGGAAAAAATAGAAGAAATTAGCAAATTACATAATGCCGGCATAGGTTTTTTGTACGAAAAATCTACAAAGCTTGCTGATGTATATATTCATAATGCTTTGCCAATAATTTTTAATAAAAAATCTGGCTACAATGTTTGTTTTACATATTGGGAAACAAATAAAATACCATTTAAATGGATTGATGTAATTAATACTGCTGATGAGTTATGGACAACATCTGAATGGGCTAAAGATGTTTTTATCAACTCTGGAGTTAAGATACCTGTTTATGATTTTAAACTTGGTATTAATGATGTAATCTACTCAATGCCCTCTGAGCCAAGAATATTGAGGAAACCGGGGCAATTTACTTTTTTAAGCATAGGTTCTCCGTCGACCAGAAAGAACTCCCAGATGTCTGTAGACGCTTTTCTAAAGCTGTTTGGCAAAGATGACCGGTTTAATCTCATTTATAAATCAAATGGGCATGCAGATGCAAGAATTTACCTTAATGATGGTTCTAGAATGTATTTGAAAGACCACGATAGAATTAAAGTAATTGATTGGCAAACCACTGATTCAGATCTTGCAAAGATTTATGATGAAGTGGACTGCGTTTTATATCCCACAAGCGGTGAAGGGTGGGGCTTGCTTCCATTGCAAGGTATAGCAAAAGGTATTCCAACTATTTGCACTAATGCTACTGCTTGTACTGAGTTTGCACATCTGTCTGTGCCGCTTAATTATAAGTGGGGAACTATGAATATGTTTGGAATATACGAAGGGTGCGGTGACTGGGCAGAGCCGGATTTCGATGATTTATGTGATAAAATGTTATATGTTGTAAATAACTACGATGAAGTAGCAGATAAGACTTTTCATGGCGCAAAATGGGTCCATAGCAATCTTACCTGGGAGAGGGTAAGCCAAAAGTATAAAGAGAGATTATGTCAGATATCGAACCAGTTAAAAGTAAATCTTTAATTGATAAAATTAAAGATGTAGAACAAGTTGGTTTACTTCATGTAAAAGGCTATAGTAATAGAGAGATTGGCGCATTGATGTCTCTAAAACCAAATGAAGTAAAAGAATATGTAGAAGAATATAAAATTATTTTAAATAAAACTGTTGATGAAGATCCTTATTTTCTTGAGAGGGTTCAGTTTAATACAATTAAAGCACTCCAAGAGTTTGATCAGCTAAGCAAAGAAGCTTGGGAGACAATTACGATTGCAACAGACAATGGAATGGTTGCCGCCAGAATTCAGGCAATCAAGCTTGCCGGAGAGATTGCATCTAAAAAAGCTCAATTACATAAACTTATGGGTGGCAATCAGGCTGATGGTGAGTACATTGCAAGAATGCAGAAAGCGGAAAATGTTAATCAAATTCTTTCTAAAATATTAAGAGATGTTATTGCAAAACATCCAGCAATTGCAGAAGAGGTAAGAAAAGAATTAGAAATTGCATTTGAAATTATGTCAGGTGAAAGAATAGATCTTTCAAAAGAATCAGCGATTGATGCAAACTCATCAGAATTTGAGAACGGTAATTAAGGGGTTTTATGTCAGAATTTGAGAACGGGTTTTTGAGCCTTTATGCCCAGAGTTTGAGAACTGGTTTTGAAGCCTTTATGGGCATCTGTCAGAATTTGAGAACTGGTTTTGACCCCTTTATGTCATATGTTGGTAAATAATTATGTCTGAGTATCTTGGAATTAATTTGGAATTTGCAGACTTTGATAGATTGCTTAGGCAGGATGAATTGATGGAACAACCGGTATCTATTGAAACATTTGTACAAGAAAAGAAATATCTTGGCTTGCCGCCATTGTCTAATATACAGCTTGAAATAGTTCGACATAGTACGCAAATATTTAAGCTGCCTACTTTGCAAAAGCTTATGGGTGAACATAATGGTCTCGAATACTATAAAAAATATACTGATAATGAAGTAATTTGTATGTTAGGTAAGGGGTCTGGCAAAGACCACTGTAGCAGAATTTCAATCGCATATACGGCTTATTTGCTACATTGTTTACGCGATCCTCTCAGTTACTATGGTAAAGCAAACGGCGTATATGTTGACCTACTAAACCTAGCTGTAAACGCACAACAAGCTCAAAGGGTTTTCTTTGAGCCGTTAAAAAACCTATTGCTTGGATCTCCGTATTTTAATAGCGTTGGATTTGAACCCAGAGTGTCAGAAATCTTTTTCTTTTCCAGACCAGTAAGGCTATTCTCCGGTCACTCAGAAAGTGAAGGGTGGGAAGGTTATGAAGTATTAACTATAGTCTTAGACGAGATCTCTGCTTTTAAAACAGATATCGAATTAAAAGGTGATACAAGAGCTAAAGGGTCAGCTTCTGCAATATATAATATGAGCAAGTTATCTGTGATGTCACGATTCCCAGAAGTAGGTAAAGTAATTTTATTGTCATTCCCTAGATATAAGGGTGATTTTATTCAACAAAGATATTTTGGTGCTCAGGAAAAAAACGAGCCAAAAACATGGTATATAAAAGCAGCTACCTGGGAAGTCAATCCAACAATTAAAAGATCTGATCTTGAGTCTGAATACATAAGAAATCCTATTGAAGCTGCATCGAGATTTGAATGTGAACCACCTACAATGGAAGACGCATATTTTAGAGATGAAGATTTAGTTAGAAAAGCATTTATGTATGCAGATGATCCGGTTGATGAAGATGGAAGGTTTCATAAATGGTTTAATAATTCAGATGGTCACAGAAGATTTATACATGTTGACTTAGGATTTAAAAGAGATAGATCAGCTCTTTGTTTAACACATTGTGCTGGATTTAAAGAAGTTAAAACTTCTATGGGTGTAGAAAAACTTCCGGTAATAAATGTTGATTTAATATATTCTTGGGAAGCCGCACCAGGCGAAGAAATTAATTTTGCATCTGTGAGGCAAATGATAGTCGATTTGTGTAGAAAGTTTGATGTAGCTAAAGTTACATTTGATAGATGGCAATCTATTGAAATGATTCAGAGTTTGAGAGCACAAGGAATCGCAGCTGATTTTCATAGCGTAAAAAAGACTGACTATGACACATTAATGACATCTATATACGATACAAGATTAAGAGGATATTGGAACGAGATATTGGTAAATGAAGAACTGCTTAAGCTTAGATTATTTAGTAATAATAAAATTGATCACCCATCTGGTGGTTCAAAAGATATGGCAGATGCTTTGGCTGGTTCGGTATTTAATTGTGTAGAAAATATGGCGGTTGAACAAGAAGTAGAAATAGAGGTGTTAGATTTTTCTATGCAGTCAGAGATTGATGAAGATCTCGAAGAATTTGGTACAGTAAGCGTGTATAATCATAATTTGAGAGAATTCACGCCCGGATATAAAGAATTAAATGTACCAGGACAGGAGGTGGGGAAGTGGATAGAATCGATATAAACAAAAACATACAGGTAGAAGCAGCAGATGTCATAGCAATTCTTACAGACAAAATTGCTGACCTAATAGCTCAAAATGCGGTGCTTACTGCACAGGTAAATGGTTTGGTAAAGATGATGAGACAGGAACAAGAAAAAAACTCTTCGAAAATAGTTTAGCGAACGCTGTATAGTTTTTAGCTGACCTGCTACTATCTGTGTTGTCGTCACAAGACGGCAAAAACAACTAGTAAATAGGAGCATAAAATGCAAATTAATCAAGCAAGCAATTTCCCTGTTATTTCACGCAGTGGTCGTACATCTGCTGAGTTACAGCAAATTATCGACACATTGGTGTTGTCATCTGAAACCGGTAATGCATTCTCAATTACGGGAATTGTTGCTGGTAAGAGATACAATTCAATGCAACAGAGAATTAGAGCGCAGGCTAAAAAGTTGAATCTGCAAGTTCAGATTCACTTTGATAAAGTCAATGAAACACTCTATTTCAGAGTGCCGGGGAAGAATGATGCTGAAGTTACGATTACAAAAAATGCTTCAGTAAAGGCAAAAGATGTTAAAAACGTCAAGACAACTGTTAAGGCGTAATTAGTAATTTAGAAAAAAATAGCAATATTTTTTCGGGTGGGGCGCAAGCCCCACTTTTTTTTTAGTATAATTTTTGTATGCCATTATTTGAGACACAAAAAATCGAGATTAGTAAAGATGTAACTTCCAAATGGAATGTTCTATTCGCAATACCTTGCTATGATCAATTAATATCTGAACCAACAGTTTTATCATTAATCAAAACTATGATGTACTTTAGAGATCACGGAATTAAATTTGGTCTCTGTACAATTACTGACAGTTTAATTAATCGAGCGCGTAATAATGTAATCGCTAAGTTTATGGCGTATGAACAAGCAACGCATTTAATGTTTATTGATGCAGATATTGCGTGGGAGCCGGAAGCAATTATAAAACTTCTCTGGCATAATAAAGAGGTTATTACTGCAGCCTATCCAATAAAGCAAATTGAGTGGAATAGGGTTGAGGAGAATGTAAAAGCTGGTATGTCAAAAGATCTGCTATTAGAAAATAGCGTAAGATTTGTAGTCAATCCTGTTAGAAGTGCAGACAATAAAACTCTTAATGTAAGTAATGGTGCAATAGAAATCTTTGATGCCGGCACTGGGTTTATGTTGATTAAAAGGGAAGTTATTCATAAATTAATTGAGAAGTATCCAGAGTTAAAATATAATGATGACACCGGCGCTTTAAATGATGCAGAAAAGAAATGGACTTATGCATTCTTCAATTCGTATATTGATCCGCATCTCAATAGATTTCTTTCTGAAGATTATGGTTTCTGTAGGTATTGGCAAAACATTGATGGAAAGATTTGGGTAGAGCCGGGTATTGAATTAACACATATAGGTCGTATGAAATATAAAGGAACTATGATGTCATTCATAGAGAAGTACGCAACGGTATTAGAATAATCTGAAATCAGTTACGAAAATGGATTTTTTTCTCAGACCCTTAGACCCTGAAAAATATATACTCAAATTTTCCTGTAAATAGAAAAAAACACGGGTAGTTCATATATCATATTATTTAGTAATACTCGGTAAGCGTATACTAAATTTCGTTTATTATTGACTTCATAACGAGCCCCGCGAAATAGTTATTTACATAGCTGTCCGATCATTCTTTAATAAAGCCTTTATGATGGCTGTTTAGCCCTGTGCGATTGCCTATGCGAAATAATCTTTTTAAAATATTTATTTGCTGTGAGGTTGCTGTTTTTTATTCTATGCCTTACCCTTGCCCCCACGACCACGATTACGCCCACAAATAACTATCCAAATAAATAAATCAACAACCAACGAAAGGTATTTATTATGACAAATCTATCGGATTACAAACAGTCTTACACAGACGCATTGGCATACGCATTGCGTAATGCCAAAATAGATTATTATTTCCTCAAAGTTTATCGCAAACTCTTTGGATTAGAGTTGGCGTTTGGCACAACTGAGTATGGTACTATTACTCATTTCAAATCTTGTGACAAACAACGAGACATACGCACATACGCAGTCACAGACAAAGGCTTTGAGTTTGAGTGTGAACAACTAATGTATTTGCTCAGACTTATTGAATTGAAAGCAAATGGCGTAGAAATTGTTTATCCACAAGGTTCTGATTACGCAGAAAATTGGGTAAAGCCAAAGCGTAGTAGAAAAGCAAGTGTTATTACAAGTTCATCATTTATTCACCCGTCACAATTTGATTATTACACTTATGGAAAGAAAGGTAAAAAGTAATGACTAAAATCAAACTCACAGACTTGGAAGCCCGTATTGTAAAGCATAAGGCTATTCCAAATCCAAACTCTAAGAAAGTCAATCTATCTGATTTGATAAAGTCTGGTCGTATTCGCAGGCGAAAGAAAAAGCCGGCAGTAAAGCAGTTTGTAAAGTGTGTGACATACGATACACCAGAAGAAATTCAATTTATTATTTCATCACTTCGTGTAAAAGTGATTACAAATAATCGCAAAGGTATTGCTATTGACTTAGGTGAAGAACGACTATTCCTTCGACTAAATCAAATCAATCAACTCAAACTTATTATTGGTCTACTTCAATCAGGTATTGATGTAACTATTGATGATTGTGTTGAGCAATCTAATGATGAAAACATCAACAAAATTAAAATTGAACTTGATAAGTTGGAGAAAGATGAAATTGAAAGACAAGAAAGTAAGAAACAAACTTTGGAAAAACTAATGTGGATTCGTTATGGTAGCAAAACCAATAACAATCCTGAACAAAAGCAAAAAGAGTTAGAAGAGTTTAGAAAACAAATTGCTGAAGTTCGAAAAGCAAAGGGATTAGAGTGATAGATAACAAAACCAAAAATCAACTTCTCAATGAACTTGAAAATTTGACAAAGGTAATGGATATTCCTATTCAAAGACAAAGAGACCCACATTGGTTATTGCGTAATGCGGGTATAAATAATCCAGATCATAAAAACCTAAATAAAATATTCAAGATTTGTAAATATCTAATAAGCGAGGAACATTATGGCTAAGTGTATTTATTGCGATAATGAGTTTATAGAAGAAAGAAAAGAAGCTGGCTATGATTATTGTTTGGCAGATGATTGCCAAAAACAAGGTCTTGATAAATCAGAGCGTGAATTTAGAAAGATTTACACGCCGGCACTATTACATAAATCAAACTATTTCTGGATTAAAAAAACAGAACTAGCAACCCTAAACACAAGAGGAGATTTACCAAACCAATGAGTAAAAAATGTACATCTTGTAATCAAGAACTAAAACCGGTATTTGAAAACTTTCCATTTACCTTTCATAAATTACTTCAAATAGATTCCGGCATTTCATTTGTTATTCACGGTGGATATGGTGAATTTTTTGATTCTCCATTTGAAAAAGATGGTTATGAAGAACCTAGTGAATTCAATCTTTGTCACGATTGTGCTGTGAAAGTATTTGAAATACTTGATCCAAAACTTAGATTTAAAGGTGGTCATCCAACAATAAATGAAGATGATTCAAGATGCTGTAAATGGTGTTGGACAAAAAAAGAAATGGAAATTCAATGACTAAAATTTACGATAAACAAACATTGTTCCATCGAGAAACCGAAATACTTGCTTGGAAAAAGCAAAAAGATAAAAATCACGAAAACTTTGAATCATACTATATGATTCGTATGGTAATTTTACATTATGATGGAGATAGAGATGTCTTTGTTAGATTTACCAACAAATACAAAATAATTAATTATATAGATTTAGTGCTATCTAATGGTGAGAGAAGCAACAATTTTGTTATCAATGGTGCAATTTATTGTGGTGAAAGTGCTCTTGATTGCGTATTTAGTATTGATAAATTTGTTCGAATTATGGAGTTAAAAGAAGGGAAACTTTATGGATAAGCAACAAGAATGGAAAGAGTGGGAAGAATTGGGAAACCATTACTATGCCATTGGAAAACATCGAGAAGGAAATGAATGCTATAACATTGCTGAAAAAATTCGTGGAATGACAGATGCTGATAAAGCAATAATTATAGCTAAACTTTGGGAAGCAAAGAAAGAAGGTAAATTTGATGAGTAATGAATTTTATAAATGGGTGTTTGAAAATCAAAAAATAATCAAAAAGTTAGCAAATGTTAAAAATGAAAAAACAATCAAAATCAAATGGAAAGGTACAACAATGAAGAATTATCGAAAAAATTGGCAATATTGCATTACAAAAGAAGTTCTTGGTATGCACGAAATAATTGATCCATACGATTGGAAATTGGATTTAGAAATGAATGCGGATTTTAAATTATGGGATTTAGAAATGCAAAACAAAGGAGACCAATATGAGTGAAATTGACAGTAACGAAATTATAAAGTTTGCTGAATTAATGCAGCAAGCAATTGCTCAGGAATCATCAAATACAAAAGTTGTAATGGAGATATTGGAAAATCTTAAAAACTCCACATCTAATTTGTCAAATAGAGTATCTCTATTAGAAGATCAAATTATTAACATAGTCAAAACTTTAAAGGAGAATCAGTAATGAAAAACCACTACAATAAATTCAAGACAACCACTGATGGGCAACATCTTATGGTTTTGGAAAAGCAATGGTTATTTGATAATGCAATTAAAAATGATGGATTTACGCCAAGACCAGTGCCAGATAAATACTTTGAATATGTATTTCTTGGAACTATTAAAGAATATTTGAATACTGATTACAACATTACTCAGTATAAATGGAATAGCAATAATCGAGACAATGTTAAATTTATTCGTAAATGGAAATTTGCAATTCAAATGATTTATCCATACATTGGTTCAGATGATAGAAAACTTGGAAAACACGTAATCTCATTATATTTAGTTGGTAATGATGATGAAGTTTTTCAATATCGTAGAATCTGGGAAGAACTATAAATAGAATAGAAATAGGCTAGCCCTCTCCTTTCACGGGTGAAGGGAAATATGTATGATTGTAATGATCATATTAAAGTATTTGTTATCATAATGATAACTATATCTGTAAGGCTTAGTTGGGTTTGTACTTACAGATGAAGACACGGGTATAAATGTTTCCCGCCTATTTCTATTGTATTTATAATATCAATAAACAACGACAGGAGAAAAGCAATGCCAACAGATTATTTAGAATATGACACAGTTCCTTCTAATGAACCTTGTGTACAAATTGGTCATGAAAATTATTGGAATCTAGCAACTTTAGAAGCCGATGTATTGATTGATCAATTGAAGCGAACATTTCCACAAGCATACCCACTTGGTTTAGACTTCAAAAAAACATATAATGACCACGATTTTGGTAAGTATATAGGTATCAAGATAGTTTATAATTCAGACATTCTAGACCACGAACTTGTGTATGATATTGATAAAAATTTCCCGGAACAATGGGATGAAGTATCATTGAATAAATTAATGAAGGTGGAAGATTACTTCTTTATGATAAAAAAGCGTCTTGAAATTCAAAATGATAGAACAGATGAAATAGCATTTAACCAACTAGCGAGGGGGTATTAATAATGGAATCTACATTAGAAAAGCTCAAGGAAAGAATTATTCATTTTGATCATACATTTGAATACTCAGATGACCATAGTGTATGGCGAGCAAATTTTCCAATACAAGAAGGTATTCTAAAAGATACTGTAAATTTATCTCTTGTTGATAAAGAAAGACTTCTTGCCGCCTGTAAAGCTGAATATAATTCCTGGTATCCAGGCAATGATTTTGATAATGGAAAAGATCAAGTTGTTCAAAATAAAATACGTGTATTGTGTGGATTTTCATTTAAAACCAGCAATAAATTAGAAGATCTTTCTGAAGAATATATGGAAAGATTTATCGAAAAAACATTTGACAGAATGACGGAAAATGGACATTTACATTTGTTTGATGGTCCAATGGAAGATCATCCAAAATTTGAATGGGTTTGTGAAGTAGCCGAAGAAAATTTTGAAGATAAATACGGTGAAATTGGATTTACAGAAGATGGAAGGCAAAATGTTTGAAGCATCTTTAATGTTATTTATTCTATCAATAGCCGGCATTATGGTAGCAGTAGCAATTAAAAACTTAACAATGGAGGATAAAGAAAATGGCAATTAGTGAATCAGCTGCATTACGACACATAATGAAAATAGTAGCAACACCTGGTGAAGAAATGAATGATGGTGAAGTCCTAGACCAAATCATTTTTATTCTTGAAGAACTAGGTATGCCTGTTCAAGAAGAAATTAGTGCCGCAAGAAAAGAATACGAGAAAAATAATACACCACAAGGAGATGAATAATGCCATTATCATGGAATATTGGTGAAATTGCAATGTATAAAGACAATATTGATTCTGCCTATATTGAAAGATTGGAAGGCGGAGTCAAAGTCTTTGATTTAGTACCGGTAACTAAAACATTTATATTCTGGGGTGGTGCTGTTGCCATTGGTGAAATTAAAGAAAGCAACGCTGCTGAATACTATGGTCGTTCTAAAGCAATTGAAGAAATTACTGGTCGATCATTTATGGAAGAGTGGAAGAAAGATGAAAATGACGAATGGAAGCCATTTGATTTGTTTATGACAATGAATGATGTAAAAAGTCATATTGGTCTTAGCACAAATCACAGTACTAGAACACTTTCTGAATGGGTTAATAACTTTATTCGAAATAACAAATCTGTTTCCCCAGATGCTAAATTCGTAAAAGCAATTGTTAATTACCATATATATCAATACGATAAATGGAGTGGAAGATATGAAATCACTGAGTAAATTAAAAACAAATCATCAGGTTATTGAATATGTTCGTGATCACTTAATTAGTCAAGGAAAAAAAAGTCTATCAACCTATAATGGTAACTGTAAGTATCGTGGTGGTAAAGATTACGATTTAAAGTGTGCTATTGGTTGGCTTATAGATGATGAATGGTATCAAACATCTTTTGAAGATAAAACAATAACTGACCGTAGAGTGTATAGTGCTGTTGAAAAATCAGTTCCAAATTGGAAAATTGATATGGAGTTATTGCAAGAATTTCAAAATATTCACGATCATTTTCAACCAAATGAATGGGAATGGAAATTTAGTAGATTGATGGCAAGGTACTAATATGACAGAAGTAAATGCATACCCAATGAAATTTAGATGGTTTGATATTGATAAAGCAGATAAGACAGGTATGACTGTTTTACACGATTGGGTTAAAACATACGATTTTCAAAAAGAAGATAACCCGATTGGGTCATTTACAAATAAAATTGTAACTGTTTATATTTGGTCATCTAGTGGATATGATCAAAAACAAAATCGTACATACGGTGGAATGTTTGCCTATGCCGAAGTATGGCGCGAAGAAATAAATGAAGTAAGATGTGAGCAATTTTTTGGTGAAACATCAGAAGATGATGCTTTTAGATGGGCAAACGATAAAATTAATCAAATGTTATACAACAACAACAACAAATAGGAGAAAATAATGACTAAAGTATATCCAGAAGAGCTATTTGAACAAATTGTAAGAAATGTTCATGCAGATGTAGAAGAATACAGAGAAGCAAAAACTGCAACACTAATTGGCATTAAAATGTCAGATGAAGGTGTTCAATACGAAACCATTAATTCAAATAATGATATTTACAAATTGCTAAGTAGCAATAAATCAATTAAAACAATCAAGTTAAATGAATATAATTTACTTGCCGTATTGACTGCTGGTTGGGCTGCGCCTAATAATGAAGATGATGAATATAACAATATACCACCATCTGAACATCCTGATAGAAAAAGAGTTAGAATGACATTGGTTGGTAATACGGCTATTCAATATGGTTCTGTGCTATCAATTGATGGTCAAGATGAAGATATGTTTGATTATATGACTGCCAGAGGTACATTGCAAGAAGCATTTACAGAGTTTATGGAAAACTGGAGATCAAATGACTAAATTTATTTATTCGGAAAATCTTTTAAAGTGTGCTGGTGATGCAATTGAAAAGCCAGAAGACTTTGGGTATTGGGGTCCAGAAGATACATTTGTAACTTGGGGATTTTGTGGATTTGATAAAACCAGAGATTCAGATGCTCTTGAGTTGTCAAATTTTAAAGTAATTTCCTCAGACCTAATGGAGAGATTTCCAGATGATTTCCGAATAGAAACATACAGGCATTGGGCTGTCGGTAGTATTGATAGACTATTATGCCGTGTGCTAAAAGATAAAGAATCTGGTGTAGTAATTAATAATATTACTGAAGCTTTTAAATCAGCAATGTTCTGGCAAGATAAATTGCAAAATTATCCTGTGGCTGATGAAGAAGATTTTATGGAAATGGAAGCACAATTTGGAGAAGATTATGAGTAGTAGAAAAAAGATAAGTAAAGTATTTGATGACATTGTTCTCAATAAAGCAAAATTTGATTACAATACATCTAGTAACATTGGTAAATTAGTAGTTGAATATCAAAGTGGTCTTGAGTATCATTACAAAAATGTAGATATTCTATCAGTAAAGATGCTATTTGAACACGATGAAAAGTATGCCTTTACTGCCCACAATAAATGGATTGAGTCTAAATTTAGAGACAAAAAAATTGTCAAGACTCCTAAGTGGGAAAAAACTATTGATATTGCAAGGCAAAAGCAATACAAAGCTAAGAATAATGAAGCAAGAAGAGCTAGAAAACAAAAAGCAAGAGAGGAGAAACAAAGTTATGGGGTTAGATAATATACCACACAAATATCCGTGCGTAAAAGCCGGAACTGTTATATATACTGAAGATGGGAAAATAGACTGTGATACAACAATTGCTAAAAACAATTGTCCTTGGCATATTGAGTTTAATTTAGATCCAATAGTATCTAAATCAAAACCATCATACGGAATGCTTGGAACTGGTTGTTGGTATAGAGGAAAGTATGGCAATGCTTTGCTTAGATTATTAGAACACGGAGACTTTGATGGATATTATGATGATACAAAATATTCATTTTATGGTGAAGGATTTGAAGATGGTCAAGAAGGTATGTCAGCAGAATATTGTTCAGAAATGTCAAAATGGATGAAAGATAATGCAGAAAAATTTGCTGAGCAGGCATACGCTTATGCATCAAAAGAAGAAGATTGTAATCCACAAGAATTAATTGCCGATTGGATATACGCTGCTTGGTGGTTAAATTTTGTATCAAAAAACGCCGATGGTTCATCAATTTGGTATTAAGGAAAATATGTACAACAAAAAAGACATGGAAAATGCAAACGTAGAAAACAGAATTCCTGATGGAATGTCTGACGAGACAGATTTCGTCAATACATTACAACAGGTAACTAATCTGTTTAAATCTACAAACTATGATACATCACAAGGCAGGACAGTTTATGGTCTTGAACTAATCAATTTGTGTTGTGGAGAAGATGGAGAAGTAGATGTTAACAAAGCGGTGAATGTTATTATTGCAATGTCATCGCACATCTCACATCTAATTTCTTCACTAAAAACAATTGGTTTGCCAATTGAAAAGTATTATGAATCTTATGAGAAAACATTACTTAATCCACTAGTAGAAAAGCCAGTTATTCCTTACTATGAATCGTAAACTATTTAGTCCAGTCAAAGAAATATGGCGCGATAAGGCAGCCTGTAAAGGCGTACCTATTGATGTGTTCTACTTTGAATCAGATGAAGAGAATAGAAATCTAAAGAAAGAAACAGACAAAGCAAAAGCTTATTGTAAAGAATGCCCTGTTATTGAACAATGCTTAACCTATGCTCTAAATGAAGATATTAAATTTGGCGTATGGGGTGGTTTTACTTCAAGAGAACGCGGTACTTTACGCAATTTATTTGGACAAGAAGATTACAAATCTGTTGCTTCTAAAGTAGTAAATAAAACTATGCATATGATTAAATATAAGCTTCAGAAAAATGAGCTCTAATGGCATATAGTGTTAAATCTAAAGGTGTTTCTTATACAGCCAAGTATTGGTTTGCTATTGGATACAATGATTGTATGAATAATGTAAACAATCCACCCAATCTTGATTTACAAGAATATTTTTTAGAAACTTTAAAAGTAAATGTTATAGAAGAATACAACCACGGCAGAAAAATTGCCGAAAGAGATAAGATTAACCTAGGAGGCTAATCATGAAAAATAAGCAATTATCCAAATCAAAAAACAAGGAGACAGTAGTGAAAAACAAAACTACATCCAAGCAATTAACCACAAAACAAGCAAAGAAAGATTTGAAAGTAGCAATTGCTACTAAACACGAATCTCTTGGTGCAAACTTTGATGTTGGACACATCTCAAAGATGTCGTCTTTGATCAAAGTTTCTGATATGTTTGTTGATTACACCTATCAACGAGAGCCGTTGAAGGCAAAAATCAACCGTATCACAAAGAATTTCAACCCAGATTTGCTTGGTGTAATCACTTGCTCAATGCGTGAAGATAATACATTGGCAATCATTGACGGTAGCCATAGGTATCACTCGCTCATTGCTATGGGAATGAAAAACGCAAATGTAAACGCGCTTGTTTACTTTGGTCTATCAATTGAAGATGAAGCACACATCTTTGCTCTGACTAATAAAGAACACACAAAGCCAACGCCTGCTCAAATCTTTAAAGCTGGTATTGTTGCTGGTGATAAGTCAGCAATTGCAATCAATGAAGTTGTTGAGAAAGCCGGAGCGAAAATTCATTTCTCTCCCGGTCCAGATAATATTCGTTGTGTTGCAACATTGCGTAAAGCGTATGACAATGCCGGTGCAGCCGTATTGCTAAAGACACTACAGACGCTAAAAGCTGCCTATCCAAACAACAATGAAATGTTTCGTGATCAAATGATTTCTGCTGTTGCCTGTATATTTAACAGATACGGTAAGAAAGTTGATCAACAACGATTGTCAGAAGTATTGGCAAAGATTGGTAACCCTTCATTAGTGATTGCTCAAGCACAAGCAATGATTAGTAGTGGTCAAGTAGTTACTTTCACTTCATTGCCATATCTTATTGTCAGTAGATACAATGTGAAATTGAAGACTAATCGCCTTACCGATTTCCCAATGAATTTACTTGCTCAACAAGTATGGACTCAAAAAGGTTAATGCAAATTAAGGAGAGTTTTATGGAAAACAAAACTTGTCAAGAACTAATTCAAGAAAAATTTGAATCCCGCGACCAAATGATTAAAGAAATGACAGCAATGGTTAACGGTGAATTTGATGAACAACTTCGAGAATCAGTTGAAGAGTTTATCGAAAAAGTAACTACTTCATCTGGCGAAGAGCCAACTGAAAACGAAGTAAGTAGGTTTATTGAAGAGCAATATAAAAATCACGAGTATACAGAAACTAGTCTTGACGAGTTACCAATTGGCATAACTTGCTACAGAGTAATTAAAGTTCAATTTAGTTGGGGTGGTCCGGCTGATTTTATTGAGATATTCTTGTCAGGATATCCTGACGAAGAAGATATTGATAAAGTTGTGTATCATTACCAAGATTGGTTTGATGGTGCATCAATGATAGTCCCAGAAAACTCAGATATGTATGAATATGCTAGTTGGTTTTATGATATGTACGGTCATTCTTATAGGTGATGTATCTTGAGACATATACTCAAGTTACTAAGCAAATACAAAAGAAACGGCGTAGTGCGATTAGCGCAGGAGAAAGAAATGACAAATAGAGATACATACGATATTCAACAAGCAGAGCATCTTGAAAGAACAGAGGCTGCTGGAAATGTAATTACAACTACAACAAAACACCAAATGGAGAATAAAATGGAAAATCAAATGGAAGTATTAAGCAATTTAACCGTTACTGTTCCAATGAAAACAGTTATGGATGCTTTGTCAAAAGATGATGCATTTATTGATGTTATTTATGGACAAATGAAAGAGTCTATTTCAGATGATGTTGAATCACTAGTTAGTGACAATGTTGATAGTGTAATTGAAGAGAAAATGTCTGGATATATTACAGAAGATAATGTATGGGATACAATTCAGCACGATGTTAATAATGCAATTACCGATGCACAAGAGTCTGAAGTAACACAAGAATGGATTGAAGGTCAACTTGATTCATATCAAGATCAAAATCCAGCAAATCTTTGTTCACTTGGTAAATCAGTTTGGAATGCTATTTGCCATACTGTTGGTTCAGATATTTCACTTCATTTGAACAAGATTCAACAAGGCAATGTTGATATTCAAAAGCTTGTCGGTTTAGATACAATGGTTATTGATCTTGTTAAATTAATAACTGCTGTATCAGAGAATGTTACCAAGAAAGTTATTGAAGAAGAAAAGCAAAAGTATCTTGCCAACAAAGAAGAATATCTCGAGCCAAAAACAGATGTAGTTGACGCACATTTAGTTGATAAACAAGAAATTTTTGGTCTTAGTCCAGAATTGAGTGTTGAGGATATGCGACATTTTATTAACAAACTTGAGCTTTCTGATAATGTAAAAGCTTATGTTCGTGATGCATTTATTAAGACAGTAAACGAAAAAAGACTCAAGTAAAGGGGATATATGTATATTAGAGTATGGAACAAATCAGACGGAGTAAACAGACTTCATTTGCAATATCTTGGTCTGTCTACTAAGCGTGATGATGATTCAACTATTGGTCAATTTGGATCCGGTATTAAATATGCACCAATTCTAGCACTAAGAAAAGAAATTGATTTTGCAATTTTTGGTGAAGATGAAGATGGGTTGTATGAACTACGATACACCCCAGTCAATATTAAAGGTATTGAAGTCATTCATTACGACTACGGAACATATAAAATTCCATCTTCATTTACGGTTGATGCTGGTAAACTTTCTTGGGAGTCTGAATGGCAAATTTATCGAGAAGTTGTTAGCAATGCCAAAGACAGCGCAATAACTCCATCAGATTGGGGTTTTGAAATTGTAAGTGAAGCTAAACATTATCGTGGAGAGTTTTCTGTATTTATTTCAGCAACTCCTGAAATGAGAAGTATTGCTTCAAAACATGAATATTATTATTGCGACAACACTCCAGTGATTCATAGCTACAATGATGATATTTCCATCCTAAAAAATAACTACGGGAGTTTAGCTATATATTGCAAGACTGTATTAGTTCATGAAGATGAAGAACAAACAAGCTATTTTCATTACAATGTAAAGTCTGCTAAGTTGAATGAAGAACGAAAACTTGCAAACTATTATCATCTTCAATATGATATTGCTCGAGCAATTGCTTCAATGACTAATAAAGAAGCAATTGATGAAGTGTTACAAAACACAATTGGAGATGATCCATATGATTCAAATTCTACTGAGTTTTGGTCATTCCCAACTACAACATATGAATATCTTAAGGCAAGCAAAATGTGGCAAGAAAGATTCATCAATAAATTTGGTGAAAAGGCAGTATTGCTGAGTTTATTAGAGTACTCTATCCCCGGAGTTGATAGGAAAGTAAAAGAACTCGATTATGTGCCAGTTAGGTGTAAATCGGATAATCTTTATATGATCTTAAAATCTGCCGGTGTAAAAACACTTGCTGCAATTGCTGGTCAAGAACTATCATATGATTTGTCTTATGATTATGAACAATATCCAAATCTTGTACAGGCAATGAAGATAGTTAGCAGCTACATTCCTGAATTTATTGATATGGAAAAGAAAGTTGCTTTATTTTCACCAAACTCTGTAGAAATTCTTGGTCTTACCATAAATGCAAAACAACCTATTTCTCAAAGACAAATTTTGATAACAAAGTCTCACGCTAAAACTTCACCAATTGAAAGCATTGTTGGTACATTAGTTCATGAATTTGATCATTACTCAACAGGTATAAGCGATAGTCACCCAGATTTTAGAGACTTAGCAGATAAAAGAATCGGAGAGTTGATGGTTGAAAACTACGAGGCAAAAGTGCTCAATGTGAAGAAAGGTAGTCGATCAATTACAATAAAGATATCAGACCTTCCTTACTTACAAGGTTTAAACTTTAAGATTCAAAAATCAACTGCTCTCAATGGAGCAATTGTAACTGTAGGATCTAAAAGTTTCTTAGTAAAGTCAGAACAGATAGCAGATAATCTAGTTGGTAATCTGACACCCTGTGATGATAATGTTTCTTTATCTATTACAAACGCATTCTTTAGTCCACTGGAAGATGATAGTATTTTCATAAAGGAGTTGAGATGACCGAAGAGCAGGTATTGAAGTTCATATTCTTTCCAATTGGTCTTTTCCTATTATTAATTAGTGGTCTTTTCGTATTAGCAATACCATTCTTTGTATTACTATTCTATGTTGGCAAAGGATTGTAGATGCCAAAATTCGATAACTATTACATAGTTGAGTATCGGTTTCCAGTTAGAGTAGAAGATACATCTACTGTAATTGAAGCTGTAGCAATTGCTAACAGAGTTTGCGAAAGATTACACGGCTTTAAGCCGGATAATTGGAACGCAAGAATATTTGAATATTCTGTTGGTGAAAAGCAGCCTGGGATAGTTAAAGAATATTTCTACAATCCACATTCTGTATCAATTAGAGAGATAACAAAGAATGTAGCTTATCATAATGATCTAATACAGAAAGGTGAATCACCATCTGACATAATTGAATTAACAAAGCAAATGGAAGAAGATGTGGAATAATCGTTAGGGTGTGTAGCCCAACGGCAGAGGCAATTGACTTAAAATCAATAAAGTATGGGTTCGAAACCCATCACACCCACATATGAAACAAACAATTATACCAACAAAACTAAAAGAAATAACAAAACAAATTTCCAAAGAAGGAGGAAATATATACTCATTTCAGTATGTAATTGAATATCTTACTAGACAAAATGAGATAACTATGCTAGAATGGTTAATCTCTAATCGAGAAGTTTATACATATTACGTACTTAGTGAATATAGGTAAAAAATTATGAACAACGAAGATGAATTCCTGTACACAGACATTGCATTACAACTGTTTACTACATTTGCTAATGCTGGGGATAATGAACCGGAAGAAAACAAAAAAATTCTGGAGACATTATTCAACTCAATGAGTACCGAATACGGAGATAATCCGTTCTTTATGCCTGCATTGATATACGCATTTATGACACACATGAATGTTATATTTACTGAAATTGCTGCGGCACAAAATGCAGACATTAGTGATGTAAGAAGTGTCTATACAATTCATTACAATAATCATATTAGACCAATACTTTCAGAGAGTATGTCTAACAAGCCAAGTAAACACAAAGAGCTGATGAGTCTAATAGAATTAGACGATCTATTTGAAGAGGATAATTAATAGCCAAAGCTGGCGTATACCCTCACTCTTATAAAGTGTAGAAAGGTTAACTGGTGACATATGAGTTCAAGTCTCATCGCCAGCACTTATCGTAAAACTAATAATGGAGGTTATGTATAGAATGAAAGCCAGGATTCGTAAGTAAAGTTGTTGATTTACTGACGTTTCTTTTCTTAGAAATGCTAATGCGATAAAACGCAAAACCAAACTATGGAGGAAATATTATGTTTCAATCACAGCCTTATATAGCAATTATAGGCTTAATATATGGCGCTTTTACAGGCGCTATCATTACAAAAACAGTAGTAGACGATAACTACAAAAAGCAACAGGTAATTGAAGTTATTATTGTTGATGAAGAATTAGCAACTACAACATCAACTACAACATCAACTACAACATCAACTACTACAACAACATTGCCAATGGCAGAAGTTGAGCAAACTACAAAGAATAGAATCCCAAGAGACAAGTCTCAAAGATGTCCTGAATGGGAGTCTAAATTTGTTGAGTATGGCTTACCACCAAAGCTATTTTCTTATATAGCGTGGCGTGAAAGTAGATGTGATCCTAAAGCACACAATACCACATTAAATAAAAATGGCTCAAGTGATTTAGGATTGCTGCAAGTTAATTCAACTTGGAAAACAGTTACAAAAAACATTTGTGGAACATCAATTGATGGTCTGTTTGATGTTGATTGTAATCTTAAAGTAGCAAGATATTTATACGATAACGGTGGCGCTGGTCACTGGTCATTATAACAACAAAAGAAAGAAGATAAAACATGGGTTACTATGTAAGTATTGAGCAATGCTATTCACCTAATGATGTGCTCATCAAGAAAGAAAAATTTGATGAAGCATACAAGAATTTATGCTGGTTGAATACAGACCCAGATTTTGATGTAATGAAATCTGGTGGTTCATATGGTGGTGAAATTGACAAAAAATCTAATAGACCAGATGGATTAGATTATCATCCAGCCAAATGGTATAGTTGGATGCCAGCAGATTATCACCTACAGTATAAGACACTTCATGAAATATTAAAAGGTCTTGGGTTTGATATTCACGAAGATGAAAGAGGAATTAACGCTCTTTGGTATAACAGCAAAACCGGCAATGAAGATATCTTTCTTTGCGCACTAGCACATTATATTGAAGATGGATCATATATAATTTGGTCTGGCGAAGAGGGTGAAAAGTGGAAACATACTTTCAAAGATGGAAGGATGTTTTATCATACTGGCAAAGTGGTTTATAAAACTACAGGCAGTCTTGTTACCCTGTCAGCTCATAAGAAAAATGCTGAGAGAGAAGATTTAAGGTTCTGGCAAATGATGGAGAAGTATCAACAAGAGCAAGAAAAATCAACAAAGTAATCTATACAGTCCCCCTGAATACCACGCAAAATAAATAAGTGCTGTGACACTTAATTTTGCGTGGTATTTTGTTTCCGTAGCTCAATTGGATAGAGCAATAGACTTCTAATCTATAGGTTATAGGTTCAAATCCTATCGGAAACGCCATTATTAAAAAGGAGAGTAATGAAACATATATTAATCAAAACCACAAATGAAATTTCAATTTATGAAGGTAAGTACAATGAAGGACTTACGCTTGATGAATGTAATGATTTAATTAATGGTTGGATTGAAGTTGTAAATTTAGACAGAGGAGAAAATTCCTTCTTCCCGGATAATACAGTTATAGTTGTTGATGAAGAAGGTTTAATAAAAGGTTTAGACATAAACTTTTTTGGAGCATGGAGAACAAATAAAATAATTGTTGGTGATGTTATTTTAACAAAAGGTGACGGAGGAGGTGAATTGATTGGATTTAATGACGATGAAATTATTAGTATTATGCCATTAGTGAGAAACTATCAAGCAATTATCAACTCTGGAGAGTAGCATGGAAAAAGACAACTACGCAATTATATTATGGCATAACGATAAAATTCTACAAATTAGAACCCTGTATTCAGGTTATCAATTTGTACGCCATCAAGTAAATTATATGAAATCAATTCAAGGTACACAGATTACAGACATTTCTGTGATGAAAACAGTGGCACATAGTGTGCCAGAAGATAGTGATTATTATGAGGTAGATGTATGATTAATTGCCCCGGCTGTTATGAACAAAATGGCGTGTTTACAATAATGGGTGAAATAGCACATTTTTATTGTAGATATTGTGGGTGCTGGTACAAAACAAAAGTTAGTAACTTAACTGAATATTGGGAAGAATACGAATATCCAGAAGAATATAACGATTAAGTAAATCAACAAACAACAGGAGAAAATCAATGAGCACGGTTATGAACAAGAATGAAGTACTCGAAGAAGTAAGAGAACAGTTAGTCTTAACTAAACCATTAGTTAACGACATTCTTACCACTTACATCAATGTTAATAAAAAGATTCAAGATGCTGGTTGGAGATATTTTGAAGATAATGAGGTTGCTCACATAGTTAAAGAATGGAGTGATCTTGTAGAGCAAAATGCCTCATATCTTTCTTTGATGAAACCAAAGGACTTTAACATCACAAACTTTAATAAACTAATTGCATCAATTGAACTTAACGGTTCAAGGCACTTTAATATGCAGTTGTTTCTTGGAGTCCTTGAAGACATATCTGACTATGATGAAGATGAAGTAAAAACAACTGATTTAGATGGATTTGAAACAGTAAGTGGAATCAGCTCTGATTATTTTAGTTCACTTCGTTCTAGTGATACAGATACATATAATGCTTTTATTACAACAACAAAAGCTTTTAATTGTAGCACTGTTGGTTGTATTGCTGGATTTGCTATGGCAGTAGCATTAGATTGGAAAGAAGATTTGATCGTTGAAGCTTCAAAGTATTACACTAATCAACAAGTGTTATTTGAACAAGTTGCTTGCAACTTCTTAAATATGCCGGTGACCATAGGCAAAAAGTTATTTTATGGCGAAGCTAATAGTATTTGGGCTGTGCTGGCTGACCTAAAAGATAGATATCACAATGCTACAGAGCTAGATGTATTTAGAACTCTTGATCAACCATACAATTATGAAGATGATGAACGATATCCAGAAATAGATATGGCTTCTATTAATTATTCAATGGCTGCAAAAGTACTTGAATTAATTCGTGATGGCTATATTTATTTGGATATAGATACAACGCCGGTCATTTCACACGAATACGAGACTATTATTGACAAATCAAACAAATTAAGGACTAACTAATTTATATGCCATTAAAGCAACAAAGGAAAGTTGAACAAAAGAAGGATTCTAAGACTGAACTTGAGCTAACAATTCAAGCAGCAATTAATTCAAATTATAGTCTTATTATGCCGGTTGTTGATCAAACTGTAATTCATATAAAGAATCCTGTTACAAAATTGCTAGTTAAGCTCAAAGTTGACTCTCAAGAGTATTTTGAGTTTTTAGATGCAATGGTTGCTATGGGGCTCGAGCAAAAATTAGATAAAGATTTTGCTTGGACTGAGCAGTTTGGTTCAGAATACATTATTTCATGGAATAAATATAAAGTAATGAAATTAGTAAATAAAATCAAAAAACAAGGAGAATAATATGAAATCAAATAGAAGAGTTAAAGCAACACTAAAAGTGGTAGATGAGAAAATAAAACATGTTGAAGCCTATTTAAAATGTGGTTGGACAGATGAACGTGAAGAAGAACAAGATAGAATTCAAGCAAAGATTGATCGAATTACAGCAAGGTTACATAAAAACACATACAAAGATTACGATGTTGAAGCATTTAAAAATTTGATTTCAACTATTGAGCAAAATGGTTTGACAAACTTTAATATGTCTACATTTCTTGGTCATCTTTCTGAGAACTGGGATAATTATTACAACTATGTTCACGAAGTTACAAGAACTAGTTTAATCAATACCGTTGACTTATCCAAAGCTCCTCTTTTCGACAAAACAACCAATAAATTTAATTGCACAAGTGTTGGCTGTATTGCCGGATTTGCAACTGCAGTAGCATTTGATTGGGAAATACCAAAATGGTTGAGCAAAAGTGACTCGCGTGATTTTCACCAAGAATTTGAATTAATCGCCTGCAGTTATTTGAATATTCCACTTTGGGTTGGCAAAAAGATATTTTATGGTGATGAAGCAAGTGTTTGGGCATTTGCTAAACAAAACAGTTATTCACTAGGTGGTGCTTATAGGCATTTATTAGCTGATGCTTGGTATGATGATGAAGAAAGAGACTTTGATGATGATGATAATGCCTGGATGTATGCAAACATTGATCTAAATTCAATATCTTACAAAGATGCAGTTAATATCTTAACAGATATTATTGAAGGTAGAATTATATTCCATCAAGAGAATCATAATGATGGTGGAATTATGCTTAATCCAAAATTAAAACAAAAGTCTAAAGCAGTATAATGATGAGTAACTTAAATAGTAAAGAATACCCATTTACAGTATCATTTAATACTACTTATTTTGTAAATGCTATTGATGAAGAAAATGCATTAGCAATAGCATCTCTTGCCGCTCTTGGTATGGATCAAAAAGTAGCAATGAATGGTGAAATAGATATAAACGAAGCTGAAATACAAAATGGTCATAATTATACAATTCCAAATAACAATTCAGAAACAGGAGATAGCAATGAAAAATAAAAATGCAGAAACAATGCTCAAGACAGATAAGGCAATTTTTTATTATGTCTGGCAAGAAATGAAAAAGCAAGGTGAGAAAGGTATGGATACTTATACCGATGATGAAACTGGTGAAGAAATGCCGGGTGATTCAATGAAATATTTTGGCTGGTCACCAACTAGACATACATCTACTAGATGTGCGCTTGGCTTCATAATGAATAGAGGCTTAGCAGATGAAAATGATATTGAA
>Ga0194130_10000953_pt1 | contig 49917 bp, 49 predicted proteins | sample TA2KigsurfametaG_FD_160084 | JGI IMG/M metagenome (GOLD analysis project Ga0194130, IMG submission 160084) | Freshwater microbial communities from Lake Tanganyika, Tanzania - TA2015050 Kigoma 12 surface | ecosystem: Environmental > Aquatic > Freshwater > Lake | place: Tanzania: Lake Tanganyika...
GATTCTCGGGCTCCAGCATGAACGGTGGCGCGTCGTCCGGCCCGAGGCTGAATCGGCTGCGTTCCCAGGCATCGCCGTCAATCGGGCCGAGGACCGTGTGCACGCCCTGGCCATGCAGCCACGAGACGGCGGCATTCAGGACCTCATGCACGGCAGCCGCCTCGGGCATGGCCGCATACAGACCGAGGTGGCCCGTATCCCCGCCCGGCAAGCACCAAGCCGTCACGGTCGCGTGGTCTCCCGACACGAAGTGCCGCCCCGTAGCCCACCCCGATAGCCTCGTGCAGATGCTCGCGAATCGCGAAGCATCCGCCGCGGGCAGCACCGGGCGATGGCGCCACACCCGGTCCGATATCGCTTGCCACGCGGCGATGGCGACAGGATCGCCGACCTCGAGGACCTTCACGCGACCGGCTGCCGCTCCGGGTCCCGGGGAGACACCGTTCCTGCCCGGCCGTCCATCGTGACCGCCTGCCCATCGCAGAGGGCCCGCATCAGCCCCGGGATGCCGACGATCGCAGGCAGTCCCATTTCCCGGGCCACGATGGCCGAGTGCGACAGGATGCTGCCCCGCTCGATCAGCAGGCCGGCCGCTGCGGGGTAGAGCGGAATCCAACCCGGGTCGGTCCTGGAGGTCACGAGGATCTGGCCCGCGAGCCCCTCGGCATCGTCCGGACGAAGAACAAGCCGGATGGGTGCCGTCACCTTGCCGGGACAACAGCTGACACCGTGAAGGACGCCATCGGCGTCGGGGCCGACGGGCCGGTCGGGCAGAATCGCCACGCGTGCGGCCAAGGACGGCACACCCGCCGTGGTAAAGCGCTCGGGAACGTCCATGGACCGCCAGGCCGTCACCTGCCGCGCCCGGAGGGATGCCAGGGACCTGAGGTCCGTCGTGACGGCCCGGCCCTCGACCCAAGCCCACAGCTCCGGCACGGTCAGGAAAAACACGTCCGCGGGCCGATCCAGGATGCCGCTTGCCGCCATGTGATGGCCCATGGCACGGAACATGTCCCGGCAGACGCCGAAGATGCGGGTCCTGGCAAAGCGCAGGTTCTCGCGATTCCGGACGTGCTTGCGTGCCTGGTGCAGCACCGCCCGCAGGACGGCGGCACGCAGCGGATGCCCGGCCAACCTGCGGGCAAGCTCGGCTTCCGCAGCCTTGCGGAGCGCAGACTCGGCCTCGGGCGAAGGCAAGCGGCCCACCGCCGCCAAACGCAGATAGTTCTGCAGCATCGCATAGACGAAGGCGGGCTTGTCCTTGAGCGTCGGTTCCTCGAGCTTGAGCTCGTCCATGCAGCGAAAACCCCACCTGTCGAGGAAGTCCGCGACACCTGCAGCGAGGACCGGATCGCCTTCCTTGACCCACTCCGGCAGGACCGCAGCCTCGCGCTCGAGCAGGGCGGCCGCCCTCGAGGGATCCCGGGCAATTCCGGCAGCCGTGGCCAACAACCAGTGCGTGGGTGCCGTCGACTCGATGCCACCTTCACCGGACAGCAGGTCGTTCTGGAGCCCGGGATCGGCATCCGGCAGCCACGCCGCCAGCAGCTTGCGCAGAAGGCCGTAGGAGACCATGGCGAAGGTATCCGTGAGAATCGGAGCTTGCCAACGCCACAGCAGGGAACGCTCGATCGTGTCGTAGGCCTCGGCGATGGCGTCCGGCGGCATGGCACGCCAGTCGCGATGTCGCCACGTCTCGTAGACGGTATGGAAGTTGGCCTGGAAGTCCCTGACACGGCGATCGATCGTCAGGAATGCCCAGAGCAGGCGGCCACCGACGGCCACCATGGGCCCGAACCGCTCCATCAATCCGGCACGGGCCGAGTCCGCCCCGACAGACGCCGTGGCCTTGACCCCCATCATCTGTTCCAAGTACGCCTTGTTGGCCTCGTAGCCGGGCAAAAGCGCCACGATGCGGTACCAGTTGCGCATGTTGTAGTAGATGCGCCCCGCATGGAGCCCGATCATGTTTCGGAAGGTCGCGGCATTGGCCTGCAGCGTCGCAGGGGGCACGCCCAGCAGGGCTGCGATCTGCTGGTAGACGATGGTGTAGGCCTGGCTTGCGAAGCTGAAGGTCAGGGGAGAGGTGACACCGTTGTAGGACTCGACGATGTTCGAGTTGTCCCACAGGCGCTCGAGCAGGCCTTCGTGGACTTCCGGCCTTCCGGTCGGCAAGCCGGGGTCCACCGTGGTGATGGGCCGGGTCTGAAGAAAGATCCATCGACCGTCGACCAGGGCGACCTCGATATCCTGAGGATGTCCCGCATCCCGGGCAATCCGCCTCGCAGCCGCCGCGAGGCTCAGGACCTGCTCGTCCGTCAGGCACCGCTGGCTGCGCCGATGGTCCGCCACCGGCAGCACGTGGGTCCCGCCGCGGCCATCGGCCATGACGGCCGACTCCTTGTCCGCCACCTCGTAGACGACTGTCCCCAGGCGCTCGGTGAAGCCGTCGGTCGACACCAGATCCGCCACGACACCCTCGCCCAGCCCCCAGGCAACCCGACCCACCACCGTCTCGCGATCCCCGGTGACAGGATGAACGGTGAAGACGACACCGCTGGCCTCGGGGGCCAGCAACTCCTGAACCACCACCGCGAGGCGGGCGGCATCCTCATCGAGACCCCGTTGGCGAAGGTAGGCCCGGACACCCTCCGACCGCGCCGCTTCCCACACCACGGGCAAGGCCGAAAGGACGCCATCGGGTCCCTCGACGCCCAGCACCGTGCGGAACTGTCCCGCGAAGGAACTGGCCCCGCCATCCTCGCCGCTGGCAGAGGATCGGACGGCAAATCGCATCGTCCCGACATCCGGGCCCCACTGCTCGAGCATCCGCGCCCTCAACTCCCGCGATAGGGCATCGGGAACCGCGGGAGAAGCCCCTTGGTCAAGCCAGGCCTGCCAGGCCTCGGTCGTCAGCACCAACCAGCGCGGTACCTCGAGCCCACGTGCACGAAGCCAAGCGAGTTGCGCCGCCTTGCCCCCGACCAGAGCCTTGTCGCCCCCTCGGGCATCACCCGCCATCACGAACCAGCCCCGGCTCACCGTCTGTTGCCCGACTGCCGTCACAGGCTCACCCCCCGACCCGCCACGAGGCCCACGACCAGCGCAGCCTGAATCAGAACGAAGACGGCCGTCCCCATCGCCCGGACGGCCTTGGCCGAGGAAGGTCTGGGACGCAGGGCGAAGGCCAGCAGGATGGCAACACCCACCAGGCCGGAAAGCAGGATCAGGACCGGGCTGCCGGGAGGCAGGGCGAGCCGCAGCGCCAACCAGACCGAGGAGCACACGCCGAGTCCCATGGCCGCAGCAGACGCCAGCGATGTGAGACCGGGACCGTGTATCCGGGTGTAGGTGTCGAGGGTGGCGATCTCCTCCTCCGGCGCACGGGCCTTGCGGGTCAGCTCAAAGACCAGCCCGAGGCCGACAGCCACGCCCACGACCAGCCCGAACTCGGGTCCGAGCCCCCGGGGGCCGACGGGCAGGACACCGACGGCGATGCAGAGCAGAGGCACGATGCCCTGGTGCAGCAGCGCATAGGTCAGCACCCGCGGCCGCAGCCAAGCGCCGATGAAGAATTCGACACGCATCAGAAGCGCGAAGAGCGTCACGGCACCGAAGCCGATGAGGCCCCATCGCCCCAGCGACAGGGCGAGCAGGGCCATCGAGACGGCGATGCCCCAGCCCAGCACGCGCAGTTCGGCAAGCGTGATGATGCCGCGCTGCACCACGCGATCTGGATGGTTGATCGCGTCGTCCGCAAAGTCCTTGAACTCGTCCATCACGCGCAGCAGCAGGAAGACGAGGAAGGTCAGGCCGAAGGCGGCAGCGGCCCGGCCATCAAGGCGAATCGGGCCATCCCCGGCCAAGGCAACGGCTCCACCGTGTGCCAACCCGAAGAACAGCACGATGCCGACCAGATGCGTCGCGAGCGGGAAGCGCTCGGCCTGATAGGCCCACCAGCGCCGCCACGCGGGTTCGCGGGTATGTTGTGCCACGGTCCCTTCATTCATCCCTTCGTCATACCCTGACCCGGCCTGCCGGTCCACCCCGACCCGATCCCATGTCCCGAAACGCAGCCAAGATGCCCGTCGGCGCGACGCGTGCCCTCGCCGCGCGACCGTTCCACCGCGGCATCGGCTACGCCAACTGCTGGGAGGATGCCCGCATCCTGCAGCAAGCTCTGGAGCCACAGCCCGGACATCGTATCCTCTCGATTGCTTCCGGGGGCTGCAACAGTCTCGCCTTGCTGGCAAGCGACCCGGCCGAGGTGGTCGTCGTCGACATGAACCTGCGGCAACTTCAGGTCCTGGAACTCAAGATGGCGGCCATCGCGCACCTGGACCACGAGGACAAGCTGGCCCTGCTCGGGGAGGGCGGCGAGCACCGTCGCCTGCAACTGTACCGATCCGTTCGCCCGGCACTTTCGCCCGACGCCCGGCAGTTCTTCGACGACCATCCGGACATCCTGCGGACGGGCCTGTTGGGGGCGGGACACCTCGAGCGGTACATGCTGGCCTTCGGTCGCTTGCTGAGACTGGGCCTGGGACGGGATTTCGTTCACGACTTCGTCCGCCTCGAGCATCCCGAAGAACAAGCGCGCCGTTTTGCCGCTCACTGGCAGGGCTTGGCCTGGCGGACACTCTTCCGGGTGTTCTTCAGCCGGACCGTCCTCGAGCGCGCCAAGGACCCTGCCCACTTCCGCGAGGTCACGGGGGATGCCCTGGGCGACAGGCTGCGTGCTCGTGCCGAGCATATCCTGACGGCCCTGCCCATGCGGGAAAACCCCTACATGCGGCTGATCCTCGAGGGGACCTTCGGCGAGGATGAATCCGGCCTGCCGTTCTACCTCAGCAAGGCGGCCCAGCCCATCCTGGCCTCGAGGCTCGACCGGATCACACCGCGGCACGGCACCTTGGTCGAGGCCCTGAACGCCGGCCCCTTCGACCGGTTCAACCTGTCCAACATCTTCGACTGGATGCCCGAAGGCGAGGTGCGCGCGGTCCACGCGACCCTCGGGACGGCAGCAACGCCCGGGGCACGACTCTGTTGGTGGAATACCCTGCTCACCAGAAGGATGCCGGACCTGCCCGACCTGGAAGCCATGGATGACCTTGCGGAGCATCTGCTCCGGAAGGACAGATTCATCTACGCCAACTTCAGGATCGGCCGCTTCCGCCAGGCCTAGCCAGGCGGAGCCGCGCCCCCGCGCAGGCCGGAACCGCCGGGCAGCCATGCCTTGAGCGCCCGGGGCCTGACTACGAAAACCATGCGGGTACCCGACGCCAAGGCCTCGCCGTCGCCGTGGAAGACGAACGGTCGCGATGCAGCAAGGCTCAAGGCCGTTCCGGATGCATGATGCGCCTCGGGAAAGGGGCGCGCCGCGACGGGAAGGCTGATTCGGGCGACGTCCCGCAGGATGCCTGCACGCGTGCGGCTGAGCAAGGCCATCAGACGCATCTCGCCATCATCCGGCCGGGCCTCGGGAACTGCGCGCACGAAGCGTCCGATGGTCGGCACGTTGTGGATGAAGACGGCCGAGCTGCGAAACTGCGCGATCCTGCCGTTCCCATGATCAAGCGTCCAATCCTGCCAGGCGTCCGGATCCCCGGCCACGATGCCGACGGCATGCAGCAGATAGGCCATCGCCCCCACGGCCCGCGTGGCCGTACCGAGCCAGTCCGTGCGCCCCTTGGCCTTGTTGACCGACTCGGCGACGGCGGCCACGGCGCCGACGCCGCCACCCGTCAGGAACGGCCGCCCCTCGACCGCCAGGACGTCGACCTGTGCCACGCGCCCGACGCGCAGCGCCTCGCCTGACTTCCAGGGATGCCCGGGCATGCCGATGTGCCGGGCCCAGTCGTTGGCGGTACCGGCAGGACAGACGGCCACGGGAAGGTCCTGCTCCAAGGCGGGGCCGATGGCCGCATTGAGGCCGCCATCCCCCGACACGACCACGATGCCGTCATGCCCGCGTGCCGCAGCTGAACGAAGCAGCGCATCCGACTCCTCGCGGCTCCGAGGCACGGCCCCGACCGCCCCCGGCAAGGCCAGGCCTTCCAGAAAGTCCTCGAGCAGGCCTCGGCGGGCCCCCCGGCGCGCAGCCGGATTGACCAGCACGAGGGGCCGGATGGGAACGGTCACGTCAGCCTTCGCCACTGCGCGCCGCAAGGCGCCCGAGACCGACCCCGCCGAGCGCAAGCAGGGCCGATAAGCCCCACGCCCAGCGACCGAGTCCGTGCAGGGCAAAGCCGGCCAACAGCGGGCCGAAGGCACGGCCAAGTGCCTCGAACGATTGCAAGGCTCCCAGCCCCGTCCCGGCGTCCCCGGGCAGCCGCCGACCGACACCGGCGGAAAGGGACGGTCGCATCAGCGCGGAACCGACCCCCAAAAGAAGGATGCCCGCCCCGACACCCGGCAGCGACAGGGGCAGGGCCATAAGCAAAAAACCAAGCGCGAACGCCGCAAAGGCAAGGCTCAGCGCGCGCTCCTCTCCCAGCCTGTCGATGATCCGGCCCGCGCCGCCACCGGCGACGGCCGCCGACACCAGGCCCAGCACGCCGAGCGTTGCGCCGAGGGCAGCAGGCCCCATGCCGAAACGATCGAGCAGGTGAATGCCAAGCACGGCCTCCATGCCCGAGAAAAGCAGCATCTGCAGCAGGCCCGCGAGCAACAGATGCCTGCCCCGTCCCCACGAGCGGGCCAGCGCCTCGCGCAGGCTCCTTGTGGGCCGCTCGCCATCCGGCGCCAGCGTTTCAGGCAGCACGAAGGCCGCCGCCACGACGACAGCGGCACACGTCGCGGAAGCCACCTCGAAAGGAAGCCGAAGATTGCCGGAAGAGGCCAGCCAGCCCCCGATGGCAGGACCGAGTACGAAGCCGAGCCCGAGGGAAGCGCCCGCGATAGCCATGCCGCGCCCCCTGCTGGAACCGGCAGACAGATCATCGACGGCCGCGAGGGCGGAGGGCAGCAAGGCTGCCGCCATCAAGCCACCCGAAAGGCGTGCGACCAGCAACTCGAGAAAGGAATCCGCCACGGCCATGCCCCCGAGGGCCAGAGCGAAGCCCACCCCGCCCAGCAAGATGACGGGCCGTCGGCCACGCCGATCGGAGAGCCTGCCCCACCAAGGGGCCAAGATGAATTGGACGATGGCATAGCTGCCCATCAGCGTGCCCATGGCCATTTCGGGCGAGAGCATCGCCGGGCGCGCCATGTCGGCCACACGCTGGGGCAGTACCGGGATGACCAGGGCAAACCCCGCCATCGTCAGGAACAGGAAGGCAGCCAGCAGGGCGAGGGCAGGGAAGGAACGCATCGGCACCATCATAAAGGTCGGCTGGGCCATCCGCAGCAAGGTCGCGAGATACCCGAAGGCTTCATGCCTCGCTCCCCTCCGGGGGAGCGAGGCAAAGGAAGTGGTCTTTCCGGCTCGGCTCGGGGGCTGCAGTCAGGACGCGGGCCGGGTATTCTGGCCCGATGGCGCAGGCTGGTTGGCGCCCTCTGGAATCCGCTTGGTGCGCAGCAACGCGTCAAGCGTGGCGAAGACCTCGGGCGCCTCGGGCCGGAGGTGGGCAGGTCCGAGAAGCTGAGGCAGGGGCAGGGGCGCATTGGGGTCGGTCGGCGGGAACTTGAGATTCGTCGCCCCCTCGAGGAACGTTACGCCATGGAAGACGAACTTGCCGTCCGCCTGGCGGGCCACCAACCACAGCTTCGCCCCGGGCAGGCGGGACTTGTCGACGACGGGCGGGCCACCGGCAGTCGCGGGCACCCCGGCAATCAGGTTGAAGACCTGCACGTCGAAGGCCACCACCCGGGCCGACCAGGATGCCGCCGTCTGCGGGAAGACCTGAACGGCATTGTCCTTGGTGATGAACCCGGCACGCAACGGGGGCACGGCCAGCGCCAGAGGACGCAGGTCCCACGTCACCCGGGCGGCAATATCCCGCTTGCGCTGCTCCTCACCCAGCTTCGTGAGGTCCCCATTGGGCTGGAAGACGACACCACCCAGGCTGTCCCGAACGATCGCCACCCGGTTGGCCGAGGGCGCCTGTGCGCCTTCCTTGGCGACGATCGAGGTGGTGATCGCCTGATCGACGTCCTTCAGGCGAATCTCGACCTTGCGTGTCTTGTCATCGGCCTCGAGCCTGGTCAGACGGACTTCGCCGTTGACGATGTCGTACTCGTCGTCGGCCAGCGTCTTGCCGTCGACGATGACCGCCTCGACGTCCTCGGCCTTGACCGTCTGGGCCACGCCGTTCTCATCCAGGAACTCGAGCTTGACACCCGCATCCTGCAACAGCTTCGTGGCCTGCTGTACCGCTTGCTGGACCTGCGCTGCCGAGAGGTTGCAACCCGCCGTCAGGACCGCCGCAGTCGCCATCAGCAAGCCATACCGTCTCACCAGTATCATCGGGACCACCTTTCAGGTCGGGACTGGGTCGGGGGCGTGCGCGACGCTGCCGCAGGCGCCTCGTCCCGGGCGTGATCGTAGCACGGTGTCAGATGCTATGATTACATCGTGTGAGGTGTCCTTGATGACCTCACCGCCCTGCCGGCAGCCGGTGCCCGACAACCAGCCGCCCGTCCACCATCTTCCATAAGGATGCATCCCGTGTCGGATACCTTGCTCTTCAAGCGCTTCGGCCAGCTCATCATGGGCCTTGTCGGCCTCACGGTTCTTCTGGTCTTCGCAGGCGTCATCGTCCGCGCCACGGGCTCGGGCTTGGGATGTGGCACGGCGGGGGGCTGGCATGACTGGCCCCTTTGTCACGGCCAGCTGCTGCCCCCCGGCGAGACCACGGCCGTCATCGAGTTCAGCCACCGCGCCATCGCCTCGCTCGTGAGCGCGGGGATGCTCGCAGCCGTCGCGTGGCTGGCGTGGACCCCACGCCTGAGGGCCGCGCTGGGCGGCCACATGGCCTTGGCGTGCACCTTGCTGGTCGTCCAGATCACGTGGGGTGCCCTCATCATCCGGCACATGGTGCCGCCTGAGCTGGTCGTGACGCACCTCGCCACCGCCCTGGCCTTCTTTGCCACGATGATCACGCTCAGCCTGCGCGCGCTCCGCATCGCGAGCGGTTCGCCCGACCCCATCGAGACCGGGCGGCCCTACATGAACTTGGCCCTCACGGCAACCGGGGCCGTTTACCTGCAGGCGCTGGCCGGAGGTGTGGTAGCCAACTTCGAGGCGGGCCTCGCCTGCCCCGACTTCCCGACCTGCTACGGTTCTTTCTGGCCGGCGATGGTGGGGAACGTGGCGCTGCAGATGATCCACCGCTTCGGGGCGTACGTGGTCACGGCACTGGTGCTGACGCTGGCGTGGCGGACCCGCCGCGAGCAGGGTTGGCTCAGGACCTTGCCCTTGGTGGCCACCGGCGTCCTTGTCCTGCAGGTCACGTTGGGCATCTTGAACGTCCTCTACAAGCTGCCCCTTGTCGTCACGGCAGCCCACCATGGCAACGCCTACCTCCTGTTCGCCCTGCTCATCGGCCTGTCCTTCCGCCTCGTCGCGGCGCGCGCCGTGGTCCCCGAGGCCCGGTCGGCCGCGCTCGCAACCTGAAGGAACAAGCTCGGCTTGCGGCAACAGCATCAGGGCAGCTGCCCGTCCACGTGGCGGGGGCTGCCCCTGTTGTTGTCGTGGCTTGTCGTGGCCGGTTCATGGCCTGTACCTCCCGCTGCCGCGCAGGCTTCGGCAGGTGCCGATTCTGATGAGGCTCTCCCCGAGGCCCCGGAAGCGGCGGCAATGGCCGACGGCCAGGCACGGACCGACGACACCTCCCTGCTGCGTCTCGACGGCACCGTCACGGCGTCGCCATCCATAACCTCCGGCCCGGGGCCAAGAATCACGGACGAGCCCTGGGAGAGGCCCGTGATCTGGATGGGTACCGTCGGCATGGTCGGGATGGTCCTTGGCCTTCTGGGCCTCGCCACAAGACTGCAGGGCAGCTCGGGAAGCACCGGCACGACCAGCCCCACGGGCGGCGCGGCATCCGGAGCCTCGGGCCTCGGTGCCCTGCCAATCGGGCCGTATGCGGAGCCCATGATGCTCTGGGGCCTCGGCCTGGGCTTGCCCCTCTACCTAACGGGCGCCCTGCTGTCGGCCCGGCGCGAGGACCAGGAGCGGCGCCGTGCGACCGGCCTGCCCGGGGACGAGCCGTAGATGGATCTGACGGACATCCTGGTGGTGGTCTTTGCCTCGGCGATCGCGGGACGCCTCGTCGACTTTTCGGCCGTCTGGTTCCTGTTTCATCCGTACCGCAAGGTCAACCTGCCCCTGATTCGCGAGTTAGGTGTCCTGCCGCGACGTCAGGAGGCCTTGGCCGATCAGGTCGCCCTGCTCATCGAGGAGCGCCTGATTACGCGTGAGCGCATCTCGACCTACCTCGAATCCGGGGACATCGCCGACAAGGTCCAGGCCTCGGTCCGCGGCGTGTTGCACGAGGTCCTGACGACGGCTCATCCCTCTGTCCGCGACCTCTTGCAGCGCCACCTGGGGGAAGCCGTCGACGTCGATGCCGAAATCGCCCTGCTCTCGGAGCGGGCAGCCGAGGCGCTGGCAGGCCTGCTTGCCCGCCCCGCTTTCCGGGCGAGATTAACCAATCTGGCCGAGGACCTGCTCCGGCAGTGGGGCCCCAAGACCCTCGAAGAGTCCTTGCCGCCCGATCTCGCGGACCGCATCATCCATCACCTTTCGGGACGCTTCCTCGCGTGGACGGATCACGCCGACGAGGAGGCACGACGTCTGGACGCGTGGTTGGCGTCGCTCGGACCGCTTCCCGAGCTGGTCCCCCAGGAAATGCTCGATCTGGTGCAGACACGTCTCAAGGACCGATTGCCGGACCTGGCCCGAATCCTCGAGGACGTGCTGCAGGAGCCGCGTGTCAAGGCGTTTGTCCGGACCTACCTGGTCGAAGTGGTGGATCGCCTGGTCGCGAGCAGTCCCAACATGTTCTCGGTCGAAGGCCTGCTCGGGGCGTGGCGTCAACTCTTCCCGGAGGACTTCGCCAAGCGCCTCGACCAGTTTGTCGACGAGACGCTGCCGAGGCTGCGTCGGGCGCTCGAGGATCCCGACACCCTGACCTTCGTGCGGGACCGCATCGACCGGGCCTTCGACGAGATGCGCGTGACGCCCGTCGGTGCCTGGTATGGACGACTGGGCCAACGTGGTCGCGCAGAGTGCGTGACGGTCGTGGCGACCCTCCTGCGCAGTCCTGTCGCGCTCGCCATCGCAACGGAACTGGCGCGTCTGGGCGTCCAAAGGTTGATGGCGACCCCCATCGAAGGATTTCTGCCCTCCTCGTGGCGCGAGGCCGACCCCATCGGACGCCGGCTGGCCGAGTTGGAAGACGTGGCCGTTGCGGACTGGCCCGAGGTCCTGCTGCCCCGCCTGCAAGAGCTTCTGGGACGCGGGCAGGCACCCGACGGTTTGCCGGAGGGCCTGCTTGCCGTCGCGGCGCACGGGGAAGGCCCGCGGCTCTCGGCTTGGCTGCTGGATCACCTGCCTGAAGACCCCGCAGCCAGGCGGGAAGTCGAAGCCTATGCCATCGCGCTCGAGACCGGCGGTATCAGCCTTGCGGGCCAGGCGACCCCACTCCGCCGTGCCATCGACCGGGCATGTGCCCTGGCCGACGAGCCGGTAGCCCGGGACACGCTGCGGCGGTGGATCGCAAGGGGCATCGAAGCCTTGGCCGGCCTGCCCCTGGGTCGACCGGCCGACTGGCTCGAGGGTCCTCGGGCAGAACGGCTCGAGGAGTTGCTGGTTGCCCAGGTCCGGGGCCTGCTACGGAGCCAGGCCCACAAGATCGCGGAAACCCTCGACTTCAAGGACATGGTGCGTGCCGGCATCATGCGCGCCGAACCGGCGGCCATCGAGGATGTCGTGAAGCGACGCCTGGCCCGGCGCGAGTTCAACACGATCTTTCTCATCGGCCTGATCTTCGGGGGCGGTGTCGGCCTGGGGGCCACCTTGCTTTTCCGGCAGGTCGCGATCTGGTCTGCGTCGGCCGGCTGGAGCGCCGCGGCAGGTGTTGCCGTCGCCGGCGTGGGCATGGTGCTGGTGATGCTGAGGTTTGTCCGGGTATGACCGCGGTCGCGCGCGTGACCGTGGCCTTGCTGCTCTCCCTGGTGGTGCCGGCAGGGCCGACGGCCCATCCTGCGCGGGCTGCAGAGACCGTCAGCATCGAGGACACCCAAGGTCGCCTCATCTGGGGCAAGGGCTCGGACGCGAGGTCGCTGTGGTCCGAGCGTAACGTCTGGATTGAGGGCACTTGGCTGTGGAGCGCCCATCCGGTCGAGGCCCCGAGCCCGATCCACCTCAAGGACATCCTCGTTCAACTACAAAGCAACATTTTGAGACTTGGCGAACTGTTTGTATATCAGCAACTAAAAGATGCCGATAAAGATACACTGACACGAAGACAGGAAGACGTCCGTCTTCGGCTGCGTCGGCATTTCGACGAGGGCGCCATCCGGGTCGTGCGCTATGCCGGCGGTCCAGGTGCGTGGCAAGCCCAGGTCGCCTACGATCTCGAGGCCTTCGAGACGGCACTGGGCTTCCGTGCCTTTTCCGCGCCGCCGCGACCGGCGGAACCCACCCGATTCGAGCAGGTCATCCGCAGCGAACAGTGGTGGAATCGCGCCTGGGACTGGGCGTGGCTCGCGACGATGGGCCTTGCCGTCGGTGCCGTCGTCCTGCTGGTGGACGCCACGACCAACCGGCGTTGACGGATAGCCGGCGCTGACGGCCGACCGGCGAAGGAGTCGTCGTCAGGGTACAGGTGCAGGCTGGAAGGTGCCGTCGAGAATGCTGGCCCGCCAGCGTTCGACGCGCCGCTGCAGATGCCTGAGGTTGTGAATCGACAGCAAGGTATGGGCCAACCACTCGCCCGCCCGGACCAAATGGTGCACGTAGCGGCGGTCGAAGCGCACGCACGTCAGGCAATCGCACTCGGGCTCGATGGGGTCGGCATCATCCGCGTAACGCGCCGACTTGATCTGAAGGCGACCATCCCCCGACCAGACCGTACCGTGGCGCGCCATCCGGGTGGGATGCACGCAATCGGCCATGTCGATGCCGTGCGTGATGGCCAGGTGCAAGTCCTCAGGGGTACCAACGCCCATCAGATAGCGGGGCTTGCCGACCGGCAGGTGGGGAGTCGTCACGGCCAGCGTGGCGGCCATGTCCGCCCTTGACTCGCCGACGGAAAGCCCACCCACGGCATAGCCCGGGAAGTCCATCGGCACCAGGGCCTCGGCGGAGCGACGACGCTCCTCGGGATCGATACCGCCCTGGACGATACCGAACAAGGCTTGGTCCGCCCGGTCGTGGGCAGCGAGGCAACGCTCGGCCCAGCGTGTCGTCCGATCGACGGCCCGCCGCACTTCGGCCGGATGGGCCGGCAGCCGGATGCATTCGTCGAAGGCCATCGCGATGTCGGCCCCGAGATCCATCTGGACCCGCATCGATCGCTCGGGGTCCACGAACCAGCGGGAGCCGTCAATCGGACTGCGAAAGCGGACTCCCTCCTCGGAGATGGATCGCAAGGCAGCCAAGGAAAATATCTGGAATCCGCCCGAATCGGTCAGCACGGCTCGGGGCCAGCGCATGAAGGCATGCAGGCCTCCGGCCTTGGCGATGCGCTCGGCACCAGGCCGAAGCATGCAATGGAAGGCGTTCGCGAGAACGACTCCGGCCCCGGTGTCCGCGACCTGCTCCGGCAACAGGGTCTTGACCGTGGCCTGGGTACCGACGGGCATGAAGGTCGGCGTCGGAATGTCCCCGTGGAGCGTGTGCAGGATGCCTGCCCGTGCCTGTCCGACCCGGGCCAGCACGGTCATGCGGACGGGCGGCGAGGTCATCGGCCGGCCACCAAGGGCCTTGGGGCTCCCGGCAACGAGGCAGGCGTCGGCGTGGGCGAGGGTGCCAGCGTCGGATCCCCCAGCACGAAGCCGGGGAACTCGCACCCCGCCAGCGGCACGAGGACCGCCATCAGGATCATTGCCGGCAAATGCCGCATCAAGGTTGCCACGCCAGGACTCCTTCCCGCGTCGCGAGGCGTTCGGCCTCGGCGCCCGCCCCCGCGCGCCGCAGTCGACCGAGGGGGCCATGTGCATGGTGCCATCCCCGGCCGACAAGCGCACGGTCTCCCCCCCAGTTCCTGGAGCAGACGAAGGCTGCGCGCCTGTTTCAGGAAGGCTCCCACGCGCCCGTGCCACGCCACGACCAGGGCCGCCTCACGGGTGGCTCGCCCGGCGTCGCCAAGATGCCAGGCCCACCGGGCAAGTGCACGTCGGGCAAGCGCCTCCTGACGTCTGTCACCCGCGGCAAGGGCGGTCTCGAGCGCCTCTTCCAGCCACGAGCCTGCTTCCCCAAGGTCGCCATCCAGACCACGCGCAAGGCCGCCCAAGCGATGCAGATCCCCCCAAGGCGCACCGCCGGGAAGCATCGCGAGGAGTTGCCTGGCACGCGCGAGCGGGGCATCCGCCGCGCGGACGGTGGCGCCGGCCAGCGCCGCTTGGACCTGCAGCAAGGCCAGACGCGCCGCAGTCAGCGGATCCCCGGCCTCGAGCGCCCGCCGCTCCCAGTCCGGCACGTGGTCCCGGATGAGCGACCACTCGCCCAGTTCCAACCGGACCACGCCCATGTTGCGTTCCATGGCCAACCAGCGTCGGGTCGCCGCCTCATCCTGATACAGGCGTCGGCAGTGCGCGAGGGCCCTTCCGGCAGCACGCAGGTCCCCGCGGGCGTGCAGGATGGTTCCCAGATTGTGCCGGGCATCCGCCTCCCCGAGGCGATCGCCCGTACCCTGCCTCAGGGCCAGCGCCTTGATGGCATGCCGCAGTGCCGTCCCCACGTGCCCGACCAGGCGCTCATGCACGGCGAGGTCATGCCGGATCCGCGCCAGCAAGGCATCCCGGCCGTCGCCGGAGGGCGTGCGGGCTACGCGGCGCAGGACGGCGCCCGTCCGATGGCGCACCTCGCGCCACTGCCCCGGCGCATCGCCAGCCACGCGCGCTCGATATCGAAGCGATCCGCCTGCTCGCCGGGTGCGAAGCGAGGTTGCCACCGATCGAGCCAGGCGATGGCCCGCGCGTAGGCTCCCACGGCATCCAGCACCCGCAGGGTCGCAAGCAGCAAGTCCGTATCGGGCGGGCCGATGTCCGGAATGGCTTCAAGGCTTGCCAGCGCCGCAGCGGCAGCCGGGGCCTCGCCCGCAGCCAAATGCGCACGCAGCCACAGAGCCCACGACCGGGCATCCCCGAGGGGCCCCGCGCGCTCGAGATGGGCAAGGGCTTCCCTCGGACCACCGACACGCAGGGCCTCGGCCGCCGCATCGCGCCACGCCGCCCGGGCCTCGTCGGCCTCTCCTGCGGCCGCCCACTGACGCGCGCGCCAGGCAGCGGGCAACAGGACCATCGCCGGACACAAGGCGACCCGGGTATGCCACGCCCGGCGCTCGGGCTCGAGCATCTGGCCATAGAGCATTTCCTGCAGGAGGGCATCGGCAAAGCCGACTTCATCGGCCCCGAGGCCGGTCAGGATGCCGCGATCGTGCAGTTGGCCGGCGACAGTGGCTTGCCGCGCATCCAGAACTGCTCCCAGAGCACCCTCGGCCAACGCGGTCCCAGCACCGAGGCAAGCCTCACCACGCTCCGCTCGTCTGCGGAAAGCAGGTCAAGCCTTGCCTGCAGCAGGCCATGCAGGCCCCTGAAACGACCGGACTCGTCTGGTGCGATTCGGGCACTGTCGCCACCGGCCCACGCCAGCGAAAGGTCCATGGCCCCGGCGTCACGGAGACCTTCGAGGGCCCGGACAGGGCCTCGCCAAGGCAGCAGGCCGGTCACGTCGCGCCCGGCAAGGACGACGAAATCCCGATTGCCCCTCTGGGCAAGGAAGGGAGCAAGGACGCGTCGTGACCATGCATCCATCCACTGCGCATCGTCCGGCAGCCAGACCACGCCTTCCGAGGGTGCCGAGGCGACAAGGCGTCCCCGGGGGTCGCCCTCACCGGCGACCGGGCAAGGCAGCCCCGGTGCGAGCACCGGCCACAGGCGCGCCAGGTAGGCACCCGGTTCCTCGGCGCGTTGGGCGGCCACGCCTGTCCTGACAATCCGGTGCCCCCCGTGGCGGCGAGCCATCGCATGAAATCGTGCCAACAAGGCAGTCTTGCCGATGCCGGCCGGTCCATGGACCAGGAATGTTCGCTCCGGGACACGGCCCGCCAGCATGGCACCGAACTGCTCGAGGTGCGCCTCACGGCCCACGAAGGGTCCGCGATGGCCCCAGCCCTCACGCTCGGGCCTGCTGCCAAGCACCCGATGGCAGGCGACGGGTTCGAGAAAGCCCTTCAGGTTCATCGGTCCGAGGGGAAGGAAGGCATGGCGGCAACGGGCTGACTTGCGCGTCGCATCATCCGTCAGGATGGCACCGAGCGGAGCCAGGCTCTCGAGTCGCTTGGCGAGGTTGACGGTCGCGCCAAGGACCGTCCATGTCTCGCTGCGACCCGCCCTTATCGGACCGGACACGACGTTGCCGGTGGCGAAGCCGATGCGAAGGGCCAACTGCCGACCGGTCGCCATGGGCGAGGCAAGGCCTCCCATGGCGTCCTGCATCGCCAGCGCCGCCTGCACGGCTCGTGCCGCATCATCCTCGTGGCCGACAGGATCCCCGAAGCAGGCCAGCAGGCCATCACTCAGGAATTTGTCGACTTGGCCGCCGGCCGCCTCGATGGGCGGCACGGTCGCTCCAAGAACGTCATCAAGGACCTCGAGCAGGGCTTCGGCATCGAGTTGGCGCGCCAGGCCGGAGAAGTCGACGAGATCCGAGAACATCACCGTCATTCAGCGCCGCCGGCCCGTGGACCCGGTCGGCAAGGTGTTGGCCATCCTGCATCCCCCGTCACGATGGTGCGACGGGCAGGCAGGAGAACCTAGGCCGGCAAGGACGAGGACGACCGTCCTGCGGTGACTTGCGCGACCATCGCACGAACCTGCTCGGAATCGGTGGCGCCGTCAGGGCCCTTGAGGGCAGAGGCCACGATGGCGCCGGAGGCACAGGCCCTGAAAGCTTCGACGGTCTCCAGCGTCAGGCCGGAACCGACCAGCAGCGGCACGTCGGGCAACACCGCCGCCACGCGGGCGAAGTCCCGGGGGTCGGCCGGCAGGCCCGTACCTGCCCCGGACAGGATCAGGGCATCGGCGCCGCCGCGCAGGACCGCATCGCGCGCCTGGTCCTCGAGGGCATAGGGCGCGAGCGGCACGGCATGCTTGACGGCGACGTCGGCCAAAATCGCGACCTTTGAATCCAGCTGGCGACGCAACTGAGCCAACTCCCACGCTTCACCCTGGATGATGCCTTGATCGGCAAGCACGGCCCCGACCAGGACGTTGACCCGGATGAAGTCAGCCCCGACGGCGTGGGCAATGGCCAATGCCGATGCCGCATCGTTCCGCAGGACATTGATGCCCCAACGCGCCTCGGGAAAGGCGAGCCGCAGGCGCTCAGCCACGACGGCCATGCCTGCGATCGTCGCCGCGGGCACCTTGCCCCGGACGAAGGGGCGATCACCGTAGTTCTCGATGACGAGACACCGCACGCCTCCCGCGAGGTAGGCCGCGACTTCGTCCCGCGCGTGGGCCACGATGGCCTCCAGCGTGTCGCGGGCGTCAGGCGCACCCGGAAGCGCACGCAGGTGAACCACGCCAATCAGGGGCCACGAACCCGCCGAAAACCAATCCGGTCTCATCAGGTGTCACCACGTCCTTCCTCAGCAAGAATCCGGTCTGCGGGCACACGCAGCTCGCGACCGTCCTCGTCCAGCTCCACGCGGACGGCCATGTTGGCCGCATCGACGGACAGCACCGTGCCCCGTCCCTGGGGCGTGGCGACCGCTGCCCCGGCCATCGGCAGTTCCTGGCGGACCTCGAGGACCATCTGGTGCTCGTAGGACAGGCAACACTTGAGCCGGCCGCACATGCCGCTGTTCTTGGAGGGATTGGCCGGCAGGTTCTGGTCCTTGGCCATCTTGACGGTGATGGGCATGAACGTCTTCAGGAACGTGCTGCAGCACAACTCCTTGCCGCACGCCCCCACGCCCCCCAGCAGGCGCGCCTCGTCTCGGACGCCGATCTGCCGCAGCTCGATGCGGGTGCGCCGGAACAGCCCGGTCAAGTCCCGCAGCAACTCGCGGAAGTCCACGCGTCCTTCGGCCGTGTAGTGAAAGGTCAGGCGCACGAAGTCGAAGGTATAGACGGCATCAACCAGGTCCATGCCCAGGCCGTGCGCGGCGACTCGCTCGGCACAGGCCTTGAGGGCTTTGGCCTCTTCGCGCCACTTGGTCTCCAGCTGCAGCCGATCTGCCTGGGTGGCCAACCTCAGGAGCGGCACCGCCGGGCCATCGATGCGGACATCGGCCACGGCATCCGGCAGCAACAGGACGGGCCCGCACTCTAGGCCCCTCTCCGTTTCGTAGACGACAAAGGTCCCGGCGCCCAATTCATCCTGAACACCGTCGAGGGGCCGCAGATCACCGGGACGCAGACGGACGGCCGGAACAGGCATAAGCTCGGGCTCCTCAGGCCAACCTGGCGAGGCGGTGGGCCCCCGCCATCCAGGCGTTGGCGGGTTGAACCCCGGCCTCGAGGCGCTGGCGGACCTCGAGTAGGACGGCGAGCCTCGCCCACGCGCCGTCATCGCCACCGCAAGCCGCCAAAACCGGGCCGCAATCCGCGTCCGATTCGGAACGGCGGACCTCTCCCGTGCGCGCCCACCACCACGCCTCGGCAACGCGATCGATGGCCTCGTCGACAAGGCGCAGATGAAGCTCGAGGACCTCCTGTGTCCCCTTGCGTTCTTCAACTTCGGGCTGGCGCCGGATACGGTCCAGGACGGCCAGGCGCCGGCCGGCATCCCTATCGGTCAGCCAAGGCCGCATCAGGTCCTGCCAGTCATCTGGCACAGGCGTCGGCTCGGCCGCCTCGGAGCGATCCCGTCGCTGCCGAGGCTGGAGGAAGGCATGGGCCTTGCCCGCGCGGCCTGCGGCCACGCGAACGGCCCGAGGGCGTGCATGCGGATCCCCGATGGCTTTCTCGTCGAGCCATTGCCGGATGCGCAAGTCGGGCAGCGGGCTGAAGGTCAGGCGCCGACAGCGGGAGACCACCGTCGGCAGGACATCTGACAACGCCGAGCCCAGCAGGATGATCACGCACGGTCCCGGGGGCTCCTCGAGCAGCACCAGCATCGCGTTGATCGCGGGCGTGCTCATGCCGTCCATCTCGACGACATGTACCTGGAGACCACCACGGAAGGAAGCCTGCTTGGCGATGGGGATGAGACCGTCCTTGGTGGTCTTCTGTTCACCTGTCCCCACCTGGTACCGGCTGACAATCTGGTCGATGGAGACCCCCCTGCGCTCGGGCAATGGCTCCCAGACGTGCAAGTCCGGATGGTTCGCGTCTTCAATCACGCAACTGGCACATCTGTCCGGGGCAAGGAAGCCGCAGGCCTCCAGTGTCTCGCGCCGCTCGCAAAGCAAGGCTCGGGCCCAACGCAGGGCGACCGTCCGCTTGCCGGAGCCTTGAGGACCGACGATGAGCCAGGCGTGATGCGGAGCGACCAGCGCACGATCGAGTGTTTCGAGGACCGACGTTTCCAGCAGAAGGTCCGCCGCCCAGGGGGGAACTGGCACGTGGCGTGCCCTAGCCCTCGACGTGATGGAAGTTCATGCCTTGGCCGGGCGCCGCAAAGCAGATGACCTTGCTGCCGCCTTCCTTCTTGGCAAGGTCGAAACGCCGGGACGCCATCTGGACGAGGGCGCGGGGCGAGGTCGTCTCGACGGTCGACGAGACACCGACTGCGGGCGCCATGTAGGGTGCCAGCTGGAGCATGCGCCGGGTGAAGCGCTTCAGGACCTCGACGGCAGCCTCGGCCGAGGTCGAGGGGAAGTAGAACAGGAGGTCGAAGCCATCCCAGCGAACGGCCCAGTCCGTCTGACGGATGACCTGGCGCACCACCTGGCCGACGTCGCCGAATCGGGCATTGGCCTCGTCCGGGGTCATGGTCCTGGCGACGGCCGCGAACTCGGGCAGGCCGATCACGGCCACGGAGCCCGTCTCGCGGCTGCGCACCAGACGCTCGCACTCCTCGCGGAAGCGCTCGTTGAAGTAAACGCGATTCCAGAGGCCTGTCAGGCGGTCGGTGCTGGTGCGCTTGTTGACCTCCTCCTCAAGGCGGGTCGCATGAACCGAGAGGCCCAGCGTCGGCGCGACGAGGCGAGCCAGCGCACCGGCGAAGGCCAGGTCCTCGTCGGCGACAAGCAGGGCCCCGTAGATCTGGCGGTTCGCCAGCACGGGTACCCGCACTGCCCCGGCCACGTCACCCAGAGGCACGGGCTCGAGATCCGCCGACGTCAGATCGGCCATCCGCTCCGCGGCGGCCTTGAAGAGCTTGTCGGCGGCCTGGCCCGAGGGCATGAAGCCGTCCGGCCCATTCAGACGCAGGGCGACGGATGCCGTGGGTCGATGCTCGGAAAGTGCCTCGGCAATGCGCCCGAGCACGAAGTCGAGGCTGCTGCTGGCCGGGACGGCCTTCGTGATATGGACCAGGGCCTCGTACTGACTGGGCGCGAGCGCGGCGGACGCTTCCATGGGTTTCCTCGAACAGGGTGCGACATGGTCATCATACCAATCCGGGGCCTGCTTGACCCCATCGACGGGGGAGGGCGGGCAGCCTAGACTGAACACCATGCCTGCGGAAGCCTTGCAAGCTGCGACACGGCCCGTCCTGGGGGTCTACGACTCGGGGGCAGGCGGGCTGTCGGTCCTGCGCCACTTGCGTGCGCTCAGGCCGGATTTGCCCGTCCTGTACATGGCCGACACCGCCCGTGTCCCCTACGGTGATCGCTCCGCAGACGAAATCCGGTCCTTCAACCGCGAGATTGCCGGGGCGCTCGTTGAGCGCGGCGCGACCCATCTGGTGGTGGCGTGCAACACGTCCTGCGCCCTCGCCCTGCCGGAGCTGCGCGAGACCCTGCCGGTCCCCGTCACCGGACTGCTGGAGACGGCATCCCGCCGTGCACTCGAGGCCGGCCGCGACATCGGGGTCCTGGCCACCGTCGGTACCATCCGGAGCGACGCCTACGGCGCAGCCATCAGGCAGATGGACCCCACGGCCCGCGTCCGGGGCCTCGCCTGCACCGCGTGGGTCCCGCTGGTCGAGTCCGGAGCCGTCGCGGGCGAGCCAGCCCGGCGTCTGGTCCAAGAAGCCCTCTCGGCCTGGCAGGACATGCCCCCGCTCGATGCCGTCATCCTGGGCTGCACCCACTTTCCGTTCCTCGAGGACCTCATCCGGGGTGCCTTGCCGGGCAACCCGCGACTGGTCGATCCGGGGCCGCTCGTGGCAGCCCAGTTCCTCGCCGGCGTGCCGGGGGGAGCGGGACAGGACGGCCTGCTGACCGTCTGGTCAAGCGGGGATACCGACGAGTTCCTCTCCACCGTGCAGCGCCTCGTGCCCGAGCTGGGCCTGAACGAGGTCCTGCCGTGGCGCTTGACCGCGAACGCGTCCGTCAGCCTGCGCAGCAGCTAGGGGCCGGCGACCAAGGCGTCTGCGGCGACCGAACCATCGGCCTGCAGGCGCCCGCCAAGCCCCGAGACCGTGCCGGTCCACCAAAGCCACTCGGCCGCATGATCGCTGTCGTCCCGCCAGCGCCCCAGCCAAGGATCGCCCTGCGAGGAGAGCGCCGCCAGGTAAGCACAGCGCCTGGCCCCCGCCTCGAGAAACATCCTTCCGGCCAGGCGATGTGCCGGTGCCAGATTCAGCCATCCGGACGCCGGCAAGGCCGCGGGCAACATGCCCAATTGACGGGCGACGCGCGCCAGGAACTCCTCTTCCATGGGCTCCGCGAAATCCAGGGCACGTCGGATTCGCATACCTGCGGTATCCGTCGCGGCGACGTTGAAGGCGCCATCCAGCCCCTCGCCCAGGAACAGCAGATTGGCCCCTCCGATCCGCAAGGCTGGCGGGTCGGGAGACGCTTGCTGATCCACGGTTTCCGGCCGGAAGACGGTCGCATGTTCGCTCGCGGGCCCCGCAGCCGGTGGCGCCGTTGCGCATGCAGCCAACAGACCGCATAGGACGAGGTGCACGAGGAGCCTCTCAGTCAGACATCCGGGGAGCGGCCGCAAAGCGACAGGAGCCATGCACCCGACCTTGCCGCACGCCCGTCGCGTCCGGCTGATCCTTGCCGGACGGACCTCCTCGGCCAATCAGCCGTGGCGCCTGCGGCGGGGCGGATCCCCGTACAGATAGCGCAGCGCGGCAGGCAGGCGCCGGCGCCACGATGACTCGTCATGCCTCCCGGTACGCACCGGATGCCACGTCAGGTCACGGCCGGCGACAAAGCCCTTGCGCTGCAGCAGCTGGGCCATCCATTCGGCGTGCTGGATCGGATAGCCTCCGGCTTCCCTGCCTCCACAATCGAGCCAGATGCGCGGCTGGCCCCAGGCGGGAGAACGGGCGACGAAGGGAAAGGCCTCGCCTTCCGCGGCCCAGAGGGACGGGGACATGCACAGCAAGCGACCGAACCTGTCGTTGTGCCGAAAGAAGGTCACCAAGGCGGCAAGCCCCCCCATCGAGGAACCGCCGATCAGCCAATCTTCCCGGGCCGCGGAGACGTGCAGGTGCCGGGTGACCCACTCGGCCAGTTCCGTGACGATCCAGTCCGCCAGGACAAGGCCGTAGGCCGGCGCGTCCGGCTCGACGGGCCACGGGGCCAATTCCTGGACGCGGGTCTCCCCACCGTGGTGAATCGCCACGACGACTGGCACGGACAGACCGCGTTGCGCCCGACGGTCGAGGACACGGTGGAGATGCCACCCCCCGGCAAAGGTTCCGGCGTCGTCGAACAGGTTCTGGCCGTCGAACAGCAAGGCAACGGGCCAGCGTCGCTGGGGATCGCCATAGCCGGGCGGCGTGTAGACCCGGGTCGGCAACGCGGCGGGCAGTCCGGCAATCCGAAAAACCGGCCCATCGTGGATGGTGCCGGGCAGCAGCGGCTTGCGAGGGGGCGTCATGGGCGTTTCACGCTACCATGGGGTCGTGGATAGGGCCAAAGCGGACGTGCAGGGCTGGGAAGTCGCCGTCGTGGGCGGCGGGGCCGCCGGGATGCTGGCTGCCCTCGAGGCATCGCGCGCCGGCGCGCGCACCATCCTGCTCGAGAAGACCGCACGGCTCGGGACCAAGCTGCGCATTTCGGGCGGCGGCCGCTGCAACGTCACGAACGCCTTGGACGACCTGCGGGCGTGGGAGCGCATGCTTCCGGGCAACGGTCCGTTCCTTCGCCACGCGCTCAGGTCCTATCCGCCAAAGGCCTTCCTGGACTTGCTGACGGAGGAAGGCGTGCCGACCCGGGTCGAAGCCCCCTACGGCAAGGTCTTTCCAGAGAGCGGCAAGTCGGGCGACGTCATCGAGGCCCTGGTCCGGGCGATGCGTCGGGCCGGCGTCACCATCCGGACGGAAGCAGCTGTCCGGGACATCCGCACCGGGCAAGACGGCAGAGTCGAGGGCCTGCTGCTCGACGAGGGGCGTTTTCTGGCCGCCGACGCCATCATCTGGTGCACGGGGGGACGGTCCTTCCCCAAATCGGGCAGCACGGGCGACGGCTATCCCGTCCTTCGCCGGCTCGGCCACACCATCGCCCCGACCTATCCATCGCTCGTCCCGTTGCGGGTCGAAGGCACGACCCCGCTTGCGGGCGTCGCCCTGCGGGGCGTCCGGGGGCGCGTCCGCGTTCCTGGTACCAAGGAGCCCTTGCCCTGGGACGGCGACGTGCTCTGGACGCATTTCGGCCTGTCGGGCCCCATCGTGCTGCAACTCAGCCGGGCGCTTGCCGAGGGCTGGGTTGCCGGTGCGCAGGGCAGCCTGCAACTGGATCTCGAGCCCGAGCGGTCCGCCGACGACCTGGACGCAGCCATTCGTCACCTGGTGACCACCGCAGGCAGCCGGACCGCACGCAGCCTGGTGCCCGAGCACGTGCCCCGGGCCCTCGTGCCCGAGGTGCTCGCCGCTGCCGACGTACCGGCCGAGCGGCGGCTGGCCGAGTTGTCCAAGGCAGAGCGTCTGCGGCTTGTCGCAACGCTCAAGGGCTGGTCCTTCGTGCCGTCCGGATGGCACTCCTTCGAGGCGGCGGAGGTCACGGCAGGCGGGGTGGTCGTCGACGAGGTCAATCCCCGCACGATGGCCTCGCGGCTGCTCGAAGGCCTGTACCTCGCCGGCGAGGTACTGGATGTGGATGGCTACGTGGGTGGCTACAACCTGCAGGCGGCCTGGTCGACGGGAGCCGTTGCCGGGCGCGCCGCCGCAGCTTCCGTGCTCGGGTACCGCAAGGCCCCGCCGTCTGCTACGATCCGCTGACCGTTTCCCCGGAGGCTCCATGCGTCATCCTCGTTCCAGCGGACTGCTGTTGCACCCGACCTCCTTGCCCGGTCCCTTCGGCATCGGCGACTTGGGCCCGATGGCGCATAGCTTCGCGGACTTCCTCGCCCTCTCCGGCCAGACGCTGTGGCAGGTCCTGCCCCTCGGGCCGACCAGCTTCGGGGACAGTCCTTACCAGTGCCTGTCGTCGTTTGCCGGCAATCCAAACATGGTCTCGCCCGAGGTGCTGGCCGAGGCAGGGCTCGTCACGGCCGACGAACTGGCCGCCTACCCTCGGTTCGACGACGGACGCATCCGTTTCGGCCCCGTCATCGAGGCCAAGCAGGCCCTGCTCAGGAACGTGCATCGCCATTGGGATGCCCGGGCTAGCCAGACGATGAAGGACCGCTTCGCCCGCTTCGTGCGGGGCAGGGCCCAAGCGGGGTGGCTTGACGACTTCGCGCTGTTCATGGCGCTCAAGGCCGCGCATCAGGGTGCACCCTGGCCGCAATGGCCCGCAGCGCTCAGGGACAGGGACCACGGGGCGCTCGAGGACGCCCGCCGGCGCCTTGGCCACGATATCGGGTTTCATGTCCTCTGTCAGTTCCTATTCCGGGATCAATGGGATGCCCTGCGCCAGCGGGCGTCACTGGAGGGCATCCGTCTGGTGGGCGACATCCCGATCTTCGTCGCGTATGACTCGGCGGACGTATGGCGGGACAGGGCCATGTTCCAGTTGGATGACCAAGGGCGACCCAAGGCGGTCGCAGGCGTTCCGCCCGACTACTTCAGCCGCACGGGCCAGCTCTGGGGCAATCCGCTCTATGATTGGCAGGCCATGGCCGACGATGACTACCAATGGTGGGCTCGGCGCCTTGGGCATGCCTTGTCGCTGTGCGACATCCTGCGGCTGGATCACTTCCGGGGCTTCGAGGCCTATTGGGCCGTGCCGGCCGGTGCGCCCACCGCCGAGAGCGGTGCATGGGAGCCGGGCCCCGGGCAGGCCTTCTTCGATGCGATGCGCCGGCATCTGGGCCATCTGCCCCTCATTGCCGAGGATCTGGGTGTCATCACCCCGCCGGTTGCGGCGCTTCGGGATGACAACGACCTGCCGGGCATGCGCATCTTGCAGTTCGCCTGGGACGGCAAGGCAACCAACGACTTCCTGCCTCACCGCCACGCGCCTCAGAGCGTGGTCTACACCGGGACCCACGACAACGCGACTACCCGGGGCTGGTGGCAGGGCGCCGGGCAGGACGAGCGCAAGCGCGTCGTCGCCTACCTGGGCAAGCCCGTCGATGACCCGGCGTGGGCCTTGATCGAACTGGGCATGCGGTCGCCGGCAGACCAGGTCATCATCCCCCTGCAGGACTTGCTGTCCCTTGGCGATGAAGGGCGCATGAACCTGCCGGGTGCAGCCGAGGGCAACTGGGGATGGCGTCTCGGCCAACCCGGCCTGTCCGAAGCCATTGCGGTCCGCCTTGGCGACCTCGCCAGAACCTATGGCAGGTGGCCCGCCTAGGGCCGTCGGCACCCCCGGAACGTGCTAGATTGTAGCCATGAACTTTCTTGACCAGCTCAAGAACCTTGCCAACAAGGGCAAGGAGGAAGCGAAGCCTGCGGCAGAGGAAGGCGGCCTGCCGCCGGCCAGGCCGCGCAAGCGCCGCAAGCAGAACCTGAATCCGCTGGACCCCAAGAACCTTCCGGCATTGATTCCGGTGGCCATCGCGGCGATCGGCGGCCTGATCTTCGTCGTCTATCTGGTCATCCAGAACATCTTCTTTGCGCCGCCCCCCATACCGACGGACACGCCGCCGCCCCTCGTGACGCCGGCACCGGCGACGTACAGCGTCCAGGCCACGAGCGCCACCGGTTCGCTGCCTGTCGCGATGGATGCCTCGGCCGCGATGGACCCGAGCAACCCCGTCACCTCGGTCGCAACCTACTACCCGCCGCCGCGCCCCATCAGCCTGCCCCAGGCCGGTGCTTCGGGCCAGGTAGGACAGCCCGTGTCGAATGCAGCCCTGCCTCCCCCGTCAGTTGGCAGCCAAGTCCCGAGGCTGGATGTCATGTATATCCCCGAGCAGCCCAGCGCCGCCGTCCACCTTGCCAGCACGGCAGAGGAGCTGGGCCAGACGGACCTGATCTTCTGGCAGATGACACCGATTCGAGACATCCGGGTGCGCGTCCATCAGCGACAGCGCCTGTCCAATACCGGCGAAGCCGTGTTGCTCATCGAGTTCGAGGACGATCCGGCCGCCATGGCCGGCCGCGTGACCCGCAAGAAGCCCGATGGCACGGTCGAGACGTATACTCTGGCGGCGAGAGACACGGCCTGGGTTCCCGAGTCCTCGACGCTTCGGGGCGCCCAGCAACTCAACATAATCTCGCCGATGACCGCGGCTCGAGCCGGGGTCGTGCTTGCCGGATGGGAGGACATGATCCGTCGGGCGATTGAGGCCGCGGCACTGACGGCGTCTGGTTCCGTCGGGGTGCCCCCCGCAGCCAACAGTTTCCCGCAGCAGGGTGGCGGGGTACCTGCCCGGCCCTGATGCGGCCTCGGGTTTTAGAATGGGGTCCGCTGCGCAGCGTGCATCGGGCCTCTTGCTCTTGGGCGAGGCGGCCGTGGCTGGCCCGAGCAAGGCTGGCCCGTACCCCGCGGCACAACCCTTCTTGACACCTGCCATACAGCCTAGTACGGTTGTCCTATTAGGACGCCCGTACAAATGGCCCGCCTGTCCGTACTCCCGTCCGCGACGCCTTCTGCCATCGTCGCGGCGGCAGCCGAGTTGTTCCGTAAGCACGGTTATGCCGGTACGTCGATCCAGCAGGTTTCGGCAGCCGCCGGGTTGTCCAAGGGCAATTTGACGTATCACTTCCCGAGCAAGCGCGAGTTGTTCGCCGCCGTCCAGCATGAGGCCCTGCGCTACGTCGAGGAAAGGGTCATGGACCGCTCGTTTGCGGAAGGCGCGGACACGCTGGCGGGCCTCGAGGAGTTCGCCCGACGCCTGCGCCGCCTGTTCGTCGACGAGCAAGACGTTTTCGTGGGCTGCCTGTTCACCAACGTGGCAATGGAAACGCGGCATGCCGATCGCGCCGTCGCCGACTTGGCCCGTCACCCTCTGGTGGTGCTGCGTGAGCGCGTGGCCCGTCACCTTGCAAGAGGCCAGTCGCTGGGCGAGGTCCGTACGGACCTGCCGCCCGAGACGCTGGCCCGGATGTTCTTCTGGCTGTACGAGGGGGCCCTGACCATGGCGCGGGCCCTCGAGGACAGCTCCGAGTACGACCTCTTCCGCAGTGCGCTGCGGCAGTGGTTCGCCCCTGGTGCCGCACGTCCCGAATCGGTGACCCAGGTTTCCACCCCCACCATGTCTTCAGGAGGCCATTGACGACGATGGAGTATGCAATCTGGGAAGGCTTGGCCGTGCTGGCCATCGGCCTGCTCTATGCGCGACAGGGCTACTGGGCGTGGGCTGCGCCGGGTGCCATCGGCCTCGCATGGTGGTGGCAGCAGGGCGGCGGAGCCTCGACTGGCTTCCAGGTGACGGCTGGCCTGCTGGGCTCGGCGGCCTTGCTCTTCGGCGTTGCCCCCTTGCGTCGCGCCTTGCTCTCGGGCGGCATCATGAAGTTCGTGACCACCATCCTGCCGCGGATGGGCGAAACGGAGCGCATCGCTCTTGAAGCTGGCACCGTCTGGTGGGACGGCCAGATCTTCTCGGGCAATCCGGACTGGAGCAAGTTGCTTGCCTTCCGGGTCCAACCCCTGTCGGCCGAAGAACAGGCCTTCATTGACGGGCCCGTCGAGAAGGTCTGCGCAATGATCCACGACTTCAATGCCGAGCAGGCCGGCGACCTGCCCAAGGAAGTCTGGGATATCCTCAAGCGCGAGAAGTTCCTCGGGATGATCATCCCCAAGGCGTACGGCGGCCTCGAATTCTCGGCTGCCGCCCAGTCGGCCGTCATCGTCAAGCTGGGTAGCCGCAACGGTACGGCCGCCGTCAGCGTGATGGTGCCCAACTCGCTCGGCCCTGCCGAGTTGCTGCTGCACTACGGCACCGAGGACCAGAAGAACTACTATCTGCCTCGCCTCGCCATTGGCGAGGAATTGCCCTGCTTCGCCCTGACGGGTCCCGAGGCCGGATCGGATGCCGGCGGCACGCAGTCGACGGGCGTGGTCTGCCGCGGCGTCTGGGAAGGCAAGGAAGTGCTTGGGATGCGCCTGAATTGGCGCAAGCGCTACATCACGCTCGCGCCCGTTGCCACGGTCCTCGGGCTGGCCTTCAAGCTGCTGGACCCGGATCACCTGATCGGGGATAAAGATGACCTTGGCATCACGTGTGCCCTCGTGCCCGCGGACTTGCCGGGCATCGAAATCGGGGATCGCCACGATCCCCTCGGCAACAGCTTCATGAACGGTCCGACCTTCGGCACCGAGGTCTTCGTGCCGCTCGACTTCATCATCGGCGGCCAGAAGATGGCCGGACAGGGCTGGAGGATGCTCATGGAGTGCCTGGCGGCAGGCCGCTCCATCTCGCTGCCGGCGTCGGCGTGTGCCGCGGCCCAGGGCTGCGTCCGGGCCACCGGGGCCTACGCCACGATCCGCGAGCAGTTCGACATGCCCATCGGCCGTTTCGAGGGCATCGAGGAACCTCTGGCCCGCATCGGCGGCCTGACGTACCTCATCGATTCGATGCGCCGGCTTACGGCCGGGGCCGTGGACTCGGGCGAGAAGCCCAGCGTCATCTCGGCCATCGCCAAGCGCTGGTCGACCGAGACCCAGCGGCAGATCGTCAACGACGCGATGGACATCGTCGCGGGGGCGGGCATCAGCCAGGGCGAGCGCAACGTCATCGCCCGGGCCTACCTCAGCACCCCCATCGGCATCACGGTCGAAGGCGCCAACATCCTGACGCGGACGCTCATCGTCTTCGGGCAGGGGGCCATCCGTTGCCATCCGTTCGTCCAGACCGAGATGCGGGCGTGCGCCGAGAAGAACGTCGCGAAGTTCGATGGGGCCTTCTGGGGCCACATCAACTTCGTCTTCAGCAACGCCATCCGGTCCCTGGTGCTGGGCCTGACGGACGGTGCGCCGGCGCGTCCTGCGCACCGGCACGCCAAGGTCTCCCGCTACCTGGGCCAGCTCAGCCGGCTCTCGGCAGCCTTCGCGCTGTGCTCGGACGCGGCGATGGGCACGCTGGGCGGCTCGCTCAAGGGCGCCCAGAAGCTGTCGGGCCGATTGGCCGACGCTCTGGCCTACAACTATATGGCCTCGGCTGCCGTGAAGCGCTTCGTTGACGAGGGCTGCAAGCCCGAGCACGAACCCTTCATGGACTGGAGCGTCCAGTACGGGCTGTATCAGGTGGAAGAGGCCCTCGCCGGGTTCCTCGACAATCTGCCGTTGCGTCCGGCCGCGTGGGCCCTGCGCCTTGCGGTATTCCCGACAGGCCGTCGCTACAAGCTGCCCACGGATCGGACCGGCAGCAAGGTGGCTCGGGCCCTGCTCGACGACCGTCAGGAGCGCCTGGACCTGACCCGCAACATCTACATCCCCAAGCTGGGCGAGCCCGGCCTCGGGTTGTACGAGGAAGCACTCGACGCCGTTGTGGCGGCCCAGCCCGCCGTGCGGAAGCTCAAGGAAGCCCTGCGCAGCCGCAAGCTGAACAAGTTCCCCGAGGAGACGCAAGTCGCCCGCGCCCTCGAGGCAGGCGTCCTCACGGCCGAGGACAAGGCCTCGATGGATCGTGCCGACGCCTTCCGCGATGACGCCATTCAGGTGGACAGCTTCCCCAAGGACAGCTTCCCCCGGCGTCCCCGGGAGATCCACGCCAGTCCGGTCCGCGAGGCGGTGTCCGGCAGGCGCTGATCACGCAAGGCAATAGGCCCCTGCGCTCCGTGACCGGAACGCAGGGGCCGCGCTCTTGGGGCGATGTCCCGGAACTCAGAAGCGCATCAGCTCATGACATCCGCCGCAACCGACAGCAAGGCCTGCTCACGCGGGCTGGGCTGCCGGCCGGAGGTCAAGCGCCGGCGCACCTGCGCGGACCGCCACGCCACCTCGATGCGCACACCCAGACGCACCATGCCGACAGCCCGGGGATGGTGCTTGCGCGCCAGCAGGACACTCCCCTCGTGGTGACGAACGTGGATCCGGGTCGCACAGGCGAGCTTGCAGCCGGCCTTCTGCAGGCGCCACGAAAGGTCGATGTCCTCGTTGTAGAAGAAGAAGGCTTCGTCGGACCAGTCAACCCGTTCGAGGGCGTCTCGACACAACAGCAAGCACGTTACAGGCCACCAGCCCATGGGCACGGGTGAAATCCGGCGGTGGCGGCATCGACGGCCCCTGCACACGACCATCTGGCCAGTGCATCAAGGGTGAAAGCGCCCACAGGCGTGGCTGCGATCCATGCACAGGACCAGCTGCTCGAGCGCCCCCGGCAGCAGCCTCAGGTTCGAGTTGAGCAGGAGTACGTAGCGCCCCATCCCGTACCAGCCACCTCGATTGCAGGCGGCGGCAAAGCCCAGGTTCTCCGCGCTTTCGAGGACGATGACCTCGGGGTGGCTCCGACGCACTCAGGCGACACTCTCATCCGTGGAAGCGTTATCCACCCGGACCACTTCTTGCGTCAGCAAACCGGAACCGGCAGCCACGGCGGCCAAGGTAGCCGGAAGGACCGAGGCACCGTTCAGGTTGGGGATGACGATGGTGATGTCCATATTTGGGGGGGATGACTCTACCTGCCGATAAACGGGCGAACACCCGAAGCATAACAGGTAGGCCCCATGCAGCAGGCTTAGGCCTGCCTCAGAACCCCCACTCCCCCGCATAGGCCGCAAAGGCCTGCCACTGACGGAACGGGATGATGCCGGGGTCACACCCCTCAACCACTTCCCATGCCTGAAGGAACTCACGGCGCATCCGCAAGGCAAGCGGGGTGCCGCCGATCATCAGATCATCGAGCGTACCGACCCACTCGGGAACCTCTTCCCAACCCGTCACGCAACGCAGTGTCCGCAGCACTCCGGGCTCGCCCAGGGTGTCCAGCCGGACGTCACGCAGCAGTCGCTCCAACAGAGCGAGGCGAGCGGGCTGTTCGGTCGGGTCCATGAACGAAACGGTCGTCCGGCAGGCCTCGGCCAGATCGTCCAGGTTGCGAAACCAGAAGAGGACGGGGCCGACGTCCGGCAGTTCAGGCAAGCTGACGCAGTAACCCACCAGCGTCGAAGGGGCCACCCCGTCGCGGACCAGCCGGGCAAGGCTACCCAGGGGAATCGGCGGAGCGGGCGCCTTGATGGCAATCGGTGCCGGTGACGTGGGGAGCAGGTCCTGCATGGGGGTTTCCTCTGGCAGATGATCAGGAACGAATGGCCTACAAGGCTCATCATCGCTTGTCTTTCATCCGGAAAAACACGGATATTCAGTAATTTTCGGCAATCGCAGCGATGACCGGCAACACCATGTTTCTCCTTGATGCTCAGGGGACGAACGTACGAACATGGCAGTCTGCTCCCCGGAGGAAATCCGATGCCGACCCACTTCCGACTTTCGCCCGCGTGGTTCGCCGCGTCCGTTGCGCTCGCTGCCTGTACCGCCACGACAGCCGCCCTCAAGCCCGCCGCGCAAACCGAAGGCTCGACTCCGCTCGTCATGACCCGGGACGAGCAGATCCTGGCCATCAGGGACACGATCTCGGCCGTGCAGGGTTCGACCCGCAAGCTGTCCGGGGGCGGTGCCGCAGCCTTGAACAGCGCCCCCTCGGGACTCAAGGACACGGGTGGCTCGGCCTTGAATGACACGGCGACGCTCAACAACACCGCGGCCCTCAACAACACGGCCGCCCGCAGGGTCCAGGCGGCCCGGGTAGCCGACCGCCTCGTCCAGGCTATCGCGTCGTGGAAGGCCAGCGCCTCGGACTCGGTGGAACTGCTGCACGATACGCAAACCAAACAGATTTCCGGCCTCAAAGGTACGGATTGACAAATCGGCATCGCCGTCGCGGGTGGCGGAACCCCGGAGCGCAGTGTCCGCGCCAGGCTGCTGGACATGCCCGACCGTTCCCGCCTCGAGGTCGGTCTTGCGGTGCGGGCTGCATCGTGGAGCTACTTCCCCATCGGGGTCGACCAGGCCACGGACGGCAGCACCTCATCCGCCATTCCCTTCGAGGTGGCCTACAACCAGTTTCCGGATCTCACCTCGCTCGAACGTGTTGCTTTCGACACGGAGGTTGCCTTCGGGGGGACGGCGCGAAGAGCGCGAGCCTGAAGATACTCGCGGACGACTACAAGGTCGCCGAGGGCATCCTCGCCGGCACCAGCCCCGGGGCCCCGTCCATCGTCCGGGTCGAGGAACCTCCTACCCCGGGTGACGCGCCAACAGCGGCGTCTTCGCCCACTCCCGCGGCGACGACCCCGCCTGCTCCGCTTCATCTGCCCCATTGACTCGCCATCCAGTTCACGACGTCGGACGATGCCACGGACATGGACAGGACGATGGTGCCCACGACCGATTCCGTCGACCTCGCGATGATCGGGACCATCACGCCGTGCCTGACCACGGGCAAGTCCCGTGGGTTGGGTCATCGCCAACAAGGTTCACGTCGACCCCAAGGTGCCGGCGAACAACCGCCTGGAAGCCACTTGGACCCTGCCCGCGAAGGCCATCCGTTTCATCGGCACGGGGGTGACCGATGCCAACGTAAACGTCACGGTCGATGGCCGCTTCGTGTCGAGGATCGACGGGTCCGATCTGGGCAAGGCCCGTTTCGCCCCGACCGAGAAGGGTGCCTCTGGCGGCGCGCTTTCCCCCAAGATCCTGTTCCCGGATGCCAGCCCGCTCGTTCTGGACGGCGAGAACCTCATTGGTCTTGGTCCCTACGCGGCAAGCCCCTCGCCTTCGGTTCCCCCCCCTCCTACGCACCCGAACCCCAACCCGCGGCAACACCGGGGTCGGCAGCCTCGAACCGGTCTCCGTCCTGAAGCCCCGCAGAAAGACGCCCCTGCGACCTTGATGGCCGCAGGAGCGTCTCACAATGCATCAGGTCTTGGGCACGACGGCGACCCGCAGACCACCCATCTTGACGTAGCTGTAAGGCATCAGGAAGTAGCCACCAGCCGCCCAGTCGCTACCCCACGAGTTGCGGATGACCAGCACCTGCTTCTTGTCGTCGTAGCCCACGGCCAGGACGGCATGTCCGCCCATGAATTTGTCGTTGTTGGTGGGGATCGGCATCAAGCCGTCCTTGCCGGTCTTGCCGATGCTCTGGAACACCATCATCCCCAGCAGGACGGGCATGCCCTTCTCGAGGCTGGTCCGCACGGCCGACAGCTTGGTCGCGACGCTGAACCCGCTGACGATGCGCTTCTTCTTGGCCGCCGCGACCAGGTCCGAGCCCGGCTTGCGCGACAGGAAATCCTGACGCAACTTGGCATCTTCTTGGCCCTTGGCATCCAGGTACGGGAAGGCAGCCTCGTCAACCGTGCCCAGGTTGTCCAGCATCTTGGTGGCCAGCTCCATCGAGGCACCGGAGTCCTCGTTGCGCACGCCCATGGCGGCCCGCGTCTGATACCAGGTGTAGGCAGGCGACTGGGGCTCGTCGTTGCCCCGCTTGCGCAGCAGGAACTCCTGCAGGCCCTTGACCGTGGCAAAGGACGTGCAACTGCCGAACTGGCCCTGGTTGGACACGGGGCTGCACATGCGCCGCAGATCGACGCTGACGGGCCGACTGGCCATGGTCTCGAAGCCGATCAGGGACCCGCCGTCTTCGCCATCCACGGTGACGCCCTTGGCACCCTTCAGGTCGGCCCCGAGGCCGAACTTGAACCCGGAGCGACGCCGGGCATCCAGCAACTGCGACTCATCCGTCTCGGCGGCACGCGCCAGCATGGCGGCGGTAGCCGGCTCCCCCAGCGAGGGTGCGACCGTCATCGCCGGGGCGCCACAGCCGGCGAGCGCCGACAGGCCCAGCAGGCCGGGAAGCATGAATCGGGCTCGGGTCTTCATACCCGGTCATCGTGCCGGGTGGCACCGCGGATTCTTGTCGCGAGGTTAACTCGCAGCCAAGGATGAACCAAGGCGATGGCGACCTGCCTCGGCCCAGTCATCCCAGAGCCCCAGCCAGACAGCGAGAATCGCGGGCCCGAGGAACAGACCCAGCAAGCCGAAGATCGCAAGCCCCCCCAGGATGGCGAAGAAGGTCTGCAAGTAGGGCAGGCGGGTCGCGTTGGCGATGACCAACGGCCTGACGAAGTTGTCGACCGTGCTGACCAGCAGGAAGCCCCAAGCCAGAAGCGCCACGCCCGGGATCAGGTTGCCCGTCACCAGAAGCGCGACCGAGGTCGGAATCCAGACGAGGGTGGCCCCGAAGGGCAGCATGGCCATGACGGCCGTCGCGACCCCCAGCAAGGCCGGGGCCTTGATGCCGACCAGGCTGTAGCCGATGGCCGCAACGAAGCCTTGGGACAAGGCCGCACCGATGACGCCGGCAAACACTGCCCGCAGGGCGTCGCGAGTCGGCTGGGCCAGGCGGACGGACCGCTCGCCCAGCAGGTGGGTGGCCACGGCGCGGGCTTCCTGGGCGTAGCGCTCGCCGTTCCGGAAGATGAAGAACAAGGTGAACAGCGCCAGCCCACCTTGCAGGAAGCCCTTCAGGAAGCCCGCCAGGATAAGGCCACCGGGACGCAGCAGCGGCAGCAGCACCTCGCGCCCCATGAAACCGCCCCGCCGGATGGCGACCTGCAGGTCCTGGTAAACCGCCGATGCCCCGGGCAGTTGCTCGAGCATGGCGGGCAGAGGGGGCGGAGACTGCCAGTGCCTCATGAAGGCGTCATAGGTCGGTCCGACCTCGCGGGCCAGCGACGACACGATGACGCCCGCCGGCAAAAGCAGGACCATGGCCACGATGAGCACCGTCAGCGCTGCCGCGAAGTTGACCCGGCCGCCCAGCAGGGTCCGGATGCGGCTATACAAGGGCCAGCTGATGGCGGCGAGGACGAAGGCCCACGTGATGGCCTCCCAAAGTGGCCGCAGGATGATGGCCGTCAGGAGAATCAAGGCACCAGTGGCCACCGGCCATGCCAGCGTCGGCGGCAGGAGGCCGTCGCCGAATGGCTTCAGGCCGACAGTCGGGGCGCTTGGCTTGGGTGTTACATCGGGTTGTTCCATGAAAGTCCTGCCCCAGCACGGTCACGCACAGACCCATCGTACCCCTTCAGGAAGAGGGCCTCGGGTCCGGCCCTTTCATGAGCTCCGCCAGCACCGCTGCCACGACCTCCGGTGCCTGCCAGGGCAAGGCGTGGGAGGCATCCGGCACCATCCGCCGGCCGGCCAAGCCCTCGGTCCGGGCTACGTACGTCGTATCGCCGGCCCCCACGAGCAGGGCAGCGGGCGAGGGTAACTCGGGAGAGGCCAGCTCGGGCGGCACCCTTGTCCCGCGATGATCAGCCCACGCGACGAGCAGGCGATCGAGCGCCTCGCCCCGAAGCCGCCACCTCGCGACGTCAGGCGGAGCCAATTCTCGGCCGCCAAGCAGCGGCTGGGCATCCCATTCCGCGAGGACGGCCTCGGAGTCTTCCGAGCCAAACCGTCTCGCCCACCCGTCGAGCCAGGCTTCCCGATCCGGCTGTTCCCCTGTCGCCGAGCGCCCCGGGGCACAAGAGACGCCAAGCAGGCCACGGCAGCTGCCGCCCAGCTTGAGGGCCAGATGCCAGGCGGCCCGCCCCCCCCTCGAGTCGCCCCCGACGAGCGGCGCGCGCCCCGGGAGGTCATACGTGGCCATCAGGTCGGACAGATAGGCACCCACGCCAAGCTCATCCGCAGGCAGCCACGCGCTTGCCCCCGCACCCGGCAGATCCGGGGCGACCACGCACCAGTGCGCCGGCAGCCTCGAGACCACGGACTCCCACATCCCCCCCGGCCAACTGAAGCCGGGCAGGAGAACCACCATCGGCCCGTTGTCGGGGCCCGCTCGCCAGATGCCGAGACGACGCCCTCCGGGGGCCGTGACCTTGGCCGGCAGGAGGCGACGCGGGGCGTCAGCCGCCAAGCAACTTGGTGACGACGCCGCGAAGGCCGTCGCCGAAGAGGCCCTGGAACATGCTGTTGCCCAGCATGTAGCCGAGGGTCGTGGCCGCGAAGCCGATCGCGATGAAAGGCAGGCCCGCCGTGATGCCGAAGCTGGCCGCAACGGCCAGCGCCCCGCCTGACAGGACGGCACCCAGGCCACCGCCGACAAAGCCGCCCGCCGTATCGGCGACCACGGCCCCGATGGTCTCGGGCAGACCCTGACGGCCCGTCAGCATCATGTAGCCGTTCTGCACCAGCGAGAGCACGCCGGCAAACACGCTGGACACCTTGGCGGCCTTGAAGGCCCCCTGAGCGATCTGCTTGAAGCCGGCCTTGATGAGATTCCAATTCCACGGCTTGGCAGCCTTGGCAGCCTCCCCGGCGGCCTTGGCGGCATCACCGGCAGCCTTGGCGGCCTTGGCCGAGCGACCGGCACTCCCCGCCGCGCGACCGGCACCCTCGGCAGCCCTTGCGGCCTGACCCGCGCCACCGGCACCGCCTGCCCCGCCCGAGGCTGCCCCTCGGGCGCCACGCGCGGCACGCGCGACTCCCTGGCCGGCGCCCGAGGCACCGGCGCCGCCTGCGCCTGAACCTGCACCGACCACAGGACCAACCGCTCCACCCGCGGCGCCACCACCGGCACTGCCCGCACCGGGTATGCCTTGCGGGGGCTTGATCCACCGCGCCCGCAACACCTCGACATCCTGAACGCGCTGCAAGCCACCGGGCGTGCGCAGAACCCTGCTGTTGGTGACGACCTGCTTGGCGAGGTCACGCGGCAAGCCCTGCATCCCTTCGAGGGCGCCCCGTAACGGCACGCCACCCGCAGCACCACCCCGCGCGACGGTATCGGCCACGGACCGGGCCGCACGACCGGCGCTGCCGGCGGCCTCGCGCACCACCGAGGCCGCACCGCCCGAACCCGCTTGCCGCGCAGCCTCGACGGCACGCTCGGCCACGTTGCGGATGGGCTGGGCCGCGCCACCCACGGAGCCTACGCCCCGGCCCACCGTCTGCCAGCCCTCGATGACCTCGCTGGGCGTGAAGACGTCCCGGGCGTGCTGCACCAGCTTTCCGCCACCCGGCCCGCGGGCGAACTCACCGGCGCGGCGACCTGCCGCTCCGGCCACGTCCTTGATCTTCGCCCACGCACCCTGGGCGAAGTTCGACAGGCCTTGGCTATCCATACCATCAGTTCTATCCCCGGAATCCCCGGAAAGCTCGGTTAACGAGGCCTCAAACCTGCATTAAGGCTGCCCTGCAACCGGTTTGCCGACCCCGGCAAAACCGTGTTAGCATCGGCCTTGGAGGGCGTCGCAACCGTGCGTGCGCCCGCGTCGCCCCCGCAGGTCCCGTCCCAGGAGCGCCCCCTTGTCCGTCCCGGAAGTCCAGCGTTACCACACCCTCATCGACGAGGCAGCCCTGCCCGCCTCCGAGCTGTCCGCCTTCCTGGACCGCATCCGCGATGCGCGGGTGACCTTCGGGGAGCGGGTCAGCTGCCACTACTTCCGGCCTCAGATGCTGACGCCGGCGCAGTACGAGCAGATTCGTCGGGTCGTCCGGCACATCTGGTCGGCCCTCGAGAAGCTGGCGCCGGTCATCGCCGGCCGCGACGACCTGCAAGACCGCCTCGGCCTGACGCCGCGCGAGCGCGAGCTTGCCGCCATCGACCCGGGCTACCGTCGGGTAAGCCCGATGGCGCGCTTCGACAGTTTCCTCGTCGATGACCGCCTGAGCTTCGTCGAGCTCAACGCCGAGTGCCCCGCAGGCCCCGCCTACACCGAGGTCCTGGCCGGCGTGTTCCTCGATTGGCCCGTTATGCGCAGCTTCCAGCAGGACTTCGAGGTCCGGCCCTTCGAGACGCGGCGCCGCCTGCGCGAGACGCTGCTGGCGACGTGGGCCGAGTGGGGCGGCAAGGGCAAGCCCGTCATCGCCATCGTGGACTGGAGCGATGTCCCGACCTATTCCGAGTTCGAGCTCTGCAAGGAATATTTCACGTCCGAGGGTCTTGAGACGCACATTGCCGACCCGCGCGACCTGACGTACGACGGGGAGCGCCTGCGGACGAAGGACGGCGTGGCCATCGATCTTGTCTACCGCAGGGTCCTGACCAACGAGTTCCTCGAGAAGTTCGACGAAGTCCAGCCCATGCTCGAGGCTTACCGCGAACGCAAGGTCTGCGTCATCAACCCCTTCCGCAGCAAGTACCTCCACAAGAAGGCCATCTTCGCCCTGCTGACGGCCGAGGACCTTCAACACCTCTTCACCTCCGGGAGCAGGAGGCCATCCGGGCACACATCCCCTGGTCGCGCATCCTGACGGATGACCGGACCGAGCACGACGGCACGACCATCGATTTGGTGCCCTGGAGCAAGGCCAACCGCGAGCGCCTCGTCCTCAAGCCGAATGACGAGTACGGCGGCAAGGGCATCCACATCGGCTGGACCATGGACCAGGCCGCGTGGGATCTGGCGGTCGATGAGGCCGTCGATCAGGACTACCTCGTGCAGCAGGCCGTCGAGGTCGCCTACATGGACTTCCCGACATGGACCGGCGAGGGCCTGACCTTCCAGCGGCAGTTGGTCGATCTGGATCCCTATGTCTTCGAGGGCGAGGTCGAGGGTATCCTGACTCGCCTGTCCGCCTCGGCGCTGGCCAATGTCACGGCTGGTGCCGGCATCGTCCCCACGTTCGTCGTCTCACCACGGAGCTAGACCCATGTTCGAGCAGTTCACGCTGGGCGTCGAAGAGGAATACCAGATCGTCGATCCCGCAACCCGGGAGCTGCGCAGCCACATCTCCGTGATGATGGACGAGGGCAGCGTCCTGCTTGGCGAACACGTCAAGCAGGAGATGCACCAGTCGGTGGTCGAGGTCGGCACCGGCATCTGCAAGAACGTGGCCGAGGCCCGTGCCGATGTCGTCAAGCTGCGCCGCATCGTCTCGGATCTGGCGCGCAAGAACGGCCTGGGCATCGCAGCGGCGGCAACGCATCCGCTCAGCGACTGGGCCCAGCAGGACATCACCGAGGCACCGCGCTACCACGCGCTGGTCGAGGACCTGCAGGACATCGCCCGCGGCAACCTGATCTTCGGCCTGCACGTACACGTCGGTATCGAGAACAACGATCAGGCCATCGAGTTGTTCAACCAGGCGCGGTACTTCCTGCCCCACATCCTCGCATTGTCCTGCAGCTCGCCCTTCTGGGTCGGCCGCAACACCGGCCTCAAGAGCTACCGTTGCTCGGTCTTCAAGCGGTTCCCGCGCACCGGCATCCCGGATGCCTTCGAGTCGTACAGCTTGTTCGACCGCTACGTGAAGACGCTGATCGAGACCGAGTGCATCGACAACGGCAAGAAGATCTGGTGGGACCTGCGGCCGCACCCCTTCTTCAGCACCATCGAGTTCCGCGTCTGCGACATCCCCACCAGCGTCGACACGACCATCGCCATCACGGCGCTGATCCAAGCGCTCGTGGCCAAGCTCTACACGCTGCGTACGCAGAACATGCAGTTCCGGGAATACCCCCGGGCCCTCATCGAGGAGAATAAGTGGCGGGCAAGCCGCTATGGCCTCGACGGCAAGATGATCGACTTCGGCAAGAACAAGGAAGTCCATACCAAGGACCTGATTCACGAGCTCGTGCAGTTCGTCGACGACGTGCTCGACCCCCTCGGCTCGCGTGCCGAGGTCGAGCACATCTACCGCATCCTGGATCAGGGCACGGACGCTGACCGGCAGCTCGAGGTCTTCAAGGAATCGGGCGGCGACGTCAAGGCCGTCGTCGACCACATCCTCGCCCAGACCATGGTCGGGGTGCCCGAGCGGGTGGAGATGCCGCTGCATTGAAGACCCGTCTCGACCTCGTGGCCTTCGACGAGGAGCTCAGGCCCGGTGCTGCGAACGCGGTGCAGACCTGCTTGAAGGTGCGCGAGGGCGAGAAGGTCACGCTGATTACCGACCGCGATACGCTGACGGTGGCGGCCTGCCTCTACGACGAGCTCAAGGCCGTGGGCGCCGAGGTCCAGGACTATGTCGTCGAGGACTATGCACTCCGGCCTATGGCGCATACGCCGCGGGAGATCCTCGAGAGCGTGGCACGCAGCGGCGCAACCCTCTATGCCGTCAAGCCCCAACCGGGCGAGGTGCCCAGCCGCGCCGAGGTCATCAACCTCGCGACGCGCAAGAAGGTCCGCTACGGCCACATGGTCGGCATTACCGAGCAGATCATGCGCATGGGCATGCGGGCCGACTTCGACCGCATCAACCGTATGTCGCTCGGTCTGCGCCGCATGCTGTCCGAGACACGGGTCATTCGCGTGACCTCGCCTGCCGGTACCGACCTCGAAGTCGAGCACGACCCCCTCAAGTACCGCTGGATCAAGACCTCGGGACTCATCTCACGCGACGCTTGGGGCAACCTGCCCGGCGGCGAGATTTTCACCCACCCTTCGCTGGTACGCGGCGTATGGGTGTGCGACGGACCGGCCGGGGACTACTTCAGTGCCAAGTACGGCGATCTCGTCGCCACGCCCCTGACGGTCGAGATCACCAACTCCCGCATCCGCACGGTCACGTCGGACCTCGACGGCCTCGCGCAGGAGTTCTGGGACTACGTCAACGACGCGCCCAACGCCAACCGCATCGGCGAGGTTGCGGTGGGCACGAACATCGGCGTTACCGAATTCACCGGGAACCTCCTCCAGGACGAGAAGATCCCCGGTTTCCACATCGCCTTTGGCGAACCCTGCGGGGTGCTGACCGGTGCCGACTGGTCCAGCCCCGCCCATATCGATCTCCTGGCCCGTGGTTGCAACATCTGGCTCGACGGCCAGTGCATCATGGCCGATGGGGTGTTCCTGATCGACAGTTGAGTGGCCCCGACGGGCACGGAGGAAGCATGGCGAAGCAGAAGAAGACGGTTGCGCTTCTGGTGGGCTGGGAAGAGACCTTCCCGAAGGCCTTCATCGAGGCTGTCAATACCAAGGGCAACGGCGAAGTCGAAGCGGTGTTCGCCAAGGTGGGCGTCACCAAGATGAACGACGGCAAGGCCTACGATGTCATCGTGGACCGCATCTCGCACGAGATCCACATGTACAAGCCGTGGCTCAAGAACCAGGCGCTCAAGGGTGCCTACGTCATCAATGACCCCTTCTGGTGGCTAGCGGATGACAAGTTCTTCGACAACGCGCTTGTCGAGCAGCTGGGCGTGGCCGTGCCCAAAACGGTGGTGCTGCCGTCCTTCACGCCGAATCCCAACACCTCGGACAAGAGCCATCGCAACATGATGCTGATGGACTGGGAGGACATCTTCAACTACGTGGGCTTCCCCTGCTTCCTGAAGCCCTATGACGGCGGTGGCTGGAAGCACGTCTACAAGTGCCGCACGCCGCAGGAAGTCTTCGAGAACTACGCCAAGAGCGGCCAACTGGTCATGGTGCTGCAGGAAGGCATCGAGTTCGAGAGCTATTGCCGCTGCCTGTGCATCGGCAAGGACACGGTCATCCCCATCAAGTATGATCCTGGCGCCAAGGAGCGCACGGGCTTCGGCGCCTACGTCCAGTCGGACGAGTTCGAGAAGGGTCCGCTCGCGGAGCGCATCCTGCGCGATGCCCGCGTCATCAACCACGCGCTGGGCTACGACATGAACTCGGTCGAGTTCGCGGTTCGCGACGGCATCCCTTATGCCATCGACTTCATGAACCCGGCACCCGACATGGACTTCTACTCGCTGACGGAGCCGTACTTCAAGAAGGTCGTCGACGCCTTCAGCGACTACGTCATCGAGTTGGCGAAGTCCGAGGCGGATACCAACACGCGGCACTATCCCTGGCGCGACATGCTGAAGACCGGCGGCAAGCTGCCGGCAGTCAAGGCGGCCGTCAAGGCCAAGCCCCGCAAGGCTGCGGCCCCCAAGGCCAAGGCCGAGCCCGCCGCGACCAAGTAGCCCCATCGGCCAGCCGCCCCCCCTGCCTGCCTTCGGGCAGAAAGGGGGGTCGGTTTGCGTTGTCTGGCGCCGAAGGTGACGGCCGGGTATGCGCCTGAACTCGCCAGGCCTCGGCTTCAACATTTCTTTCCGGTCAGATAACGCCGCCTTAACGACAAAGGAGGGGCGTTCGGCGAATATTGGTTCCATCCCCCCCTGCTGCCTCGGCGAGCGCCTTCGATGACGAAGACGGGCTGCCGACCTGATATATTAAGATTGTGTTTGCATTGAACTTGTCCCGTTTGACCCGACTGGTCCGTCTGCCCCGTGCAGGCGTCACGACCCCCATCCTGGCCACTCTGGTCGGATGCGGTACCGGCAATGTGCTCGGTGGACCTGGCGATTTCTCGACCCCGGCCGTCCCGACGCCCCTCCCCAGCTTGCTGCCGACCTTGCCCGGTCGCGGGAATACCAACGGGGCAGCCCAGTTCTGGGCGCGGCGCGTCAGCGCGGCCCATGACCAGGTTTCGGCCTACACGGCGCAGATGACCTATCTGCAGATCGCCGGGACCAAGACCGTCCGCGGCGTCTATGACCTGCGCGGCAAGAAGCCCCGGCAGTTGCGGATCCAGATCCTGCAGGGCGAAGGCCAAGGCACCAAGCTGTCATGGAGCGGCGGCAAAACCATCCGGGTCCGGGCGGCAGGGCTGCTGAGCGCCATCCCGCTCGACCTGCCCCTGACGGACCCCCGCATCATTTCCCCACGGGGCTATACGCTCGACCAGACGGACATCCCGGGCCTGCTGAGCCTGCTCAACCATCCCGCGGCGCAGGTGCAGTTCGGGGGCGAGCAGGGCAACCTGGCCCTGCTGCGCATCACCGGGCCCCACATGCTGAGCGGCGTGCGGGACATGACGGCGCGCGTCGACATGCGGACGGGCTTCGCATCGTCGGTCGAGATGTCCGACGGACGCCAGACCGTCTTCATGATCGAGTTGATGAACTTCCGCCCGACGCAGGACGTCTCGGTCGAGATCTGATGCCTGAGGCCAAGCTGGCCCCGTGCGTGCCAGCTTGGTGCAACCTTGGGTCTTCAGGGGCCGGCAGAAGCGACTCCGAGCCTGTCGGGACAACAAGGCGGCAAAGCCCCTGTCTCGGCCAAACGTGGGTGTCGACGACCTGGCACGGCACGATTTTTTGAACCAACTGCGCGACCCCTGAGGCCTGACGGGCCACCCGCGCAGGCCGTAGCCTGGACGAACCCGGGCAGAACTTCCGGGGCTTCTTTATCTATTTTTAATGTACGATCAGCCCATGCGGAATTCAGTCCCGGCCTGCATCGTGACCGTTGCCTTGGCAACAGGCCCCTTGGCAGGTTGTGTCTCCTTGCCGGGTCAGCCCGATGCACGAATGGATGGCCGCGGACAGACCAGCCTTGTCGAGGCCGCAAACGCTGCATCACGACCCACCGTCTCACGCCATGTCGTCCAGACCGCTGCCGGTCCGCGCATCCGGCTGCAATGGAAGGACCATGTCGTCTGGCTGTCTGCCTCGAAGGATCCCGGTGACCCCGCTTCCGAAGAACTCGTCTCAGCGTTGCTTCTGATCGCGGCGGACATGCTGGTCGCCGGCGCCAGAGCCTGGCTTGTCTATGCCTTGACCCACAGGGGGGCGGCATTCGATCGGGACGCGTGCGTACGCGCCATCGTGACGGCGATGCTTGCAGAGGCACTGTCGGCCGTTCCCGTCGTGGGTAGTGTCCTGAGCGGCCTGCTCCTACCCGTGGTCCTCGCCTGGATTGCAAGGTCAGGCAAATGGCCCTGGCAAGCGGACATGGGCACCTTGCTGGCTACCGGGGCCGACCTGCATCAAGCCTTGGCCAAGGCACTTGCCAAGGCCATGCCCAAGGTCAAACCGGGGATGAACGGCATTCTGGCAGGTGCTGCCGCGTGAAACCCACGACCCACGCCTACCGCACGCTCTGGCTGTCCGATGTTCACCTGGGCACGCGGGCTTGCCGGGCCGAGGCCTTCAAGGCCTTCCTCAAGGCCCACCACGCCGAGACCATCTATCTGGTCGGCGACATCATCGACGGGTGGATGCTCAAGGACAGTTGGTACTGGCCGACGGTGCACAGCGACATCCTGCGCCTGCTCGTCAAGAAGGCGAAGAAGTGCCGCATGGTATACGTGCCCGGCAACCACGACGGCCTCCTCCGGCCGTTCGTGCCTCTGGATATCGGCGCCATCGAGCTGCGCTTCGAAGCCGTGCACGTCACGGCGAACGGCCGTCGGTTGCTGGTGATACACGGCGATCGCTTCGACCCGGCGCTGTCGCGGGGCAAGGTCCTGAACACCCTGGGCACGTGGTTCTATGACGCCCTGATCGAAATCAACGGGTGGTTGCATCGCTTGAACAGTCATCTGCGCCGACCGCATTTCTCGCTGGCCCAGTTCCTCAAGGACAACAGCAGCGACGCGCGTGCATTGCTGGCCAAGTTTCGCACCCTGTCCATCGACCACGCCCGCAAGCACGGCTACGACGGCATTGTCACGGGCCACATCCATCACGGCGAGGTGACCGAGGAAGACGGCATCCTCTACGCCAACTCCGGGGATTGGGTCGACGACTGCACGGCCATCGCCGAGACGTGGACGGGCGAGTTGTTGTTGCTGCGGCAACCGGCAGCCACGGACTTGTCGGTCTTGGCCTCGGCTTGAGCCCGGGCGATCCCTTCGCTCTGGCCGGGGCCGACGGCTGCAAGGCCGGCTGGGTGCTGGCCGGACAGACGCACGGCGGACGCGTCCGGGTCGAGGTCGTTGCGGATGTCCCGGCCATGCTGGCGCGGGTCGAGGGCGTGCTGGCCGTCGACATGCCGATTGGCCTACCCGATGGGGTGCACTTCCCCTTTCGCCCTTGTGACCACGAGGCCAGGCTGCGCCTCGGGCCGCGCCGAAGCAGCATCTTTCCGGCACCGATGCGTGCCATGCTGACGGCAACCAGCCATCGCGCGGCATGTGACGACGGCATGGCCAGGTGCGGGAAGGGCCTTTCGCTCCAAGCGTGGCACCTCATCCCGAAGATCCGCGAGCTGGACGACGCCCTGACGCCACAGGCCCGCGCCCGCGTCATCGAATGCCACCCCGAGTTGAGCTTCACGGCCATGAACGGGGGCCTGCCGCTGTCTTATGCCAAGAAGCATCCCGAGGGCCGGGAGGCTCGGGAATCCCTGATCGCGAGGCACGTGGGGCCGTGGCAGCTGGACGCGCGTCATTCGGGTGCCGGCCGAGACGATGTGCTCGATGCCCTGGCCGCGCTGTGGACCGCCAGAAGGCACGCCGCAGGATGCTCCACGACGATGGGAGACCCCTCCCACCGCGACGAACGGGGCCTGCCCATGCGGATCGTCTGGTAGGCCAGACCGGGGCCGCAACAAACCGCTATCGCTCAAGGCGACCATCTCTGGAGGCCGTCCGGGAAATCCTGCGCCATCACGCCGCCGCAAGACCGCGCTTCGGGTACAGGCGGCTGGGCGTCCTGCTGGAACGGGAGAGCTACCGGATGAACCACAAGAAGCTCCATCGCCTCTACAAGCTCGAGCACCGCGCCGTTCGCCGCCGCAAGCGCAAGAAGCGCGTCGCCGAGCCAAGGGTCACAAGACCACCCGCAAGTCGCCCCGATGCCCGCTGGTCCATGGGCTTCACCCGCGAATGCCTCGCCCTCGAGGTCGATGTCTCCCTGCCCGACGTCAAGGTCGTGCGCGTCCCCGAACGCCTTTTCGAACTACGCGGCAAACCCGAGGTCATCGTCGTCGACAACGGCCCCGAGTTCGCCGACAGGGTCCTCGACGCCTGGGTCTGCGAGCAGGGCGTCACCCTTGCCTTCATTCGCCCCGGCAAGCCCGTCGAAAATGCCTTCGTGGAAAGCTTCAACGGCAGGTTCCGCGACGAGTGCCTGAACATGCACCTCTTCCGCACCGTCCGGCACGCCAGAAACCTCATCGAGGCTTGGCGCCATACGACAACGGACAACGCCCCCACAGCTCCCTCGGCAACCTCATACCCGAGGAGTTTGCAACCCGCCACCAACACGAGGCATGAACAACCAGCCCGGTTTTGAGTTGGACGATGAACGGGGGCAGGTCAGTCAGACCTGCGTATTCCCGTCGGAAGACTTGGTCGGCAGGGTGCTCGGGTTCCGGGAAGCAAGGCCCGTCTGCGTCATCCTCCGCAGTTCCTCGGGGGTTGGCCTCTGCCTGCGCTCTGGCAGCAGGTTCGGGAGACCATCCGGCTTCAGGGGAAAGAGTCCCGTCCCCACAAGGTCCTGCGGCCTCGAACCCCAGGGGGCCTCGGTCCCGGCTGCCCGACCCGCCCGGTACTCCTCGCGCGTCACCTTGCCGTCGTGGTCGGCATCGAAATCTCGCGCTCTGCGGGCCTCGGTTCCCGTCAGGACGCCGTCGTCATTGATGTCGATCCTGTCGAACTCCTGGTCGTGTTTCCGCCGCTCCCGCGCCCGGGCCTCGTCCTCCCGGCCCTTGAGATACTCCGCCCGGGTGATGCGACCATCGCCGTCCTTGTCATAGCCCTTGAGGCCGATGGTCTCAGTTCCCGTCAGGACGCCATCCTTGTTGATGTCCCGGAGCCAGAACCCCCCCTTGCCCATGAGGTTGCGGCCACGGCGCACCAGGTCGGAAATCTCCCGACCGAGAGGGCCTTCCCTGCCCGGATTGGGGCCCTCCAACGGACCGCCCAAAGGCGGCTTCCAGCAGTTCCTGTCCGGGCGAATCCGGACGCCAACATCCTCGAGCAACCGACTCGCTTCCTCGACGAGATTGTGGCCGGACTTGGAGGCGGACGCAGGGTTCGCCGGAACGCCGTGGGACAGGTGAATCGGCCCCGTGCCGGGTTTGCGGATGTCGCTCAAGATTCCTCTCCACAGGCGGTCACTCGGACGGCAGGCTGGACTTCTGGGTTTCCTATCCGGAGGCACCACCGGAAACAGGCGGAGTCGAACCGGGATTCTCGCCAAATTTCACGAAAGGCAAGTCTTTCGGGCCGTACCGAATGGCTCGCTCAGGACGCGGCGGCCACCGAACCGACGATAAGGAACCATCCGGGCGAGCCGCAATCAGGGAAACGCGGCCCCCCGGCGCCCGTCCCGAGAGGGACAAGATGGCCGGGGGACGGTGTCTTCGGGCCGGATGGACCGGTCACGGGCTCGGGAACGATGGTCGGGGAAAAGGCACGGACCGGACCATCGTGATGGACCGGCGTCAGGCCAAGGCCGCTGCGCGACCTGTTCCCCGGGCTGGCAAGGCGGAAGCCGATGTTGTTGTTGCGGTTGCCGGGGTTGTTGTTGTTGCGGTTCGCCGCACGCGTGTTGGACGCGTCGTTGTTCCACGACCCACCGCGGTTCACCCGGTTCGAGCCTCTTGGTTCCCTCGCCGCCCTTATGGTAGCTGACCTGGCCCCTCACCGCACAAGCCCGGCACCCGGCGCCGCACCCATGACCGGCAAAGGCCCCCCGCGTCGGCATGGCCCGCCCAACCCAGCAAGCTAGATGCGGACGAAACGAGCGCCTGAGCCTGAACCGGCGAGGCCTCGGCCCTTCGCTGCAGAAGTGCCATCTTGCGCCGCCACCGCCTGACGCGGGCCGGATCAAGCCGAACAAGACCGGGAAACACCACGAAGCCAAGGAACGGCACCCCGACGCGAACCGGAAGAACCCGGGTCGCCGCTGGCTTGAAGACCAGGTCCAGGCGCTCTCGGATCCAGAGGTCGGCCTTGGCCTGAACCTGCCACAAGCTGGCCTTGTCCGAACCGAACACGAGGATGTCGTCCATGTACCGGACATATCCCGGCACCCCCAATCCCCGGACCAGAAAGCGATCGAGGGCACCGAGGCAGAAGTTGGCAAAGTGCTGGCTCGTCAGGTTGCCGATGGGCAGTCCCTTGCCCGGCAGGGAGCCCGGGGCACCTGCGTCTATGAAGGCGTCGGTGAGGGCCCGCAGTCGCTCGTCCCTGATGAGTGGGGCCAGCATGCGCTTGAGGACAGCATGATCAACGGTCTCGAAAAAATGCAGCACGTCAAGCTTGAGCACCCACGGATGCCTGCGGACCAGCCTGCGGGCCTGACGAATGGCGGCAAGGACGCCATGCCCCTTTCGGCAGGCGTGGCTCCCCGGCAACGCCATGGCTTCGAGCCTGGGTTCCAGGACATGACACAAGGCATGATGCACCACCCGGTCCCGGAAGAGGGCCGCGGAGATGGTCCGAGGCTTGGGCTCGCGGATGAAGAACGTCCGATACGGTGCAGGTCGGTAGACACCGGCCCACAACTCTCGCTCCAACTGCAGGATTTCGGGTTCGAGACGCAGGAAGAAGTCATCCACCGCCACCGAACGCCAGTGCCCCCGGGCAGCCCGCAGGGCCGCCGCATGCAACGCCGGGAAGGAAGCAACGTCCGAGAGGTCAGGTTCCCGCAGCAGCATCCCGGCCCTCTGATGCGTCTCCTTCGCCACCGCTCTGCCCTTTTCGCCAGCCGCCCAGCATCCGGCCGGATTCGTCCATGGCACGGGCCACATGTTCGTATCCCCGATGGTCAAGATAGCGGCGGTCATGCGCCAACCGGATGAGGACACGCATCCTCGCAAGCCGCATATCGGCTCGCCGCAACGCCTTTTGACGTTCGTGGCCGGTCCCGTATCTTGCCTCGACGAGGTCTTCCAGAACATCAAGGGCCAGGGTCTCGATGCGCTGGGCAAATGTGAATCGGACCACCTTGGGAAAGCGGGCCGTCCGATCCAGCAGGTCACCGAGCAATCGCTGCCATTGCCCGACGAGGACAGGTTCAGGGCTCACCGTGCGGGCTCGGGCGCTTCCCCGGCAGGACCCGAATCCGGGGCCGGCAAGAGCACAGCATCGTCCATCGGATCTTCCGACACCGCCCGCAAGACCGCCAGCAGGGCTTCTCCGAACTCATCGAGACGCGCCTGCCCGATACCCTCGATCCGTGACAGGGCCGCGAGACTGCCGGGATTCAACCGCGCCATCTCGGCTGCCTGCCGATTCGTGAAGAGCACGTAGGGCGGCTTTCCCGACTGGCGCGCATACTGGTTGCGCCAAGCCCGCAAGGCCGAGAATCGTCTTCTTGCCTCAGGCTCCAGACCTTGGCCGACATCCTCAGCCGTCCGCCGCAATTCCCCAGATGGCCGACCCGATTCCGCGCCCTCGCGATAGCTGACGATCAGGACCAGCACCGGCGTCTTCTCATGCACGAAGAAATGCTGGGCTACGTCTACCACGCGGTGGCTGTCCATGAATGACGCAAGGGCACGGTCATCAAAACCTGTCCCATCGGCAAGCCACGGCAACGTGAAGACCTTGACTCTCAAGAGACCCCCGATGCACGAGTCCGCGCACGTCCCGTGCACCCCGGCCCGGGCCGGCTACGCTTCGGCTCCGGCTCCGGGGTGCCCGGGACGGGACAAGGGACAAAGGGTTTAAGGGTCAATGGACCAGCCCTCGGCCT